>FLNX01005033.1_pt1 | contig 27434 bp, 26 predicted proteins | sample 1140341 | NCBI WGS metagenome assembly FLNX01 (sample SAMEA3878208, study PRJEB12797) | bioreactor metagenome | biome: Moose rumen | place: Sweden | collected 2011-10 | reverse complement strand
AAACAAAGGAGCCACTACGGGCGACCCTTACAGCTTCAGCAAGGCAGGGCAGGGCAACATAAAGTTGCATAAGGAGTCGGAGTCGAACACCGAGCGTTGGGCCATACTACTGCCGCAGGCTGCGGTGGCCGACGCCAAGGCTAACGCCACGGGCTATACCAGCAGCACGGATGTGAATGTACCGGCCATTGATGCAAACGGGTACTACACCAATGAAGGTGCCGGTTACACTGTGGCACTTACCAGTACCTTGCCGACCGGTGCCCTTGCCGGTGTGTTCACCATCAATAGTAATGGCGACCAAGTGAGGTTCTCCAAAGGCAACCTGCAGGCAACCTATAACGGCAGTGCATGGAGCTGGGCTTTCGCCACCAACCAGTACGACTATATCGGCAACGCCGAGGGAAACACCAAGGTGACTGACGCGAGTCCATTCGTATCAGGCTACAGCGGATCTACAACCACCGTCGATCTTTTCGGCTGGGTGGGTGCTTCCTCCACTTGGGATGGCGTGAATCAATACGGTATTACAAGTTCTACGGCAACCAACAATACTAATGGCTATGGAACCGGTTCTACTGAAAGCCTGAAGCAAGACTGGGGTCACAACGCGATTTCCAACGGCGGCAACGCCGCCGACACCTGGCGGACGCTGACGAGTGCCGAGTGGGTTTGGATATTGGGTCCGAGCAGCGGCGCTAATCCCGGGACGAACTGCCGCAGCACCGAAACTGTGAATAGTACAGAAAATGCGAGGTTCACGTATGCGACCATTAACAGCACGTATAAAGGGATGATCATCTTCCCTGACGGCTACAGCGGCGGGACGCCCGATGGTGTCACTTGGGGTGACATAAATAATTATAGCAATTACACTACGACATGTACCACTGCGGGCTGGTCTTCGTTGGAGGGTGCTGGATGCGTGTTCCTGCCCGCGGCGGGCTACCGGAATGGCACTACGGTGTACTATGCCGGTTCTCGCGGGAGCTACTGGTCGTCCACGGCCTACCGTGCGTACTACGCGTGCAACGTGTACTTCCTCTCCGGGCATTTCGATCCTCAGTACTACCTCTATCGGTTCCTCGGGTACTCGGTGCGCCTCGTCGTCGGGTTGTAGTTCATAGGATTTACCTTTCCCAACCCAACCAATTTGAGGAAGATAAGTGGCGGAATGAGAGGGTGTGTGGTGAGGGCGCACCTAATCAGAGATGCCGGGTAGAATTTAACCCCTTTTGATATAAATCAACAACTCAAAACAAATAGCCGTCGGCATCAATGCCGACGGCTATTTGCTAATGGCCAATGGCTAATACCTAATGGCTATTATTTAGCAAGGAAAGGGTATCCATACTCCGTGGCCGGCACAAACGTCTCCTTGATGGCGCGTGGGTTCGTCCAGCGGATGAGGTTCCACAAGCCGCCCGCCTTGTCGTTGGTGCCTGAGGCGCGTGAGCCGCCGAATGGCTGGCATCCCACCACGGCACCAGTAGGCTTGTCGTTGATGTAGAAGTTGCCTGCCGAATATTTCAGCTTCTGGTCGGCAAGCTGGCGTGCCTTGAAGTCGTTGACGAAGATGGCACCTGTCAATGCATACGGTGATGTCGTGTCGCAAAGCTCCAGCGTCTCCTCGTATTTGTTGTCGTCGTACACGTAAATGGTGATGATAGGTCCGAAGATTTCCTGAGCCATCGACTCGTAGTTCGGCACTTTGGCGAGGATGACGGTAGGCTCGACGAAGTAACCGACGCTCTTGTCGCATGTGCCGCCGAACACGATTTCTGCGTCTTTGCTGGCTTTTGCGCGGTCGATATAGCCCTTGCAGTTGTCGAATGATGCCTCGTCGATGACGGCGTTCACATAGTTGGTGAAGTCGGTGACGTCGCCCATCTTGATGGTGCTGAGCATGTCGCCGACGATCTGTTTCACCTCGTTCCACATCGATGCAGGGATATAGGCGCGTGATGCCGCCGAGCATTTCTGGCCTTGATATTCGAAGGCGCCGCGGACGATGGCGCATGCCACCTCGCGCGGGTTGGCCGAGCTGTGAGCGAAGATGAAGTCCTTGCCGCCAGTCTCACCCACGAGACGAGGATATGACTTGTAGTTGGCGATGTTCGCGCCCACGCCTTTCCAGAGTCCCTGGAATGTTGCCGTCGAACCGGTGAAGTGTATGCCGGCGAGGTTCGGGTTGTTTAAGGCTACGCCGCCAATGAGGGAGCCTTTGCCCGGCAGGAAGTTCACCACACCGGCAGGAAGACCCGCTTCCATCGCGATCTGCATGATATGATAGTTGGAGAGCAATGCTGTCGTCGATGGCTTCCAGATGGTGGTGTTACCCATCAGAGCAGGAGTCATGTTAAGGTTCGAAGCAATAGATGTGAAGTTGAACGGTGTCACAGCCATAACGAAACCTTCGAGCGGACGGTATTCCACGCGATTGAGCTGGTCGGGACTTGAGGCAGGCTGCTCAGCATACAGGTTGCCGGCATAGTAGTTGTTGAAGCGGTAGAAGTCGATGGTCTCGCAAGCCGAGTCAATCTCAGCTTGGAAGCAGTTCTTGCTCTGTCCGAGCATACATGCCGCGTTGATGCGCGCACGGTATTTGGTGGCAAGCATCTGTCCGATTCTCGCCATAATCGACGCTCTCTCAACCCAAGGCGTGTTTTCCCAGTCTTTCTTGGCCTTAAGAGCGGCTTCAATAGCCATGTTGACCTCTTTCTCACCAACTTTATGGTATTTTGCAATCACATGCTTGTGGTCGTGTGGCATAACCACCTCGCCCATGTCACCAGTGCGGATCTCCTTACCACCAATGATGATAGGGATTTCCACCACCTCGTCCGATTGTTTCTGAAGTTCTTTCTCCAAAGCGACGCGCTCAGGGCTGCCCGGTCTGTATTCTTTCACAGGCTCGTTAGCAGGATGTGCAAATTGAAATAATGCGTTGTTCATGAGTTTATTTTTTAATGGTTAGTATTTTCAAAAATCAATCCGCAAAGTTAAAAATTTTTTGACAATAATCGCAAATTATTAATATTTTTGCAAAAAATTATGAGAAAGGAAGATTTCAACGGCATCATTTCGGAGGCGACAAGCCGTAACTGGCAGCGGCTGCGTACGAGGAAAAACGGCAGACTAAAGGCGCGTGCCAACAAAATGCTTTCCCGAAAGTCGGTTTTGCCTTTGGAATATTTTTCCGATAAGGATAATGTCGCTGATATTCAACGGTTTGTGTGTTTTTGTAAAGAGCGGAATTATAAGGTTGAGGATGTGATTTATACTGTGGGGGTGCGGCTTTTGAAAGATGCAGGAATCTATGATAAACCCCATGTGGCGGCAGCCTTAAAGCCCTTAAAGCCCTTAACGCCATTAAAGCCCTTAACGCCCTTAACGCCCTTAACGCTGCCAAAAAACGAACATGATCTCCTTGGTCTTCTTTACCAGTGTTTTCTCCTCGAAGGCGAAAAAAACCGCAAAGGCTCCTATTACACCCCTTTCCCTGTTGCCAAAAACATGACAAGTGGGCTTGATTTCTCAAAAAAACAGACTTTTTTAGACCCGTGTTGCGGCAGTGGAGCGTTCATAATGGCACTCGAAGGCGCATCGCCATCGCAAATCTTCGGCTGCGACAACGACCCCGTCGCCGGGATGATAGCGAAAATCAATCTTTTGCTGAAATTTCCGGATGAAGTCTTTGAACCTCAAATTTATTGCTGCGATTACCTTAACGCCCTTAACGCCCCTAACGCCCTTAAAGACCTTAACGCCCCTAACGCCCTTAACGCCCTTAAGGTATCTTATATAATCAGCAATCCGCCATGGGGTGCAGTGCTTTTTGATGAGAAAAACAAGCCGATTCCGACTCGCGAAAGTTTTTCGGTATTCTTTGAAAAGGCTTATGGTCAGCTTGAAGATGGCGGTAAAATAAGATTTTTGCTGCCCGAATCGGTGCTGAACGTGAAAACACACCGCGATTTCCGTGAGTTTTTGCTTGAAAACACTGATATTCAGTCGATTACGAGATATAACGAGACTTTTTCAGGGGTTCAGACCAAATATATTGACATCTTGTCATTTCGACCGGAGCGCGGCGGAGTGGGGAAATCTCCAACAAATAATGTAAAGGAATATTTGGATGTCAGAGATTTCTCGACTTCGCTCGAAATGACGGTTGGAAAACTCGAAATGACAGTTGGAAAGCTCGAAATGACGGTTGGAAAGCTCGAAATGAAAGAAGGAGAGTCTCGAAAAGTATCAAAACACTGTTTTCGCCTCACTAAAAACCTGAATTTCAATCTCTTATCCGATTTTGAACTTGAAAAAGCGCAAAAAATCCTCTCAAAGGGTAAATATACTTTGAAGGACAGCGAGTGGGCTCTCGGCATTGTGACAGGCGACAACAAGAAACACGTGAAATCAAGGCGTGGCAAGGGATTGGAACCGATTTACACCGGCAAGGAAATAGAGGCTTACTCCCTGAAACCTCCAAAACATTTCATCAAATATAACCGCGCTGACTATCAACAGGTTGCAAAAGACGAAATTTATCGGGCGGAAGAAAAATTGGTTTATAAATTCATCTCGAAAAACCTCGTCTTCGCTTATGATAACAGTAAAAGTCTTGTATTGAACAGCGCCAATGTCCTAATTCCGCGTGTTCCCGGCATGTCGGTGAAGACTGTTCTGGCGTTTTTGAACAGCTCGACGTTCAAATTTCTATATGAATCGCTCTTCGGCGAGATAAAAATCCTCAAAGGGAACCTGATGGAACTGCCGTTTCCGGAAATCTCGCCGGAAACTGACAAAAAACTCACAAATCTTGTCGATGAGGTGCTGAATGGGAATAAAGAAGCAATGGAAGTTATTGATAAAGAGATAGATGCACTTTTGTAACGTCATTTCGACCGAAGCATAACAGAGTGAAGCGAAGTGGAGAAATCTCAAGCAAATAATGTAACGGAATATTTGGATGTCAGAGATTTCTCGACTTCGCTCGAAATGACGGATGGAAAGCTCGAAATGACGATTAAAAAAGTCTCTTTATCGTCCCCAAGAAATGCGTGTGCTTCCCCAACTCCTTGTTAAAGATGCCGGTTTGGTCAAGCGAGTCGATGCGCACTTTGCCTGAGGCATGAATGATTTTCTCATCGTCCAAAATGATGCCGACATGCACTATTTTATGCTCTTCGTTCTCAAAGAAAGCGATGTCGCCGGGCTGCGTTTCTGTCAGGAAATACACATCATCGCCGCATTCCACCTGTTGCGAGGCATCACGGGGCAGTTTGATTCCTATGGTTTTGGCACAGAGTTGTACAAACGCCGAGCAGTCGATGCCGAAAACCGTCCTGCCACCCCAGCGATAAGGCACGTCGAGCATCTTTAATGTGTTGTTAATGAAGCTGTTAGCCTCAATGCAGCATTTGTCTTTCGAATATATGTGAGTTCCAAAAGTCAAAACTTTGGAATCATACAACTCAACCGGATTATTGACCACATAACAGTCGCTCGAGGCAAGTGATTTATATGCATCTTCTTGAATATCAAAGTGTTGCAGACTCCTAATCCATCCTTCGTAGCCGTCGTACTCCATTTTTATATATAGCCAATCACCCTTTTCTTCCAAAACTTCATAAAGGTCGTTGAACAGCAGCTCCGTCACAAGCTCGGCATCGTGGCGCGGCTCTTTTCTGACAGGTATTGCCGATAAAATGCAGATTCCAAACATAATTGAAACTTTTTTTGCAAATTTAGAAAAAATTTTTGTATTTTTACAAGTTATTTTGTTTGGTAAGTCAAAAAATCTTGATGCTATTATAACATATTGATTATGAGTAAGATACAAAATATAATCGAAAAAATACGCCATTCGTACTATGGCATAATGAAGGTTCTCGCGTTCATTTTGACGCTTGCCGTCATAGTTTTGCTGATGCCGCGCAACGTCAAATTCAAATACGAGTATCAGAAAATGCGTCCTTGGCCGCATGAGAGCCTGTACGCGCCGTTCAATTTTCCGATTTATAAGTCGGATGAGGAAGTGAGAAAGGAGAAAGAGGCGGCGTTGAAGGATGTAGAACTGATTTTTATATACGACGCGCTGGGTACGGAGACAGGTCGTGAAAAACTTCTGAGAGACTTTGATACTCAATGGGATGACTCGTTGGGCGACCGTAAATATTACGAAAATTTCGTGATAGGCGTCTATGACCATATAGAAAACACAGGTGTCGTGGCGAAAAACACCCGAACCACAAATTTCAAAGGCGACGAAACGGTTGTGGTGGTGCGTAACAAGGTGCAGACTAAGTGCCATTACGAAGACCTCAACACTATGGCGACAGCTTCGGCTTATATCCAAAGCCAGATGGCCAATATCTCTGATTATCATACTATGCAATTGATAAACAATCTGTTACATAGTTCTTTGCGACAAAATGTGCTTTATTCGGAGAGCATGACCAAACAAGCGGAAAAAATGGCGACCGACAACATCATGCTGACATTCGGAATGGTGCAGAAAGATGAGCTTATCATCATGGAAGGAGAGATTGTGACTGAGGAAAAGTATCAGATTATCAACTCGTTGCAACGCGAATACGCCGAAATCACGGCCAATAATTTCTTCAGCAGAAACTATATGCTTTACGGACAACTGCTCTTAGTGGCTATGGTATTTCTCGCTTTGTACTTGACACTCAAGATGTTACGTCCCGACATATTCGAACAGCTACGTTATATCAACCTTATCCTGCTGCTGATGCTTCTGACGATAGTGCCGTCGTTTCTCTTGTTGAAATATGCCCCGACATTCATTTATATCATGCCGGTGGCTATCATGGCGATACTTCTGATGACTTTCTTCGATGCGAGAATATCCATCATCGTGCAGATTATGACGTTGATTATCAGCAGCTTGGCGGTGCCTAACCCGTTCCAGTATTTCTTCGTGCAGTTATTGGTGTCGTTTGTCGCGATATTCTCTATGACCAAACGCTCCAGTCGCGCAAGTTATTTCGGCACCTCATTGGCGGTTTTCTTCACATATATCATCGTTTATCTTGGCATGATGCTCATTTTCGACGGCGGTTTTGACGCTTTCAGCTGGCGCAACGTCATAATTTACGCCGGCAACGCGTTCTTTACGGTGCTTGCTTTACCACTCGCCTTCCTTTTCGAGCGTGTTTTCGGCTTCGTGACCGACTTGTCGTTATTGGAATTAAGCAATACAAACAGTCCGCTGCTGCGGAAACTTGCGTCGGAGGCGCCCGGCACGTTCCAGCATGCCATGCAGGTGGCCGACCTTTGCGAGGAGGTGATATATAATATAGGTGGTAATCCTCTGCTGGTGCGTACCGGCGCTATGTATCACGACATCGGCAAGACCCGAAATCCTTACTATTTCATTGAAAATCAGAATGGTAAGTATAATCCGCATGATGATGTGTCGTATGCCGAAAGTGCCCAGATAATCATAAACCATGTGATTGACGGCATCGAGATTTGTCGCGACTACCACATCCCGGAGCAGATTATCGACTTTGTGAGAACCCACCACGGCACTCGCCGCACAGAGTATTTCTACCAGATGGAACTGCGTGAGAACCCTGACGGCGTCGATGAGAGAGACTTCTGCTATCACGGACCAGTGCCGTTCTCGAAGGAGACGGCGGTGCTGATGATGTGCGACGCGGTGGAGGCCGCCTCACGAAGCATGAACGACAAGACAGAGGAATCGTTAAGCAAGCTCGTAGATAACATCATTGACGGTCAGATGAAAGCACATCAGTTCGACAACACCGACATCACTTTCCACGACATCACCGTGACTAAGAAAGTGCTGAAAAAGAAGCTGATGAGCATCTACCACGTGAGGATAGCATACCCCGATTAAACGATTTTGTCAAGATAATCCGCAGCCGCCGGACCCTCGTTGAAAATCAAGTCGATTACCGATAGATTCGAGACGAAAGGCTGACGGTCGGCGAAGACTTGGTAATATTTTGGAAAATTCGTCGATTCTGCCGACCATTTTGATAAAGAAACACGATAGTCGTTTGCATCCTGGATTGGCTCAAAGTCGTTGGTATAGACTATTTCTTTGTTGATTTTCAATACTTTAAGAATAAACTTCAGACAAAACTCATTTAACTCGATGAGCGTGTCGAATTTTGTCGTAAATGCTTGCTCAAGATAAGGGAAATAGTATTCAAAATAAGGTGTTTTGCGGTATGCCGCCTCCAAACAACGCTGATGAATCTGCTGCCACGGCTCGCGGTAGCTTATGGCGATGTCTTTCGTCAAGGTGTGATTGCCGTTAGTCTTGACGACAGGCACTGTCAACACCTGCAAGCCGTTGGCTGTCATCACGTTACAGCGGGTGCGGCACGACTGCTTCTGATATGTTTCAAACAACTCGATTTTAGGCGAGTCGTTTTTTAAAAACAGCGCAACATATTGAATATCAGGGAGATACGATGTCGGGAAGATGTTATTCACCTAACAGTTTGTTGATTTGTGAACGGAAATACTCCTCGTCTTTTCCACCTATGGATTTCTCCGGCTGCTCGCCGTCTTTAGCGAACAACACAGTCGGCAGATACTGTATTTGCAGCACCATCGCGAGTTTCGGCTCTTTGTCGGTGTCAACTTTGTAGAAATCGACTTTCCCGTCGTATTCTTTAGCGAGTTTCTCGAGGATTGGCGAAATCATCTTGCACGGTCCGCACCAGGTGGCGAAGAAATCCACCACGCAGGGCTTGTCGCCTTTGAAAATGAAATCGTTGGTGTTAGCCTCGAAATCCCACACTTTTTTAATGAAGTCGTTATATGACATAGTCTTTACGTAAGACTTCTCGTTTGCTGTTGATTCTGAAGATGTTGCGTCTTGTTTTTTAGTTTCTTTTTTGTCATCAGAGCTGCCGCAAGATGATAAAAAAGCGATTGAAACAAGTGAAATGAGCAATAGTTTTTTCATGATGATAAATTTTTTGCAAAGATAGTAATTTTTTAGAAGACAGGAGACAGAAGTCAGAAGTAAGAATTTTTTTCTTCCTCCGTCAGAACCGAGCCGTCATTTCCTTCCGCTCCAGTCGAAATGACGCGTTTTTTGTAAAAATTGTTGTGTTATATGATATATTTTGTATTTTTGCAAGTTAAAATGAAAACAAATAACAATTAAAATCTATATAAAAATGGCAAGAAAACTTGAAAAGAAAGACTTGTTGAAGAATGTCGTGAAGCACATCGACATCAAGAAGTATGACTCAACAGAAATCATCGACGCTATGCGTGAGATGTCGTTCACCTCGCGCGACACAGCCCGTGCCGCTGACATTTTGATGATGATGGTGAAAGAGAAACAATGCACCAACATCCTCACGCTGGCGGGTTCGACCTCGGCGGCAGGCTGCATGCAGGTTTACGTTGACATGGTGCGCAACAAAATGATTGATGTGGTCGTCTCCACAGGCGCCTCGGTCATCGACATGGACCTCTTTGAGGCTCTCGGTTTCAAACATTATATCGGTGAGAAAGAGAACGTGGTGCCAGACACAAAGCTCCGCGAGCTTTACATCGACCGTATCTACGACACATATATCGACGAGGAGCAGCTTCAGGTGTGCGACAACGCGACCTACGAGCTTGCGAACATGCTTGAGCCGCGTCCGTATTCATCGCGCGAGTTCCTGTGGAACCTCGGAAAATGGCTGCATGAAGGCAAAGGCGTGAAGAAAGACAGCCTCATCCAGACATGCTACGAGTGTGGCGTCCCGATGTTCTGCCCTGCATTCTCTGACTCTTCGGCCGGATTCGGTATCGGCAAGCACCAGTGGGAACGCAAACACGCCGGCAAGCCATACGTGAGCATCGACTCCGTGGCCGACTTCATCGAGCTTACCGAGATAAAGATGGCGGCTCCGCAGACAGGCTTGTTCATGGTGGGCGGCGGCACTCCTAAGAACTTCGCTCAGGACACCGTGGTGTGCGCCGAGATCCTCGGTCACGAGGTGCCGATGCACAAATACGCTATCCAAATCACCGTGGCTGATGTGCGCGACGGCGCCTGCTCGTCATCGACATTGCTCGAGGCAGGGTCATGGGGCAAGGTGAGCGAGAAACTCCAGCAGATGGTCTATGCTGAAGGCACAACGGTCATCCCGATGATAGCGTCATACGTGTATCATAACGGGCCGTGGAAGAAACGTGAATATAAAAATTGGCAGTCAATCTACCAAAGGTAGTTTTTAGTCGTTAGTCTTTAGACTTTAGACTTTAGACTTTAGTCATAAGTCGATTAATACTAAAGACTAACAACTAAAGACTAAAGACTAAAAAATCATAAAATGTTAATAACCAACATTAAAGAACTTTGCGGAATTGTGGAGGATGGCTCTCTATGGAAAGCCGGCTCCGCAATGTCACAAGTGACGCGCATCAAAGACGCTTACCTTTATATAAAAGGTAGCAAGATTGCCGACTACGGCGAGATGAGTTCTACGAAATGCCAGGAATATATGGCAAAAGAGAGAAAAATCGTCGATGCCAAGGGCGGATTGGTACTGCCTGCGTTCTGCGACTCACACACTCATCTGGTGTATGCCAACTCGCGTGAGATGGAGTTCTGCGACAAGATTCGCGGCTTGAGCTATGAGGAGATAGCGAAAAGGGGAGGAGGCATACTCAACTCCGCCAAAGCCACAGCAGCAGCAAGCGAAGACGAGCTTTATGAGTCGGCGATGCTGCGATTGGACGAGATAATGCGTATGGGAACGGGAGCCGTGGAGATAAAAAGCGGCTACGGTCTCACTACTGAGAGCGAGCTGAAGATGCTGCGCGTGATACGTCGTCTGAAGGAGAACTCTCCGGTGACGATAAAGTCGAATTTCTTAGGCGCTCACGGCATCCCGATGGAGTATCGTGGTCATCAGGAAGACTATGTTGACCTCGTCATCAACGAGATGATTCCTATGGTGGCGGCTGATGACTTGGCTGATTTCATTGACGTTTTCTGCGACAAAGGCTTCTTCACCGTGGAGGACACCGAGCGTATCCTGATGGCAGGCATCAAATACGGCATGCGTCCGAAGATACACGCCAACGAGATGGCGGTGTCGGGTGGCGTTCAGGTCGGCGTTAAATATGGCGCGATTTCGGTTGACCATCTCGAGCAGATGGGGCAGGCTGAGATTGAGGCGTTGAAAGGCTCCGACACCATGCCGACGATATTGCCTGGCTGTGCGTTCTTCCTGAACCTTCCGTTGTCGCCAGCGAGAGACATGATTAACGCCGGATTGCCTGTGGCAATGGCCTCCGACTTCAACCCGGGGACGTCGCCGTCGGGCAACATGCAGTTCATAATGTCGTGTGCCTGCATCCGTTATAAATTAACGCCGGAGGAGGCCCTGAACGCCACCACCTTGAACACTGCCTACGCCATGGATGTGAGCCATGAGCTCGGGTCCATAACCAAAGGCAAAATCGCTAACGTCATTATCACCAAGCCGATGACGCAGCTTGAGTTTATGCCGTATTATTACGGGGCGAATAAAGTTGAGAAGATGGTGATTAAAGGAAAGTTGATAGTTTAGAGTTGAGAGTTTATAGTCAGGATGTCAAATTGACGTTTTTTTAGGATAAGACATTTTGATCTATTTTATGCTTCCTGTCAATAATTCACTCTCAAGAAACGAGAAAACATATCTTGGGCTTTGATAATACAGCCCTGTACTTTCGCGTTGCAGTCTCTGATATGTGTCCGAGTTGAGTACAGTAGCAATAGCTTGCTCCACATTTAGCTCTGGCTGTTTCTCCATAAGTAGCAATGCAAGGTTTTTCACCATACTAAGTTTCATTTGTTCCCGCTCACTCATATTCTTTTTAATAGTTTAACAGCTTTCTCTGTGCCGAATAAATACTGTATTGTTAGACCTTTCATATAACGTAAGTTGTGAACTAATGTTGGTAAATCAATGTCGTTGTTTTCAAAACGCCATAGCTGAACTCCGACTCTGTCGTTTGCTATCGGACCAATCACGATGTCATAGTCATGAGCGGGTTTGTTGGTCGAATTATTTCGGTTCAACAATATGAACTTAGCCCATTCTTCACTATAATCGTCAAAACGAAGCACCTTTAAGCTGTTCATTTTATCGTCGTCAACCTCGTATGCCATCACCGCAGGAGTGCCACTTTCCATTTGGTCAACCTTAATCTTGGCCATTTCCACGGCTTGTTCATGGTCAGCAGAAAGATAAAAACCGCGTCCAAAATCTTTTCCGGGTTTTGAGCGCATCAGGTCTATTTCATCGAACTCACAATTCGAACCATGGTATAATATCATGTCAATGCTCCTCCTTTCCTGTGACAATATTCACCAATATCGTCAATCATCGAAGCAAACGATTGTGTATGCACATAGTCATAATGACGGTCAATGAAATCAATGCCCTGATATCGGCTCAAATAATTGAAAGCCTGTTTTAGAGTGAGCCCAAATCTGCGTCCAAACTCGCTGGCGAAGATGAGCGTCCATTCAATTTTATCACTATTACTATATGACATAATTCACTTCAAACTATTTTCCGATGCAAAGATATAATTATTTTTCCACTTATGGAATCTTTTGTCAATTATTTTTAATTTCGTCCCAATTCTATCCGTACTATTGGAGGTATAGAATACAGCGTTGTTTCGAGCGGCATCCCTGATTTTTGAAAAATTCTCACCTTTCATAAAAAAAGTAGTATCTTTGCAGTGTCGAAATAATAATAAACGCTGAAAGTAAAATATTGACATATAAGTAATTAGAACATACACTCTTGTTATCCTGTTGAGAAGTCTGGAAAACTGAGAAAGTGTGATAACAGGCAGGCGAAGTTCGCGTGAGAACCTTTACAAGCTGTTTATGCGGCCATGGATTAACACCGACCTGCTTTTCGAGGTCAGCAAAGCGATGGGGCACGATTTCTTTGAGGATTGCGTGGAGTTTTATCAAAAAAACAGCATAAAGGTTGAATGATAAAATATTTTTGTTATTTTTGCAGTCGATAGAAAAACTATCGTTTAAAAACATGAGATATGAATAGTGTTGAAAATACATTTTTTTCAGGATACAAGCCCAACAGCAATACGATAAATACCGCGTTGCTTTGGGATTATGACATTTCATGTTTTGATTGGCAAAAATCAAAGAAAATTGTTGTTCAACGCGTTATAGAGAGGGGTGATTTCAGCGATTTTTATGCCGCATTTGATATGTATGGAGGCTTTTCCGGTTTCAGGGAGATTATCAAAAGCATTCCATATCTGTCGGATATAGATATTAATTTTGTTTGCCATTATTTCAATCTCAAAAAAGAGGAGTTGCGATGCTATACAAGGAGACAATCGAGAGCGGCACTCTTGAGCTGTTGAGAAAACTGCAATCCGAAGCTTTGTTGTCTTCGTTCAACTTAGTCGGGGGAACGTCTCTCGCATTACGAATGGGGCATCGCAAGAGTGTTGATTTGGATTTGTTTACAAAAGACGATTTTGGTTTACAAGAATTAAAGGAGTTTCTTGTAAATAAGTATAATTTACAGGTTTCATACGAGAAGGGCAAGACGTTAAAGGGTTTTATCAACAATGTCAAGATAGATTTGATAAAATATGATTATCCGCAAGTTTGCTCCGTTGAAACAATAGAAGGAATTCGTTTTGAAAGTATTCCTGATGTTATTGCCATGAAGCTGTCCGCAATATGCGACAATGGTTCCAGGATCAAAGATTTTATTGACATAGCTTTTCTGTCGTCGAAATACAGTTTTGATGAGATGTTGAAGTTTTATTCGGCAAAGTTTCCGAATTCAAATCAGGTTATGTTGGCAAAGGCATTGGTTTATTTTGCCGATATTGATTTTGATGAAGACATAGTGATGTTAAATTGTGATTTCAACTGGGATGTGATAGCCAAACGCTTGAATGACATGACATTACAAAGGGACAAGGTTTTCAAGCCGATATTGTGAATTTGGGGATAATAGACAAAAATAGTTGGTAAAAACAATATAAACACCAGGATTGTCAATTAATAGGAGTAACTTTGATGAAATTTGAGAATGTAAAATAAACTGTGTCAGGCTACAATAAAAAGTGGAACGACAAGGTTTAATACACACTCTCACACCATCACTCTCTTCCTGATGTCTTTTATCGCCTCATCTATCGACACCAGCCTGTTATCATGCGCATCAAGCGATACATTATACATAAACGGCAAGCCTTCGTAAAACTTTTCTTTTTTATGTGTGCCCGAAGAAATTGATAATCCATTCCTTAGGTTTCTTCTCTTTGTCAATATCGACAGTAATTGAAGCCGTACTCTTTTCCTCCAACCATGAGGTTGCCAAGGAGATATATACGTCATCGTTATCAGTAACGAGTTCATTTCAATTTTTCTCTTTTTCATTTCCAAAGTTGGCGTTTTGCCACTCGTCTTTTATCTTTTATCTTTTATCTTTTATCTTTTTTCTCTCATCTTTTAGATAAAAGTTGTAACTTTGCACGTTTGAATTGTTGTCGATAAAATGAAGCTGGAATTGGCTCACGAGTTGTTGAGCGTGCTCAAGGAATACAAAACACTGGGCATTGCCGAGCAGATAGACTATCAGAAGTTCTATCTGTACTCGATTATTACCCATTCGACAGCTATCGAAGGCTCCACTGTTACTGAGGTTGAGGCACAGCTTTTGTTCGACGAGGGCATCACCAGCAGCAAAAGAACCATAATGGAGCAGATGATGAACCTCGACCTTAAAGTGGCGTACGAACATTCAATAAGATTGGCACGACATCATGCTGATTTTTCTTTGGAAATGCTGAAGAATATGTCGGCTGTCGTTATGAAGAACACCGGAGGTCAATATAATACCGCGCAAGGCGTCTTCAACGCGTCGAAAGGCGATTTTCGTTTGCTTGGCGTTAGTGCCGGTATCGGAGGACAATCGTATATGAATTATCAGAAAATCCCCGCGAAACTTTTGGAATTTTGTCGGCGATTGAACCATAACCGTCGGCTACTGATTGGTGAAAATGATATGATTGCACAATACATCCTTAGCTTTGACGCACATTATCAATTGGTTGCAATTCATCCATGGGTTGATGGAAACGGCCGTATGTCGCGTCTTGTGATGAATCATTTGCAATATGAATTCGGATTGGTGCCGGTGAAAATCGTCAAAGATGACATGGCGGATTACATACAATCATTGGTCGATTCGAGGGAATCGGGATCGTCGGAACCTTTCATCGAGTTTATGCTGAAAGAACATATCAAAAACCTCAGTAAAGAGATAGAACTATACAAAAAATCACAAGTACTTGACCCGATAAATGTCGGTTTTGACCCGATAAAATCGTTCTCTGACCCGATAACTGACCGTTTATATAAAGAGGTGTTGTCAAATAACAGTCTGAATTATTCAGAATATGCAAAATTGATTGGCGTTTCCGAAGCAACAGTGAAACGTCGTCTTGGAAAATTGAAAAAAAAGGGGATGATAGTTCGAGTGGGAAGCAATAAAACAGGACATTGGGAAATAAAGTCATAGAATTAAATAATAATCAATAAAAATATACATCATGAAACAACTTATAGAATGTGTTCCGAATATCAGCGAAGGTCGCGATATGAACATCATCAACCAGGTGACCGCCGAGATAGAGAAGGTTGAAGGCGTGAAATTGTTGGACGTTGACCCGGGTGCGACCACCAACCGCACCGTCATCACCTTCGTGGGCGAGCCGGAGAACGTGTGCGAAGCCGCTTACCGTGTGGTGAAGAAAGCCGCCGAACTTATCGACATGCGCAACCATCACGGCGACCACCCACGTCAGGGTGCCACCGATGTCTGCCCGCTCATCCCGATTTCAAACATCACCATGGACGAGGTGGTGGTTTATGCCCGCAACCTCGCGAAACGCTTCGGCGAAGAGCTGAACATCCCGATTTACTGCTATGAAGAAGCCGCTTTCCAGCCTAAACGCAAAAATTTGGCTTATTGCCGCACAGGCGAATATGAATCGTTGTCGAGCAGACTGGGAACCGAGGAATGGAAACCTGATTTCGGTCCTAACGAATGGAACGAGCACGTCGCACAGACAGGCGCCACACAGGTGGGAGCCCGCGACTTCCTCATCGCCATCAACTACAACCTCAACACCACCTCTACACGTCGAGCCAACGCCATCGCTTTCGACGTGCGCGAGAAAGGACGTCCGATGCGTGAAAGCGGCAAGGTGACAGGCAAGCCGATGAAAGACGAGAACGGCAACCCAATCATGATTCCGGGGACGCTGAAGAGCACCAAGGCCATCGGCTGGTTCATCGAGGAATACGGCATCGCCCAGGTGTCGATGAACATCACCAACATCAACGTGTCGCCGGTGCATGTGTGCTTCGACGAGGTGTGCGCCAAGGCAGCAGCACGCGGCGTACGTGTGACAGGCTGCGAAATAGTAGGTCTGATTCCTAAAAAAGTGCTCATCGACGCCGGCAAGTATTATCTCGCGAAACAGCAACGTTCATTGGGTGTCAGCGAGGACGAAATCATGAAAATCGCCATCAAGTCGATGGGCCTCGACGACCTCAAGCCGTTCAACCCGAAGGAGAAAGTCATAGAGTTTCTCATTGAAGACACGACACAGAAGAAACTCGTCGATATGACATGTACGGGTTTCGCCAACGAGACGGCGAGCGAGAGTCCGGCTCCGGGCGGTGGCTCCATTTCAGCATATATGGGAGCCCTCGGAGCAGCATTGGCAACGATGGTCGCTAACCTGTCGTCACACAAACCGGGCTGGGATGAGCACTGGGAAGAGTTCTCGAAAGTGGCTGAAAAAGGTCAGGTTTTGAAAGACGAACTCCTCGACTTGGTCGATGAGGACACCAACGCGTTCAACAAAATTATGGCAGCATTGCAGATGCCTAAGAAGACCGATGCTGAAAAGGCGGCACGCATGGAAGCCCTTGAACTCGCATCGCAATATGCTACAAAGGTGCCGTTCAAGACCATGAACGTGGCATTCGAGGCGTTCGAAATCGTGGAAGCGATGGCAAAGACAGGCAATCCTGCCTCAGTGTCAGACGCCGGAGTGGGTGCCTTGTGCTGCAGAAGTGCTGTGATGGGCGCGTATCTCAACGTGAAAATCAACGCCGCAGGTCTTAAGGACAGAGAGTTTGCCGACAAAATCGTCGCCGATGGCGCAAAGATTGAGGCCGCTGCCATCAAGAAAGAGGCCGAAATTCTTGAAGTTGTCAATAAGATTATCAATAAAGAATAATTTAATATTTTGATAATCAGGTAATTAAAAGATTTTTAATGATATAAAAATTTTTGACTGAAAAATATTGGAACATATTAAAAAAATCTGTATTTTTGCAGTCCGAAATTTGAAAGGATAAAGATATGTCAAAGAAAGTTAAAGATGCGCGCGTACAAGTGATTTTGGAGTGCACAGAGCAAAAGGCAACAGGCATCCCGGGGACTTCTCGTTACGTTACAACAAAAAACAAGAAGAACACCCCAGAGAGATTGGAGCTCATGAAATACAACCCAATCCTCAAGAAAATGACCTTACACAAAGAAATTAAATAAGAACGGATATGGCAAAGAAGGTAGTTGCATCATTGCACACAGCTGGTAAGGAATTTACGAAGGTCATCAAAATGAAAAGATCAGAGAAGACTGGTGCTTACTATTTTGAAGAGACTATCGTCCCGATTGACCAGGCACAGGAATTCATCGCAAAGAACTAATATAGTTTTTTGAATTGATTTAGAATGGCTTTCCCGTTTCGGCGGGAGAGCTTTTTGAGGTTGTAATACCACGCAGATATAGCAGAAACAGCGGAAATATTTCTGCTTTTTCTGCTTTTTATGAGTAAAATTACTGTATCTGCGTGAAATTTATTATTTTTGCAAAAATTATTGAAAATGGGATTATTTTCGTTTTTGAAGAAAGACAAAGTGGCCAAGGAAGACCTCAACAAAGGTTTGGAAAAGACGCGTACAAGCGTGTTCGACCGCATCTCTAAGGCCATCATCGGAAAATCAACCGTCGATGACGAGGTGCTCGATAACCTTGAGGAGATATTGGTGACATCTGACGTGGGAGTCGACACCACTTTGAAGATCATCGACCGCATACAGAAACGCGTGGCGCGCGACAAGTACGTGGGAACCAATGAGTTAAATGCTATCTTGAAAGAAGAGATTGCTGCTTTGCTACAGGAAAACAACTCCGGTGACGGCAGCACGTTCGACATTCCTGAGGATAAGAAACCTTACGTGATAATGGTAGTGGGCGTGAACGGAGTGGGTAAGACCACCACCATCGGAAAGTTAGCGTATAACTTCAAGATGGCGGGAAAGAAAGTGGTTCTTGGTGCTTCCGACACTTTCCGTGCAGCCGCCGTTGACCAACTAAAAATTTGGGCTGAGCGTGTTGGTGTGCCTATCGTGTCACAAGGCATGGGCGCTGACCCGGCATCAGTGGCGTTCGACACTGTGAAATCAGCAGTGGCGCAAGGCGCTGACGTGGTCCTGATTGACACAGCAGGACGTCTGCACAACAAAGTGGGACTTATGAACGAGCTGTCGAAGATTAAGAAAGTGTGCCAGAAAGTGATTCCTGACGCACCGCATGAGGTATTGCTCGTTTTGGATGCCTCCACAGGCCAGAATGCGATAGAACAGGCACGACAATTTATCGCTGCCACCGAGGTTAACGCATTGGCACTCACTAAGTTGGACGGTACAGCCAAAGGAGGTGTGGTCATCGGCATCTCCGACCAGTTCAAGATTCCGGTGAAATACATCGGAGTGGGAGAGAAGATGGAGAACCTCCAGATTTTCGACAGAAAAGAATTCGTTGACTCGTTGTTTCAATGATGATTCCGGTCGAAATGACAAATAATATACAAATGAGAAAGCAAACACTTAACATAGTCACTCTTGGCTGCTCGAAAAACAAAGTCGATTCGGAGCATCTGGCGGCTTTGCTTAACGACACCTATAAAATAGTGCACGACTCTGAAGGTAAATCGGATGTCGTGATAATCAACACCTGTGGCTTCATCGGTGACGCCAAGGAAGAGTCCATTGACACCATTTTGGAATATGCCGAATTGCGTAAAGCACATAAAATCAAGAAGTTGTATGTGATGGGATGCCTCTCGCAGAGGTATAAGAAGGAACTCAATGCCGAGATTCACGAAGTTGACGCTTTCTTTGGGGTGGAGCCGGTTCAACATGTTGCCGCCGACATCCTGAAATCTGATTTTCATGCTGAATATTGCTGCGACAGGGTGCTATCGACGCCTTCGCATTACGCCTATCTGAAGATTTCGGAAGGCTGCAACCGCCATTGTGCTTTCTGTGCCATCCCGCTGATTCGCGGCGACCATAAGTCGGTGCCGATGCAAAATCTTTTGGAAGAAGCTGAAAACTTGGCTAAAAAAGGTGTTAAAGAGCTGATACTCATAGCTCAAGACCTCACTTATTACGGCTACGACCTCGACGGGAAATCGCATATCGTCGAGCTGGTGCAAAAACTGACTGAAATCGACGGCATCGAATGGATTCGTCTGCATTACGGCTATCCGCTTGGATTTCCTGTGGAGTTGCTCGAGCTGATGCGCGACAACCCTAAAATCTGTCATTACATCGATCTTCCTTTGCAGCATGTCAGCACACCTATTTTGAAGGCCATGCGCCGTGGCGTGGACCGTGAGCAGACAATAGATTTTGTTAAAAAAGTACGTTCCTACGTGCCTGACATCGCTTTCAGAAGCACTTTCATCGTCGGATTCCCAGGTGAGACAGAGGAGCAGTTCAACGAGCTTCTCGATTTCATCAAGGAGATGCGATTTGAAAGGGCTGGAGTGTTTGCGTACTCGGCTGAAGAAGGGACACCGGCTTACGAATTAAACGATGACGTTCCTGACGACGTGAAACAGGAGCGCGTCAGTAAGTTTATGGACGTGCAACAGGATATATCATTGGAAATCAATTCAAAACGTTTCGGCAGAGTCGAGAAAGTGCTCATCGACCGCACCGAAGGCGGATATTATGTGGGTCGCACACAATACGACTCCCCTGAAGTCGATGACGAGGTACTTATCTCTATGAAAGACAATAAATTAGAAATCGGCTCTTTCGTCAATGTGAAGATTAATCAAGCCGATTACTTTGATTGCTACGGCGTTGTTAGTCTTTAGTCTTTAGACTTTAGACTTTAGACTTTAGTCCCTACTAACAACTAAAGACTAAAGACTAAAATCACTGAGCTGTAAAGCTAAACGCCTGGGTCGATGCCGAGGATGTCCCGCCGAGGTAGAGTCCGTGGAAATCTGTCGTCGGGTTTGTCGGAGCCTGTGTGCCGTATTTCACATAATATGTCTGGCCGCTTACCATGCCTGTCGCCGTGATGAGTGACAGGGAACTGTTGACGTTGGCCGCGAAGCTGAACGTCACCATGTTCGTGCCACCTGAGCCGTTGGTATTCGACAGCGTATAGTATCTTCCTGTTTGGAAGTTATAGTTGCTGGTGTAGAATTTGTAACCTTGTACCGCGTTGGGGATGGTGCCTCCGCTGCCGCCTCCGCCAGGTCCTCCGCCGCCGCCTTGTGAGCCGCCTGCGCTGATGGCGATGCCGGTACCAGTAATACGGATGTAATTGTTGTTGTCGCAGTCAAAGCCTTCTTCCGGATTTCCTTTAGTGGTGTAGGCGAATGCCACGCCGTTGCCGATGGTGATGGCACCTGCCGTCCCGGCATTGGAATCGACAGCATCGTTGCCGTTGCTGTAGCACACTGTAACACCGCCGTTGAAGAATATCTTGCCCGACGCGTTGATGCAGTCGTCGTAGCATTTGTAGTAATGCTGTCCGCCTTCGATGTTGATTTGGGTCTTGGATTCCAGACCTTCGGCACCGGTGCCAGTGGTATTAACCGTTGTGGTGCCGCTGTTGACGGTGATAAGTCCTAATGCCTTGATTGCCTTAGGGTTGGCGTAGCTGCCACCTCCCCAGCCGCCGCTTGACACAGTGATGCGATTGCCTGTGGTTGTGACGTTGAGACTCAAATCGTCGTTGCTGCCGCCCTGCGTGCCTATCACGAGGGTGCCACCTGCGTTGATGCCTTTGCCGCCGGCACCTGTGCTTCTCAGTGTGAAGTCACCGGCTGAGATGACTATATTGCCGTCACTCTTGATACATGACGAGGTGTAGGAATCCTTGGTGTTGCCGGAAACGGTGTATGCCGCTCCGTCGCCTTGCGTCAGAATCTCGAAAGTGCCGCCACTGATGGTGACATTGCCGTCGGCACTGATAGACTTCCCGCCATGGTTGCTCGTCGGCAGCGTGATATTTATCGACCCACCGGAGATGTTGATGTCAGTGTCACTCTTGATAGCTGTGCAATACGAGGGAACATTCTGATTATTAACGACTTCCAGCACGGTGTTTCCCGAAGAGACAATGGTGATGTCGCCGTCGGTAATGGTGATGTCGCTGTTCGATTTGATGCCTTTCGAGACGTTGCCCGAGTGGTTCAAAGTGAACGTCCCGCCGTTGATAGTCAATGCTTTATCGGCTTTGATGCAATTCGACGACACGCCGGTAGTAGTGATGTTGATATTTCCTCCGTTGATAACCAATGTGCTGTCGGCTGATATGGCGTTGATATCCTCGCTGTCGCTGGTGATGGTGATATCGCCTCCGTTGATGTAACCGTCCAACTCGCTTGTCAGGGCGTCGTCGCCACACGATTGGACGTTGATGTTACCGCCTTGAATGAGAAGACCTTCGGTGTGGATGCCGTCCAAGACAGCACTGGCGATAACGATATTGCCCGAGTTCATGTTAAATTGTCCCTTGACCTTGACGGCGTGCTGGACGAGACCTGTCACGGTGAGTGTGCCTTCGCCGTGAACGAGCAAGTCGCTGTTGCTCATGAGGGCGGCTTTCTTGTCGCTTTCGCTGCCGTCGCAGAGCGAGTTGGTGGTGCCGTCGGCAATCTCAAGGATTATTCCATCATCGCAAGTCAAATCCATGGCTTTTCCAGTGGGATTGGTGAGATTCACGCCATTTAACAGTATGGTTGGAGTGGTTGTGCTTTCGATAGCGAAACGTCCGGGGTTGGCAGTGCCTGACAGACAATAAGTTATGTTTGAGGAACTCAGTGATGTGATTGTCACTTTTGCCTCGCTCACTGTCACTATGACTTCGGTGGCAGGGTAGGGGTTGGTCACTGTGGCGGTCGTGCCGTTGTATTCAACATAAACGATGTCGCCCGTGCTTGTCGGCACCCAGGGGAACGTCAGGCTATCGACCTCGTTGAGTCCAAACGAGTACAAGTTGTTGGTGGTGCGCACTTTGATAGGATTCGTTGCCTCCTGATTGATATACATGCTGTCGATTGTGGAGACAGGAGCGTCCAACACTATGCCTTTGTTTTCCTGGCCATGTATGCGTACGTGATATTCTCCGTCCTGCGCTTTTGCAGATAATCCTATGAAAATCAATGATATAATGAAAAATAATCTTTTCATGGCATTACAATTTTATGAATTTTGAATATTTGTTGCCCACACCTATAATATATAGGCCTGATTTCAAATCGCTGACGTTGATTTCATCATTCGTGGAGACATCAATCTTTTTTACTATTTTCCCATTGATAGAATAAATTGTAACTAATTGATTATCAGTTATATTTGTAATTCTCAAAACATCCTTCACGGGATTTGGATAAATGTCAAACTGCCGATTTTCAACCTCATCGACATTTTCGTTGGTTGAAAAATAGGCTTTTCTCAAATCCGACAGGTTATAACTCACTGTTTCCCCGTTGTTGTCGAGGAAAAGCTGTGTATCGGAATAATAAATCTTGGCATCGCTGCTCATGGTGTAAGTTGATGAGATGCCGTCGGTTTTCACGATGGTGAAACTGACGTCCTGAGCATGCAGTGAGCACGTGAACGCCAATGCCATCAAAACTGATAAAAAGAGTTTTTTCATGGTTAAAAACATTTTTCCAAATAGCAAACGACAAAAGTACGAAAAAATTTTGACATGTCCGTCAAAAATCAAAAAAAAGTGACAAGAAAAATGTCACTTTTTATCAATTGGTGTCATTTCGACTGACAGAAAGGAGTGGAGAAATCTCATTAAATAACAGGAGATTTCTCCACTACGCCTAACGGCTCCGGTCGAAATGACGTTTCTAATGGCTAATAGCTAATGGCTAACATTTCGGTGCTTCGAGCAGGATATCGCAGAGGAAATCCCAGAATTTCTGCACTGTTGCGATTTCGATTCTCTCGTCGGGTGAATGCACGCCGCGGAGGGTAGGGCCGAAAGAAATCATGTCCATTCCGGCGATTTTGTCACCGATGAGACCGCATTCCAAACCTGCATGTATGGCTTTCACCTTAGGCTCTTTGCCGAAACGTTTCTTATATACTTTCTCGGCGATAGCACAGATTGCCGAATCTGGGTTCGGTGTCCAGCCCGGGTAGCCGTCGGTGTGTTTCACCTCAGCGTTGGCAAGGTTGAAACAAGCCTCAACCATCTGGGCCACATATTCCTTAGCCGACTCGATGGAGCTGCGTTGTGATGTCTGGATGAAGAAATAACCTTCTTTTTTCTTCACAGAGGCTAAGTTTGTTGAAGTCTCCACGAAGTTAGGGATGGTTTGTGACATCTCGACCACGCCGTGAGGGCAGGTGAGGAGACCGTTGAGGAGGTCGAACTGTGTCATCTCATCGATGACGACATCGGCTGTAGTGTCTGATTTCCAAGTCTTTACAGAGATTGTAGGCTCAGCGATATGATATTCATTCTGGAAGTTCTTCTCCATCGTGGCGACGAATTTCTCGAAAGCCTCGGTGAGGTCTTCAGGGATAAAAACGACTGCTGTAGCCTCGCGAGCGATGGCGTTGCGGAGGTTACCTCCCTGGATGTCGTAGATTCTCAAGTCGAAATCGTTGGTGGATTGCCATAACACTCTGGTTAACAGCTTATTAGCGTTAGCAAGATTCTTGTTGATGTCGTCGCCCGAGTGACCGCCTTTGAGTCCGCTGACTTTCACCTCGTAAGGGACATAGCCTTCAGGGGCGTTTTCGAGTTTGTAGAAAATCTTGACGATGGTGTCCATTCCGCCGGCGCAACCGATGCAGATCTCGCCTTCTTCCTCATTGTCTAAATTGAGGAGGATGCGTCCGGTGATGTCCTTCGGGTCGAGTTTCTCGGCGCCCGTGAGACCCGTCTCCTCATCGACGGTGAATATGCACTCGAGCGGACCGTGTTTCACGTTTTTGTCAGCTATCACTGCCAATGCAGCGGCCACGCCAATACCGTCGTCAGCGCCGAGGGTGGTGCCGTTAGCGTGCAGCCACTCGCCTTTGAGGACAGCCTCGATTGGGTCTTTGTCGAAGTCATGCACCTTGTCGCCGTTCTTCTCGCACACCATGTCCATGTGTGCTTGCAAGATGATGGTCTGGCGGTCTTCCATGCCCGGAGTCGCCGGCACCGTCATGATGATGTTGCCGCAAGGCTCTTTTTTGTAATCAATTTTATGGTCTTTTGCCCATTTTTCAAGGTAAGCGACCATTTTTTCTTCTCTCTTTGAAGGGCGTGGTACGCCCATGATGCCTTGGAATTCCTTCCAAACGCATTCAGGTTTAAGTGTTAAAACTACTTCGTTCATAATATCAATATTTTAAATTGTTGTTTGTTATTTTTTCTTCCACAATTTTTTCACGCAGAAAGAGCGGAAAGGGCAGAAATTCTGTTTGTCCACAACTTTTTCACGCAGAAAGAGCGGAAAGGGCAGAAACTCTGTTTGTCCACAACTTTTTCGCGCAGAAAGAGCGGAAATATTTCCCTGTCATTTCGAGCTTGTCGAGAAATCCTTTTTTTACATAAACAATTGTATAATTCCGTTAAACAAAGATTTCTCCACTCCGCTTCGCTTCGGTCGAAATGACAACTCCACTTTCAACCCTAAACTCTCAACTTCATCTCCTCAATAACTCTCATCGGCTCCTCTGCCTTGAAGATAGCGTTACCTGCAACGAGTACATCCGCTCCGGCGGCAAACAGCTTAGGGGCGTTATTGGTGTTGATGCCGCCATCCACCTCAATCAAGGTGTTTAATCCTTGATTATCAATCATCTGACGCAGTTTTTCGATTTTGGAGTATGTTCGCTCGATGAATTTCTGTCCGCCGAATCCCGGGTTGACCGACATCAATAGAACAAGGTCTAAATCCCCGAGGATGTCTTCCAAAAGTGTCACCGGGCTATGTGGATTCAGCACCACGCCGGCTTTCACGCCGAGCGATTTCAGCATCTGCACCGAGCGGTGGATATGAGTGCTTGCCTCGTAATGGAAGGTGATGATGTCGGCTCCCGCGTCACGGAATTTCTCGAAATAGCGGTCGGGTTCGACAATCATGAGATGCACGTCGATAGGCTTAAGTGCTTCTTTCTTAATGGCTTGCACCAACGGGATGCCATACGAGATATTCGGCACGAACACTCCGTCCATGATGTCGCAGTGAAACCAGTCGGCCATACTGCGGTTCACCATGTCGATATCCCTTGAAAGATTTAGGAAATCGGCTGAAAGCAACGATGGGGCGATGAGTTTTTGCATTTTGTCAATTTTTTGTAACTGCAAAAATACAATCTTTTTTTTAAAGGTGCAAGTTTTTTTAATGGCAAGGAAATAATATTTCGTACTGTTATGTGTGAATATGACACTGATGTATTTGAGAATAAGACATGCATCTCTCCCGATTGGGAAAGTGTCGAAAAAAACTTAAAGAGAGATTTTTCTGTATTTAGTTTCTGTAGAATTGAAGCTAAAACTAGCATTGAAGATTGGATGTTAGACGATTTAGAAGGATTGTTACAGGCACTTGGATTGCCTAAAACTACAAAACTAAAAGGTAGAACAGGACAAGATAAAATTAAAAATCTATTCATAAAGAAAGGTGTAGTTTATGATAGGTATAAAGGGGAAACTAATATCAGACCTGTCATCGACAAACTCGACATTGCCAAAATCCGCGAAGCGAGGAAAAAGGAGTTGAAAGAGTTTGAGAAGTTGTTGGGGGTAATTATAAAATAATATTTGTTATGAATGCCATTAAAGAAAAATTATTTTATTCCGAAAATTATGAAAATCGGAATAATATGTGTATATTTGCAGCGTGAAATTATAAAAATCGGAACGATATGACTTATATTAAGGTTTCTGAGGCAGCTGAAAAATGGGGTATTTCTGCGAGAAGGGTACGGCTATTGTGTGAACAGGGGCGTATAGCCGGTGTTGAGCGTAAAGGCAATCTTTACATGATTCCGGATGATGCCGTTCAGCCTGTAGATGCGCGCACTTATGCAAAAAGCACTGTGAGAAAAAATTATGGCCCGATTCTGGAACAGATTGATGCTTTAAAGAAACAGTTGGATGCTTGTCGTCCGCTTACTCCGGCTGAGGTTGAAGCCATCAGGGAGGTTTTTCTTGTGGAGCACACCTACAACAGCAATGCGATAGAAGGAAACACTCTCACTCTGCAGGAGACAGCGCTTGTTTTGCAAGGTATCACCATCGACAGAAAACCTTTGAAGGACCATATAGAGGCGGTAGGATATAAGGAGGCTTTTCAGTATGTTGAAGAGATTGCAAAACAAGACAAACCGCTTACTGATTATGAAATCAAGAGCATACACAGCCTTGTTTTGGCCAATCGTCCGGAGGACAAAGGGACATTCCGTCGTGTAAATGTTCGTATAGCAGGGGCCATGACCGAACCGGTACAGCCGTATCTGATTAAGCCGAAGGTTGAGGAATTGCTCGAAGATTATAACAACTGGGCCAAGACGATGCATATAGTTGAAAGAGTTGCTCTTTTCCACTTGCGTTTTGAAAGCATTCACCCGTTTATCGACGGCAACGGTCGCACCGGCAGACTTCTCATGAACCTGCAGCTTATCAAAGAAGGTTTGCCGGCAGTAAACATAAAATATTCCGACCGCCGCAGTTATTACGATGCTTTTGATGAATATGCGCGCATGGGTTCGGCTGATGCAATGACAAAGCTGATAGGCGAGGCGTTTGTGGCGAGGTTGAGGGATATGGTGGAGGTTTTGAAGTGAGTTGGAAAGAATTGTTGAAATTATTCCTGACTTTGACAGTCCCAAACTGTTAATCATATAACTTATTGATTAACAAAGACAACCAAAAATATTGTTGGTGGTGCGGGTGGCGCAAGGCTGAAAAATGATTACTTTTGTGGCATGTATGTGCGCCGCAAGCGGAACCGAAGTGGTTCAATCAGTATTGTTGTCGTTGACAAGAGCAGTGGGAAGTACCGTGAGATAA
>FLNX01003417.1_pt1 | contig 27458 bp, 19 predicted proteins | sample 1140341 | NCBI WGS metagenome assembly FLNX01 (sample SAMEA3878208, study PRJEB12797) | bioreactor metagenome | biome: Moose rumen | place: Sweden | collected 2011-10 | reverse complement strand
GTGTTCTCCTTTTTTTAGATAAAAAGCATATTGTATATGCATTATAGCACGATATTAAACTAAAATACACTGAGACTCAGATGATTCTATGGGCTTTCCGAGGCTCCGCTTGACCGCACGCTTCCGCTTTCGAGCATGTCAATGCAAAAAGTCAGCGGCTACATTGATCCTGAACTACTTGCACAAATCTGTTCGGCGAAGATTCCCGAAGACATGTTTGCACGCAGCATCGGCATGGTATGCCTTAAACTCACCTGTAATTGCGATGCAAAATTAATGATGAACCCCAATTGCAAAAAATCCGATAATGGAACTGGGTATAGGGGTATTATTTATGAAATTCAAATCAAAACACCTGTTGATGGGTGTTGCCGCTCTTTTGTTCATCATTGCACTGTTTGTTGCAGCAAGTCTTGTTGCTGGTCTTGTCGGTGATTTTGCGTTTGGCAAGATGCTGTATGCGGTGTATGGATTCAGCAGTTTTTTAATTCCGGTATTCTTTTTTGTTGCTGCATGGCTTTGCATTGACGACAAATGGTCTTTGCAGCGCATTGTGTGCCTTGCAATCAGCTTTATTCCGTTCTTTACGCTGGCCATTGCCGAAAATGTTTCTCGAAAAGTCTACATTGAAGACATAGGTCCCATTGCCATAACAAAGATAATCATCCTAATGGCAATCGCAGTTTTGCTTGTTGCGATGGAATACCTTGTTGCAATGGTGCTTTCTACGTCATCGATTAAAAAAGACGTGATGCCTCAGGTGTTGAAATACAAGAAAATCATTGTCGAAAAAATACAGTTTACCATGGCTCGCTTTACCAACAAATCGAAGGTAACCGTTTCTGCCGCAGAAAGTGTCTTGCACGAGGACGCTACTAATGATACAGAAAGTGACATTCAGGAACGCGATGATGTCATGCAGCAGGAAGAGGATCCTGCACTTGATGACGCAGAAGGCGACGAGGCGTTTGAACAGAACGCTTACGTAGAAGAATTGGTTCCAAAGGAACCAGTTCCAGAGGAACCAGCTTCTGAAGATGCGTCAGCTGTCGAAAAAACGCCAGAGGAACTTGAAATTGAAAGGCAGATAGAACGCAACATTGATGCCGCCGTAGATTCCATGTTTGAAGACGATGTCAGTTCTGAAAAACTGAGTTCGGAATTGGATTCTGATGAGTCTATGGATGCTGAGCGAGAGGGATATCTTTCGGCTTCTGACTACACGGTGGAATCTGATGCAGAAGTGCTGTCGCAACAGAGTGGCAATACAATGGAACTTCCATCTGTGCACGAAGTGTTTGAACAGATGGAAAATGATGTGAACAAGGAAATGCAGTCGGCACAAGAGGACAAGTCGATTATGATTGAGGACTTGGAAGAGAACCTTGATGCCGAAGAAGAATTTATAGAAGAAAGCGATGAAACATCAGAAGTTGAAACATCTGAAGATGAATCTATTATGGAAGAAAGCGTTTTAAACGAAATCGTTTCTTCCGAAACGGACGAAGAGTCCTCTGGTGACGAGGATTCTTTTGGCTCAGACAGCATTGCGGATCCGTATGAAATAATTGATGATGAAGAGCCGATGACAGAAGATGAATCTTCCAAGGAAGATGCTTCCGAAGAATATACTTCTGATGAAGATAATGCAGCTGGAGAAGATACTTCATCAGAAGAAGATGAAGCTGACGAAGTTTTTGTTTCCGATGACGATGCTGAACTGGAAGAACAGACTGACGAAATGTCTATCGAAGAAGGTAGTGAAAGTGCAGAGACGGAGTCCGTTTCGTATGCAGACATGCCGCGTGCCGTGCAGTCTGACGGAACGCCAATTCCCCTGCCGCCGAAACGTCGCAGCGGTTCCCCCTATGCCGTTTCTACAGATTTGCTGACTGCCTACGAGGACAACCATTACTGGGTAATAGATGAAGAAACGGAACATGCGTCCCAAAGCCTTACCGAAACACTGAATGAATTTGGCATAAAGGCTGAGATAACAGGAATCATTAAAGGTCCTGTCGTTACCATGTTTGAAATGCTCCCTGCCCCCGGCGTAAAGCTGAGCAAGATTGTTGCACTGCAGGACAACATTGCATTGCGTCTTGCAGCAAGTTCCGTCCGTATTGTTGCTCCTATCCCTGGCAAGAATGCCGTGGGCATCGAAATTCCAAATGCACAGCGAGCCATCGTATCGTTTAAGGAATGCATAGAGCAAGATTTGCCCGAATGGAAGAAAATGGCTGTGCCTGTCATATTGGGAAAGGACATTGAGGGAAAGCCTCAGATTATGGATTTGGTAAAGACACCCCATCTGCTTATTGCTGGTTCTACGGGGGCCGGAAAGTCTGTCTGTGTGAACAGCATGCTCATGAGCATCCTGTACAAGCGCAGTCCTGATCAGGTAAAGCTGATTCTTATTGACCCAAAGATTGTCGAATTGAAACTGTATAATGATATTCCTCACCTGTTGACGCCTGTCATTACAGAGCCAAAAAAGGCCATGCAGGCATTGCAGTACTGCCTGTGCGAAATGGAACGGCGCTATGCATTGTTGGACGGCATGGGCGTGCGCGACATATCTTCGTACAACAAGCGCATCGTAGACCGTCGGATTGCTGCAGAAAAGCTTCCGTATCTTATTGTTGTCATTGACGAGTTTGCAGACCTTATGGCTACAACAGGAAAACAGCTTGAAACCGTTGTTGCCCGCCTGTGTGCAATGAGCCGTGCCGTGGGAATTCACCTTGTGCTGGCAACCCAGCGCCCGTCCATCGATGTCATTACGGGACTGATCAAGGCAAACATTCCGAGCCGCATTGCTTTTATGGTTGCAAGCAAAACAGACAGCCGAATCATCATTGACCAGGTGGGAGCCGAAAAACTGCTGGGAAAAGGCGACATGCTGTATGCCAGTTCTACTGATCCTTTCCCCGTACGCATTCAGGGAACGTTTGTCAGCGACCAGGAAGTTGAAAACGTTGTTGAGAGCGTAAAGCAGTGGGGCGAACCGGAATACATTGACGATGAAATATTTGTTCCCGATGATGACGATGATGATGACGGACAGGTGTCGCTCATGGGCGATGGCGGAGAAGATCCCCTGTACGAAAAGGCGCTGGATATTGTCGTTCAGGCTGGAAAAGCCAGTGCTTCGTACATTCAGCGCAGGCTAAAGATTGGCTATAACCGCGCTGCTCGTCTTGTAGAAGAAATGGAAGAACGTGGTATTGTTGGTCCGGCAAATGGCAGCAAGCCTCGCGAAATCATTCACATGCCGTAAGGCAGCATAAAAAACAGTATATAAAAAGGAAAACAACATGAAAAGAACGCTGATTGCATTGATGGAATTGTGCTTGATGGCTGTGGCCCTGCCTGTTTTTTCAAATGGAAAAAAAGATGACCTTGTGCCAGATGATGCAGCTTTGGTAACGGAAGAGGGCTCTGCTGAAGCGACAGAAACGACCGAAGAAATTACAATGAAGTATTTTCACGACTTGCCTACTGGAGACCCTGTGGAGTTTCACGAGGTGTGGGGATATGTCATGCAGGATCGGGAATATGAATTCAACAGCAAAATGCCCATAACGGATTTGTGCTATTTCAGTGCAGACATTGACTGCTATGGCGAAATCGACAAGATTCCCAATGCGGCAAAATTCAAGAATTACAAGGGCAGGAAACATCTGGTCGTTACGTGCGAAAGCCGTTCTCTTACTCATTTTGTCCTTGATCCTCAGTTTGGCGTGAGCAAAAAGATTATAGAAACGCTGGGCAAGGCATGTTCTTCGTATGATGGCATTCAGATTGACTTTGAGCTGATTCCCAAGAAAGATGGAGAGCATTTCAGAAACTTTATTGCTGCCTTGCGAAAACGCATCGGTCAGGAAAAGTGGCTTACCATTGCTCTTCCGGCCCGTGTCAAGACGCTTGAAAACGATGTGTTTGACTACACGAAAATAGAACCTCTTGTTGACCGCATCATCATTATGGCTTATGATGAACATTGGAGTACAAGTAAACCTGGTGCTGTTGCAAGCATGGACTGGTGCGAACGCATTGCTGACTATGCAAAGACGGTGCTCCCGAAAAAGAAGCTTGTCATGGGGCTTCCATTCTATGGAAGGACATGGCAAGATGAAAATTACGGCAAGGCATGGTATTTTAGCGGCATAAACAGGATTTTGGGCGAAAACAACATGCACACGGTGGAACGTGAAAATTCAGTGCCGTATTTTACATTTACTAAGCAGATAAAGGTGACAGGCTATTTCGATGATACATTCTCGCTGGTGGCTCGGCTTCGCATGTATGCCGACAAGGACATTGACCGCATTGCATTCTGGAGAATCGGGCAGGAAGACCCTTCTTTCTGGTCGTGGCTTAAAGTCAAGTAACCGTTTTTCACTATGATAAAGCAGACGGGGCATGCTGATCTTCCCCTGCATCATGGTGTTGTGCCCAAGTGGCTTGCCGACCGCATGATGCAGCTGGGAACGGAAATTATACAGACTCTGCTGCTCACCTATGGCAAAAAGGAAGTGCTGTGTCGGTTGAGCGACCCTCTGTGGTTTCAGTCGCTGGGTGCCGTGCTTGGCATGGACTGGCATTCAAGTGGCATCACGACAAGCGTCATGTATGCTTTGAAACGCGGCATCAATGCACGTGCACGGGAATTTGGGCTGTGCATCTGCGGTGGCCGCGGAAAGTATTCCAGAAAAACACCCGATGAACTTTTGTATCTGAGCGAAAGGACAGGACTTGACGGCACTGCATTGGTGCGTGCAAGCAAGCTCTGTGCAAAAGTGGACAACACTGCCGTGCAGGATGGCTTTCAACTGTATCAGCATAATTTCATTCTGTCAGACGAAGGTGACTGGGCGGTGGTGCAGCAGGGTATGAATGCTGAGCAAAAAACGGCACGCCGCTATCACTGGTGTTCAGCCCATGTACGCTCGTTTGTGGAAAATCCCCATTCAGGTGTTACGGGCGAAAGCCGCGGTGCAATTTTGAATCTTGCCGATGCCAAGGCTTCCTCTACAAGGCAGTCTGTTCTTTCCCTTGCCACGGAGCATCCCGACCGAATTGTAAGGGAAATAAAACTCATGGACTCAGGGCAACTTTCTTTGTTTGAGGGCGACATGCAGGCAACTGAAATGGTTGAATCCCATTCTGAGCGCAACTGCATCATGCCTGCCCATCATGAAGTGCTTGCAGAAGATGTAGACTTGAAGCGTCTGGGTGGCGTGCTGGCAGCTTCGTATGAAAGCCAGCCGCAGGATTTTGAAACGCTTTTGCTGACTCCCGGTCTTGGCCCCCGCACATTGCAGTCGCTGGCACTGGTGAGCGAAGTCATTTATGGAACTCCTTCCCGTTTTACTGATCCTGCTCGCTTTAGCTTTGCACACGGTGGAAAAGATGGTCATCCGTTCCCTGTTCCTACAAGAATCTATGATGAGTCAATCCGCATTTTGGGCGAATCGATAGAAAAATCGAAATTGGGCTATACCGACAAGTCGGAATGTCTGCGAAGGCTTCATGCTACAGCACTGGAAATAGAAAACAAATGTGATCCAGAAGCTGACTTTGACAAGACGATTGCCCACGAAAAAGAAAATTCTAAGGAATGGGGTGGAAGAACCTGCTATGAAGACTGATGTATCTGTAAAGATTCGCATACTCTTTTTTGTTTTGCTGGGGCTGCTTGCCGTGATTTTTTGCGTGTATATGTTTTACCTGTCTCCCCTGTATGCCATTGAAGACGGTACGGGCATTGAGCCGTCCGAAAACAGGACGTACCACATTGTCATTGTCGGACGTTCTCAAAATGAATCGTTTTTGAGCGATATCTTTACCGGTGCAGAAGAAGTCAGCCGTGAATATGACTGTGTTGTAGAGCTGAACATTCCAAAGTCCACCGTGGAACAGGAGTCCATGCAGAATCTTTTGGACTATGCGGCATACACGAATGCCGACGGCGTGATTGCCTACATGGATGAAATGGATTCAAATGTAGAGGTGCCGCTGAACAAAGACAAGGAGACAATTCCCTTGGTGACTGTTGCCCAGTATCTGCCGTCTGTTTCTCAAATTTCGTACATAGGTACAAACTATTCGGAACTGGGGCGAAAGATTTCCTATGAATGTTCCACCTATCTGCGAGGGCGCGGCTCGCTCATCATCATCAATACGAATATGGAAAACAATCCCAATTACAGCATCCTCATGTCATCGCTTACCAATTCGTTGGGCGGATGGAGGAACATTGATACTTCGGTCGTGGAGCTTGCTTCGTCCGCTGAAATTCACAAGCGCAATGGTTCTGTTGAACGAAAGATTCGCGACGATGCCGTTAATTTGATTGTGTGCCTTTCCACGGAAGATACCATTCACACCGCCCAGCTGGTGACTGACATGGGCATGAGCGGTGACATCGGTATTATCGGGTTTGGCGAAGGCAGCGTCGTTGAAAAGTATCTTGAAAACGGCATCGTCACGGAACTGCTTTCGATTGATTCTCAAAAGATAGGGCGTTCTGCATTGCGGGAATTGTTTGAATACATCCGCTATGGGCATGCAAACAATTACATCACGGCAGATGTCCGCGTAAAAAAGGCAGGCTCACTATGAAAGTCAATCTTTTGAAACGGCTGCATACCAATTTCAGACTGCGCATTTTCATGAGTGTCATCATTGCCATAGTTGTCATTGCGTTTTCTTTTCTTGTCATGATAAACATGAACAGACATGCATTGGAAAGGATAGGGCGCACATACGAAACTAACAGGAAGCTGAACACCATAGCCACCTATCTTTCGAGTACGGAAGCTTCGCTGAGCGATTACATGCAGTACCGAACCTTTGAAAGCATCGATTCCTACTATCACTTTCAGGCATTGACCGAGGACTCGGCTTCATATCTTCAGAAAAGTCCGTCTACGGATACTATCATGCACAAGGAATTCATTGTAAACCAGTTGCTGTCGTCGTTCTTTAAATACAGTCTTGACGCGGTAATATCCATGCGTGCAAACAACATGGAAAGTGCAACGCTCTTCTACAAGAAAAGCATGACGTGCTATTCCATGCTGCTTTCCCAAATGGAAGACCTGAACATGCTGATGCTACAGCGGAATGCAGAAATATATACCGCCAGCCACAGGCAGTACATGTCGTATGTTCGGTTGAGCGTTGTGTTCATTGTCATGTTCTTTGTCCTTATCCTTGCCATGCTGTACCTGTCGCTGAACATCATTACGAGACCGCTTATGGACATTTCCCATGTTGCAAACCGTGTTGCCCACATGGATTTTGACGTTCCTCTGTTCAATAATCAGGATGATGGCGAAATAGGAATCATTTGCCGTGCCTTTGACCGCATGATAGTGAGCATTCGGGAGTACGTTGACAAGATTTGGGAAAAGGCTGCTCAGGAAAATGAGTTGCGCGAAAAGGAAATGGAAATGAGAGAACTGTATGCCGATGCCCAGCTACGTGCATTGCAAAACCAGATAAATCCGCACTTTCTGTTCAATACGCTCAATACTGGTGCTCAGCTGGCAATGATGGAAGGTGCGGACAAGACGTGCTACTTTATGGAGCAGGTTGCTGATTTCTTTCGCTATAACATTCAGCAGAAAGGACCTGTTGCAACCATTGATGAAGAACTGTCCCTCGTTGACAGCTATGTGTACATCATGAAGGTTCGCTTTGGAGACCGGATTGAATTCATTAAGAAAACGGTTGCCGAAAAGTATGAGAACCTGTTGCCGAGGATGACGCTCCAGCCGCTGGTGGAAAACTGCATGAAGTACGGCTTGAAAGAAGCAAAAGGTATCATTGAAATTGCAATTGAAAAAGAAGTGTTTCAGATTCTCATCAAAATTTCTGACAACGGGTGCGGTTTTTCGCCTGAGCTTCGCGAAAAAATCCTAAAGGCGGAATCTGCCGTTCCTCAGAAAGACGACAAGAATGGAACCGGTACAGGTCTCATAAATGTAATTTCACGGTTGCGAATTTACTTCCATAGAAATGATGTTTTTGATATAGTAACAAATGAACAAGGAGGCACAACCTTTTTGCTAAGGATTCCAAATGTATAATATTTTGCTTACAGACGATGAACAGATAATGATTGATTCCCTTAAGTTTATTATTGAAAAGAATTTTTCTTCTGACGTGCAGATTTTTTCCTGCCTGTCAGGTGCTCAGGCTCTGGAAGTCGTTGCAAAAAACAAGATAGATATTATCTTTATGGATATCAACATGCCTGCCTTGAATGGACTTGAAACGCTCAAGTACATAATTCAATCAAAGCCCGACATCGTCATCATCATTTTGAGTGCCTTTGACCAGTTTCAGTATGCTCAGGAAGCCGTGAATCTGGGGGTATACAAGTATTTGACCAAGCCCGTTAACCGCAACACGGTGGTTGAAACGGTAAGGAATGCCATGAACCTTGTTGACCAGCGGCGTGGACGCGTGAGCAACGAGGTTGAACTGCACAAAAAGCTCGATCTTGTTTCACCAATGATAGAAAGCGACTTCATTTATTCTGCTGCCTTTAGTGAGGGCAAAGACGTTTCCGAATATTTTTCGTACTTTGACATTCATGACAGCATCTGGTGCTTCTGTTGTTTGGAGATTCCGCGCATAAAAAAGCAGTCTGAAGTATATCCAAAGCTGCGCGAAACATTGACTTCTAAAAGCCGGTGCATAATCGGTTCATTTATGCTCAACAGGATTGTTGTGTTCTTTATCTTTCCGTCTGGCAAAAACGAATCTGTCATACAGGATGAACTTTCGTATCTGTACAAGCTGCTGAGCATAAGCATTGGATCGGGCATTCGGGCAGGAGTAAGTAACTTTGAAACGGACATTCAGAAAACGAACATCGCTTACAGCAAGGCAGTCGAAGTGCTGAGCAAAGTTCCTGCGGAGGGTGGCATCTTTTTTGCCGACTACGAGGTAAAGCACCCCGAAGAAAAGAACAACGTGGGGCTGATTGCCGAAAAGATTTTTGGACGAGTCAGGGCTGGCGATGCCGGTGTCATGAATGCCCTTGTATCTGCTTATTGCAATGCCCTTGTTGAAAAATATGCGGGCGACATGGGGCGTGTCAAGAACGGCATGTTTGAACTGCTGGTAAATGTGCGCAACATAACGTCCGAAATAGACAATGCGTATGAAAACGATGCCTTTTCGACGGCATTTTCAGTGCTGAGCAATACGAATGCCATGGAAGAAATAGTTGCATACATGCAGGCTCGCTGCTGTGAATGTGCCAGCTATGTAATGCAGTATTCTTCAAAACTCAACAATCCCATCATTGAAAAAGCAGTAGCCTTTATCAATGAGCATATTGCAGAAAATATTTCACTTGAAGATACTGCTGCCGAAGTAAATGTCAGTCCGTTTTACCTGAGCAAACTGTTCAAGGAAGAAAAAAATGAAAACTACATTTCGTACATTACGGACATCAGGATGCAGAAAGCTCAGGAACTTCTAAAGAATCCCCGTGCAAGCATAAAGGAAGTGAGTGCAAGCGTAGGATATAAAGACCAGAATTATTTCAGCAGACTGTTCAGAAATAAATTTGGTCTGACTCCTACAGAATATAGAGATGGAGCAAATGGTGCAAAAAAATAGGATTTTTAAAAGTGTGACGGTTGTTGCGTTTGCCTTTCTGTTCGTTTCATGCAAGGCAAAGTATTCGAAATCCGAGACTTCCAGCAGGAGTAAGGTCAATTCGTTTGAAAAAAAGCCTGTCATTGGATTTTCCATTGATACGCTTGCTCTGGAACGGTGGCAACGGGATCTGGATGTCTTTATGAATAAGACGAAGGAGTTGCATGCCGACATAATCGTTCAGAATGCGGGAAACAGCGTCGATGAACAGAAAAAGCAGCTTTTGTACCTTATGGACAGAAAGGTTGATGTCGTTGTTGTCGTTGCAAAAAAAAGGGATTCCCTTACAGAACCCATAAAGATGTTGCGTTCCAAGGGAATTGCCGTCATATCCTATGACCGTCTCATTACGGATGCGGACATAAGTTTGTACATTTCTGTGGACACGGAGCGTGTGGGTGAGCTGATGGCGCGCCGGTTTATTTCGACAGGGGTCGGAAAAAAGTGGTACCTTATTCTTGGACCGGAAGAAGACTTTAACATGAGCCTGCTGAAAAAAGGCGTAAACAAGGTTATTGCAGGCAAAGGCATTTCGATTGAGGGAACGTTCTACACGAGTGGTTGGAACTATGACGTGTCGTATAATGAGGCTGTCAATCTTATAACGAGCGGAAACATTCCCGATGCCATCTTGTGCGGCAATGATGCTGTTGCAGGCAGTGTCATCAAGGCGTTTGACGATTACTATCCCGGCTATCATGTTTCAATTTGCGGTCAAGATGCCGATATTGCGGCATGCCAGTATGTGGTGAGGGGAAAGCAGGACTTTACGGTATACAAGCCTATATCGGAGTTGTCTGAAATGGCGGCAGAGTACGCAGTGCTGCTTGCACGGGGAAAAAAGGTGTCGGAGATTGTTCCAGACCAAAGGAAAATCAACAACGGCTATGCAGAGATTCCCGTTGTGTGGCTTGACCCAAAGATAGTAGAAAAGAACAATATTGACGAAGTCGTCATAAAGTCAGGTTTTCATACGTATGGAGAGGTGTACCGAGAATAGGGTGGTATGACAGTTTTTGCCATCTAGATTTTTCTTATGACAAAAAAATCTAGATGGTAAAGACAATTTTTTCAAGAAAAAAGTGACAGTCTAATGAAATTCGCAAAATTTTGCAGAATTTTGATACCCCACGGATATGTGTTTTCTGATAGTATTAAACTATCAAAACAAAACAAATAGTAATTTTTCTAAGGGGGAAAAACTATGAAAAAATTAATGGCAGTGCTTTTGGCTGGTATGATGATCGTACCAAGCGTATTCGCAGCAAAAAAGTCTAACAAGATTTCTAAGAAAGTACCTATTGGTGTATCTATGCCTACAAAGGAATTGCAACGCTGGAATCAGGACGGTGCAAACATGAAGGCTGTTCTTGAAAAGAAAGGATATAAAGTAGACCTTCAGTATGCAAACAACGACATTGCTACACAGACAAGCCAGATTGAAAACATGATTACAAAGGGTGACAAGGTTCTTGTTATCGCTTCTATTGATGGATCTGCTCTCAAGGGCGTTCTTGATACAGCAAAGAGACAGGGTGTAAAAGTTATTGCTTATGACCGCCTTATCATGAACTCAAATGCAGTTTCATACTATGCTACATTCGACAACTACAAAGTTGGTACAATCCAGGGTGATTTCCTTGTTGAAAAACTCAACTTGAAGAACCGCACATCTGCAGATCCTGCTTACATCGAATTGTTCACAGGTTCACCAGATGACAACAACATCAACTTCTTCTTCGGTGGTGCTATGGATGTTCTTAAGCCATACATCGACAAGGGTGTTCTCGTAGTTCCTTCTGGACAGACATCAAAGGCTCAGTGTGCAACTCTCAACTGGTCAACAGAAGAAGCTCAGAAGCGTATGGAAAACCTCATCTCTGCACAGGGATACGGTCCACGCGGAAAGAAACTTGACGCTGTATATTCTTCAAACGACTCTTGTGCTCTTGGTATTACAAATGCTCTCGTAGCAGCAGGTTACACTGCAGCAGATTTCCCAATCGTTACTGGTCAGGACTGCGACAAGCCAAGCGTAAAGAACATGCTCGCTGGTACACAGGCTATGTCAATCTTCAAGGATACACGTACTCTTGCTAACAAAGTTGCTGACATGGTTGAAGCTATCATGAAAGGTAAAGAGCCTCCTATTAACGATACAGAGACATACAACAACGGTACAGGAATCATTCCTTCATACCTTTGTGACCCAGTATTTGCTACAGTAGACAACTACAAGAAGCTTCTTCTTGATTCTGGCTACTATACAGAAGCAGACTTGCGCTAGATAATCATTAAGCGAACTTGATGCTAAGGCAGGATGAAGAATCCTGCCTTAGTTTTACTAAAGAGAGGAGGTTCCGATGGCAAAAACATTGTTGGAAATGCGCCACATAACAAAGACATTTCCTGGTGTAAAGGCCCTTGATGATGTTAACTTGAAAGTAGAAGAAGGTGAAATTCACGCTCTGGTAGGAGAGAACGGTGCTGGAAAATCAACCTTGATGAGCGTTTTGAGTGGCATTTATCCGTTTGGTACATATTCCGGTGACATTATCTATAACGGAAATGTATGCAAATTTCAAAAAATAAAAGACAGTGAAAAATGCGGTATTGTTATTATCCATCAGGAACTTGCCCTGGTTCCACTTTTAACAATAGGTGAAAACATGTTCCTTGGCAATGAGCAGGGAACAAAATCAAAGATAGATTGGGCAAAAACATACAGTAAAGCTGATGAACTTTTACGAAAGGTTGGTCTAAAAGATTCTTCCCACACCCTTATCAAGGATATTGGTGTCGGTAAGCAGCAGCTTGTTGAGATTGCAAAAGCAATGGGAAAGAACGTAAAGCTCCTTATTCTTGACGAGCCTACGGCATCCCTTAATGATACAGAAGCAAAGCATTTGCTTGACCTGCTTCTTGAATTCAAAAAGCAGGGAATGACTTCCATCCTTATTTCACATAAACTGAATGAGGTTTCTTACGTTGCAGACAGGATTACTGTTATTCGAGACGGTCGTGTTATCCAGACAATGGACAAAGTGAACGATTCGTTCTCAGAAGACAATATCATTTCTGCAATGGTTGGACGCAGCATTACAGACCGCTTTCCAAAGCGCACTAATTCAAAGATTGGTGAAATCTGCTTTGAGGTAAAGGACTGGTGTGTTGACCATCCAGTATTCGATGGCATAAAGGTTTGCGACCACGTAAACTTTAACGTGCGCAAAGGTGAAGTTGTCGGCATCAGTGGTTTGATGGGTGCAGGACGTACAGAACTTGCAATGAGCATCTTTGGTCATTCTTACGGTGCAAATATTCACGGTAAGATTTTATTGAACGGAAAGGAAGTAAAATTTCCTACGGTAAAGTCTGCCATTGACCATCATATTGCATACGTTACCGAAGACCGCAAGGGTAATGGTCTTATTCTTACGGAATCCATTTCGCGCAATACGTCTTCTGCAAAGCCTGAAAAGATATCAAAGCATGGAATCGTTGACTTTGACAAAGAGCGTGAGGTTGCCCGCCACTACGTAAAGGAAATGCATACGAAGTGTGCTTCCATTGAAGAAAATGTCGGCAACCTTTCTGGCGGTAACATGCAGAAAGTTCTTTTGGGAAAATGGCTTTTTGCAGATCCGGACATTCTTATTCTGGATGAACCAACCCGAGGTATTGATGTTGGTGCAAAGTATGAAATTTACTGCATCATCAACAAAATGGTAGAGGAAGGCAAGTCCGTAATATTCATTTCATCAGAAATGCCAGAGGTTCTCGGCATGAGCGACCGCATCTACGTAATGAATGAAGGTCGCATGGTTGCGGAACTTCCTGCAAAGGAAGCAAGTCAGGAAAAAATCATGACCTGCATTATTAATTCTGGCAAGAAATAAAAGAGAGGAAAAATATGGCATCTACATCTTATAACCTTAAGCGCACGCTTAAAAGCAATACAATATTTTTGGTTCTTATAGCCGTTATGGTACTGTTCCAGGTGCTCATTGTGGCTACAGGAAATGGTTCTTTGTTTGCTCCACAGAATGTTACGAATATCATCAAGCAGAACTCTTATGTTGTTATCCTTGCAACAGGTATGCTTCTATGTATTTTGACTGGTGGTAATATCGACCTTTCTGTTGGCTCCATCGTTTGTCTGGTGGGTGCTCTTGCCGGTACGTTCATCGTTACCCTTGGTTGGAACATTTATGCTTCAATCTTCTTGTGCCTTATCATTGGAATCTTGATTGGTGCATGGCACGGTATGTGGATTGCATTCATCCATATTCCGCCATTTATTGTAACGCTCGCTGGTATGCTTTTGTGGCGTGGTGTTGCCCTTATTGTTTTGAACGGTTTGACAATTTCCCCAATGCCAGACAAGTATCTTGCTTTGTTCAACAGTTCTATTCCTGCAATTTCTGATGAGGAATTTGACAGAATTGGCTTCGATGCTGCACAGTCAAGAATTTTCACTGTAACAATGATTATTGCGGTTATCTGTTGTGCAATTTATATTGTCATCCAGTTCATTAACCGCACAGGAAAAATTAAGAAGGGTTACGAAGTTGAGCCAATGGGATTGTTCATTGGTAAGCTTGTTATTTTGAGTGCAGTCATTCTTGTTGTAGCAGGCTTGCTTGGACAGAATGAAGGTCTTCCTGTAATCTTGATTCTGATGGCTGTCATTGTAGCAGCTTATGGCTACTACACTCAGAATACTGTTCCTGGCCGCTATCTGTATGCACTTGGCGGCAATGCAAAGGCTGCTCAGCTTTCTGGTGTCAACACTGACAAAGTTATGTTCTTTGCATACACAAACATGGGATTCCTTTCTGCTGTTGCAGCTCTTGTCTGTATTGCACGTTTTAATTCTGCTGCCCCTACAGCAGGTACAAACTATGAAATGGATGCCATCAGTTCATGTTTCATCGGTGGTGCTTCTGCTTACGGTGGAACAGGTACTGTAGGAGGTGCTGTTGTCGGTGCTATCTTTATGGGTGTTTTGAACAACGGTATGTCAATCCTTGGTGTTGATTCCAACTGGCAGCGTGCTGTAAAGGGCTTGGTTCTTTTGCTTGCCGTTCTGTTTGATGTAACTTCAAAGCGCAAGAAGTCAGGAAAATAAACTTCAAGCTTTCGGCATCTTCGATGTTCCAATAACAGAGTCTTTCTTTAATGCTATATGCTCTGCTTCCTTTGTGTGGGAGCAGGGCTTTTTTATTATGCTTTTATCTGTTATAGTAGACTTATGATTAAGGCTCAGATACAGGACAAGGAACTGTCCGAATATTTACAGGTTCTGCAGAAGGATGAAATGATTCATTTTACCATGGCAGAAGGCAGAATACGCGGTGCGCTGTTTCATGGGACTCATTTTGTAAACCAGATGAGGGCGCAACACTGCACGGGAATTCTGGAAACATACATTTTGGGACAGGCATCTTTGTGTGGTGCACTGCTGATTCCAGCCCTCATGAAGGGCAGGGAGCATGTCAGCTGGAGATATGACGTTGAATCTTCTCCTGCAAAGGGGTTCAGCGTTGAAGCCGATTCAACTGGATGGGTGCGCGGATATCTATTGACGGATCATGTTCCTGTAGAAAAGCCTTTGGAAAATTGGGATTTGACACCGTTCCTGTCTGGTGATGGATTCATGACCATTCAGACTGCTCGCCCAGGTGACAAATATCCGCAGACAAGTTCTGTGAATACTACGGGCAACATTGCTGATGATTTGGTATTCTTTTTTGATCGTAGCGAGCAGTTAAAGACTGCCATTACAACCTCGATTCAGATGGACAAACAGGGGCGCGTCATCGGTGCAGGGGGCATCTTTATTCAGGTTATGCCAGAAACAGGCGGCCACTATAACGGCAAGGAAAAGCTTGGTTCTCAAATTAATACGGCATCTAATCAGGAGCAGAATGAAGCCTTGATTGAAAAAGTCGAATCAGCATATCGGGCTGCTCCTTCTTTGGGTACATGGTTCAGTCAAGGACATTCCCACGAGGAATTTCTTCAGAAAACGTTTGGTTCATTTAATCCTATTGTAGCTGTGCATCGTGATATTGTATATGATTGCCCCTGTTCTAAAGACTTTTTCATTCGCTTTTTAAAGACAATGAGCGAAAAGGACAGGTTTGATTTAAAAGCTAAGAATGAAACGCTTGAATTACGTTGCCAGAACTGTGGCTCTGTCTACCATGTTGAACCAACTGAATTCTAAACTGAAAAAACACATTCCGGTTCTTGTTTCGCTGTGGCGCAATACTACTGACGGTTCACATCTGTCTCAGAAGGAATTGGTAGCCGTGTCTCAATCGCTTTTAGCATTGCAGCGAGGCCTGACGGGTGAGCGAAAGCTGGCAGGTGCAGGATACATGGATAGTACCAACTATTTAGGTGCATACCTTTTGTATTACTGGCCAGTTTCGTTCATGCAGGTTTCGGTAGAAGCCCTTGCAATAGATCCGTTTGTAAAAAAAACATCATTGCACATCCTTGATATTGGCTCTGGTCCTGCGCCTGCTTCGGCGGCACTGTGCGATTCTTTTTGTGTGCAGGACGTAACACTTGTTGATTCTTCAAAAAAAGCACTTGCTCTGGCAGAACGTTTGTTTGCATCTGAATGGTCATCAACTGAAGTGCATTCCATAGTACATGATTTTGAATCGAATGATTTTCCAATGCTGGATGGAGTGTATGACATTATCGTACTCAGTCATTCTTTAAACGAATTGTGGAAGAATGCAGGAAACGCCCTTGAACGCAGAACGGCATTCCTAAAAAAGCTTGCATCGTTTTTAGGAAGTGGAGGCATACTGCTTGTGTCAGAACCTGCACTGCTTTTGACGAGCCGAAATCTTATCTGTGTACGGGACAATCTTGTGCAGGACGGATTTTCTGTCATATCGCCCTGCTTGACTTCACATGTGTGTCCCATATCGGAATCGGGCAGTCAACAGACATGTCATGCAGAAATTCCTTGGCAACCTGTTGAACCTGTTGCCTCAATAGCAAGGCTTGCCAAGCTTGACCGACAGTCTGTAAAAATGACATACATGGCATTTTGTAAGGATGATGTTTTTCCAAAAAATGGACGCGGGCAGGCTCTTTGTAAGTCGGGGTACACGGTCGTTTCTGATGGTATGCTGAACAAGTCTGGCCGAATTCGCTATTTGCTGTGTGATGGGGATCGGCGTATTGCTTGCTCTGCAAAGAAAGGTGATGCTCATGCTCAGAACATTGGATTTTTTTCACTATCTCGCTATGATTATGTTGAACTTGAAAAACCAGAATTGAGGGGAGATTCGTCTTCGCAAGCGTTTGGCATTGGTCCTGATACGAGCCTCTCCGTGCAGAAATTGATATGAGTGTGGAGATGTGCGGTGTTCATGGAAGAAATGACAGTTCCTTGAGCCATTGATACAGTGATTCATTCCAATGGAATTCCTTCATGAATGCATTGTTCAGCATCCCAAAACCATGACCTCCCCATTCATACTGAGCAAACGTACAGGGAATGTGTTGTGCCAAAAGAGAAGCATAGAGTCGTTCGCTGTTTTCAAACATGACAACAGGATCATCATGACATGCTACAAGGTACACTGGTGGCATTGATTTTGGAATCTGAAGTTCCATGGAAAACAGGTCTTTCTGTTCCTGCGAGGGATTTTTTCCAAGCAAGCTCTTTCGAGACCATTTGTGTCCAATGTCTTCTTGCATTGTCACGACAGGATACACAGGAATGACAAAATCAGGACGAAGGCTGACCGTTGTGTGAATGCCTATTTTTTTCAGCTCATTTTCACGTTCGCCGAAAGCACCCGCCCATGTTACCAAGTGACCACCTGCAGAAAAACCGATGACGCCTACTTTTGCTGGATTAATGCCATATTCATCAGCATGTAGCCTGACATGTTCGATTGCTCTTTGAATGTCCTGCATCATGGCAGGATAGTGATAGTTGTCCTGTGCGACCCGATACCGAAGAACAAATGTTGTAGCTCCATGGGTATTGAACCATTTTGCCGTGGTGTGTCCCTCATTGTAAATGCCAAGATGATGGTAGCTTCCGCCAGGGCAAATGATGATTGCTGTTCCGCATGGATTGTCTGGTACTGTAGCTTCCATGATGACCCGAGTTCCAGGCATTTGCTTTGTTTTTGCCCAAATGTTGATGGTTTTGGAGAAGCCCTTGTTGCGAACTGTAGCGAGAGGTGAAGCTTGTCCAAAGAGCGGAGGACACTGTAGTGCCTGACACAGTAGTATCATCATTACCATTGTAAAAAATGGATTTCGTTTTCTAAATGATTTTATTGTCATACAGGTACGCTTCTGCTGCAAGTTCTGAATGAATCTTTTTTGTAAGGTGTCTGGTTGCAATCTGCGGTTCATATTCCTTGTATTCACGTATGCTGATTTGAGGTAAAAGCTTTATGTTGTATCGGTAAATGTCCGTTCTGTTAAAGGAAAAGAATGCATCATGCTTTCCCAAACCGTATTTATCTGTTCCTCCAATGTAGACTGGCTGAATGTCTGTGTTTGTTTCATAGGCGATATGGGCTGCCCCTCGTTTGAATTTGTTCACGCCATGACGTGGAGTACGTGTTCCTTCTGGAAAAATAATCAGGTTGTTCCCCTCGGAAAGCGTTTCTCGTGCCAAAGCATACATTTCTTCTATGCCCATTGTGTTTACAAGATACAGCTGTTTGATGATGATTGAAAATACGCTTCTCGACAGCCCTCCCCGTACAATGCAGTCCGCATTGGGTATAAGCGAAATAAGGAAAACAACATCGAGGATGGACGGATGATTCGCCACGATTATTTTTGAAGAAAGTGTCTTGAATTCCTCTCTGTCGGCTACTGTTACATCGAGACATTTCGTATTCTTCATAAGAAAGATGAAAAAGCGAAATGTTTGGCTTACGAATGCACGGGAATGTTTTTTAAAGTTCTTGTTTGGATGAAAGATGAGCTTGAACAGAGGAAGGGCAATGGTGCCTATAAGAATAGCTCCTGTGCCGAATATAACGCACATTACGAGCTTTATAATGCACGCGTAGATGTAGAACAGTCTGTTTTTTACAGGAGGAAGTCCTTCTGTACTGTACCGTGGGTTTGTATTCTTTTTCATAGAATGCCCCTTAAAAAATCTGATGGAGAAATAGGTTTTGCTATTTGTTGCGCCTGATGCAATTCGTGCAGCGAAAGAACTTTGAAAGAATCATTTCGTTTTTGAGATGATATGACTGCTGCAAAAGCCAGAGGTTCGTTTTCTGTCGGGCGCAACGCACCGTAGCATTCTGGCACGAGTTCGTCTGCATATATGAACAGAATGTCCGTTTCGTCTTTGCACAGAAGCGGAGCACAGGCCGCATCAAGTGCATCGGAGAAATTGTTTCCAGAAGGAAACATGACTGAGTAGCCGCTTTTCAAGTGACAGGCAATGGAGGCCAGTGCAATGGGTGCATTGAATACGGAAAGAGAAAATGCAGACGGTGAAACTTCCTGCTCGGTGATCAGCTTTTCGTTTATGGTGTATTCCCGTTTGATTTCTCCCCTTTGGGAAACGAATACCTGCTTTATGTTTGTGCAATCGTAGACTTGCACTGCATCATGGACTACTTGAATGGTCATTTTAGTGAGCTGGCTTAATCGTCTTCGAAATACGGGTGCCGTAAAGTCTATGGAAGGAGATTCTTCAGTGCATTGAATGTGTCGCGTTCCGTTTTTCCATTCTGCCCATTCTTCTGCAGTTGATATGCCTGGTGCCCAACAGAACGGATTTGAAATGAAAAGTTCCTTCACCTGAGTGCTCCAGAGCGTTTACATGCAGGGCTTGAATACCAGCAGTGAATATGAATTCGAACCAAGGTTGTGATGGGCTGTCTTTAATTCAAATCCTGCGGTTTCAATTGCATTTACGAGTTCTTCGTAGCGGTACATTTTGCTGTTGCCGTTCGCCATGCAGGTAAAGTAGAGCGACGTAGCCTGCAGTGCATACGATTCTCCAAGGAATTTCTGTTTGTCCCACAATGGTTCAAGCACATAGACGAGCGTGCTTCTGCTGGCACATTCATGGACTTTACGAAGGATCTTTGTTATCTGCTTGAGAGAAAAGCAGTCCAGAAATTGACTCATCCACACTGCATCGGGCTGTTGTGGAAGTACTGTCTGTGCATCGAGTATGTTTCCGTTGTACGTGTGTATGCGCTGCGCAAAGCCTGCTTTTCTGGCATTCTGTTCTGCAACGGCAGTCTGCCCTGGCAAATCAACAATGGTCATGGTTACGTCAGCATCGTATGAACAGCATGCAATAGACCATTTTGCCGTGTTTCCCCCAATGTCTACAATGTGGCGTGGTTTGCCTGCAAATACAATGGGTAGTGCCTCTGGAAAAGCAATGTCACTGTAAAAATGATCAAAGGCAAACCAGCTGGTCTTTTCCTTTTCTGGCAGTGACGATAATGCCTCGTATATAGTTGTCCACTTGTCTCCGAACACTTTCAGGCCTTCCGGCTTGCCTGTCTTAATGGATTCAGCCAGGTAAAATGCCCCTTTGTAGCAGATGTCGTTGACAAAATCAAAATTGGTCTTCGTCAAGTTGTCTTCAAGAATCATCCAGCCTGTTTTTCCTAGCGTATATTTTTCATTTTGTACACAGGTGCTGTCTTTTGAAAGGCATAATACCTTCATGCCAAGTGTCATTTCGCACAGGACTTTTACTCCGTATTCAGAAACACCAGTCTTTTGAGAAATGTCGAATGCAGAAATGCCGTTGTCTCCGGCATCCTCTATGATTTGTAAGATTGAAAGAGAACGCAGTGCCTGCACTGCCTGAAACGTCAGCGGAGAAAATGCAATCTTTTGGGCTTCGACCTTTGCTTCAATGGCCTTGATGTTGTCGTTCTTGTACCATTCTATATCTGCTAAAATGTTATCCATATTGTAGATAGCATAGTACCATACTTGAAAATAATATTCTACTCTATACTTTTTGACAAACTATGTTACAATAGAAGGAACAGGAAACAATATTAGATGAAAGAAGAAAATCCTTTAATCAAAATCCTTGTTGCGAGCGTCATCAGTATTATTTTCGTTGTTGTTATTACAGCCTATACGAATGGTTCACGAAAGACTGTCAATAAATATGCGACCATGGCCTCGCAGCAGAATAGTTACAGAATCGCAAATGAAATGGCTGATTGTGTCAAATCTTCTCTTCAAACCTTGCAGCTTGCTTCATGTTTTGTTTCCCAAACACTAAAGGATAAAACGTTTGAAAATCAAGCGGAAATCCTTCAAGCATATACAAAGCAAACGCCGTTTTCTTCCATCGAATATATGCCGGCTTCTTTTTCTGCATTCAACGACTTTGAATACTACAAAGAAGGTTTTGCAGGAAAGTCTGGCATCTGGGTAAACGTTGACGTATTCCCTCTGTCTGAACGCAATGTCTACTTTTATACTCCACTATATGACGGTGGACAAATTCTTGGTGTTCTGACAGGCATCATGCCGGAACGTATTATTCTGCAGCCGATGATGAACAATTTGTACCCTAATGAAAATGGTGTTGGAATTTTGTGCACTCGTTCAGGGCAGATTATTGGAGCTTCCATTGATGTTGGTGAAAAACGATATATGAAGGAATTGCTGGAGAGCTATGAAGTGTCGTTGGATGGCAAGGAAACGTTCCTAAATCATATAGATGTAATGGATAATACCGTGTTTCAATACTATGAGCCTGAAGGCATTGCTTTTGGAAGCGTTCGTGCCGTAGAGGGAACAGATTGGTTTTTTACCCAGATACTGCCTGCTCATCAGTATAATGGCATGTTCTACAAATCCGTCGTCATTCAAATAGCCACCATTACCATCATTGTATTCCTCTTTATCTTCCATATCATCTATCTGTCGCTCATGGTCAACAACAGTCAAAAAAGAATGCTTGCGGAAAAGAAAAAACTCATAAAGGACCAGAACGAAGAAAAGGAACGATATTATACAATCGTTCAGGAATCTCTGATAAAATCTGAAAAATACAAGAATGCTGTTCTTGCAGATGCCATAACCATTTTTGAAGTGAACTTGACGCAAAACATTATGGATTATGGAAAAGCTCATGGGAGAGACGGTAAAAATGTCCCTCTGGAGGAATTGCTTGATATACAGTTCCCCTGCACCTTTGATACGTATGTAGAAAACTGGGCTGATAAATATGTAAAGAGTACCGCTCGATTAGACTTTCTGGCAAACAGCAACCGGCAATATCTTTTAAATTGTGCAGCAGTCGGCAAAAGCGAGGTTTCAATCGAATATCCTGCAATAGATCCACGGGGCAATGAACTTTACATCCGCCGAAGTTTTTTTCTGACAACAGATGAAAACACGGGCGATGTCATTGCCTATGGCAACACCAAAGACATAACGCTTCAGAAAAAGAAAGAATTGATGCTTGCAAACTATGAAAAGATTCTCATTACTACGGCTTCTGACATGTACAAAGGCGTACTTCAGGTTGATTTGCAGGAATTTACGGTAGTGTATCATTATTTTGAAAATGACCGCATCAATTCAGATGTGCGTGGGTCGTTTGAAACGTTCCTTGATGAACTGATGCTGACCGTGTTTCCTGACGATACGGCCCGTGTACGCGATTCGTTTACAAAGGAACGGCTGATCAATATGCCTTACGGCATTTCGTATCACATAAACTTTCGTGGTACGGAAAAAAGCGAGAGCGGCACGCAACGTGTGTATACAATGACTGTGACAAAGGCAATCATAGACCGCAAGCCCTATGCCCTGTTTGTCAGGGTTGACAGTACCGCCGCCGTTGAAGCGGAAAGTTCAAAGCGCAAGATTGTCGAAGATGCCCTCGCACGTGCAGAGATTGCAAACCAGGCAAAAAGCCAGTTCCTTTCAAATATGTCTCACGATATCCGTACTCCAATGAATGCCATTGTCGGCTTTACAAATCTTGCTTTGAATCATATTGATGATGCGGAACTTGCGAAATCGTACCTTGAAAAAATAGCAACGGCAAGCAATCACTTGCTGATGCTCATTAATGATGTTCTGGACATGAGCTACATCGAAAGCGGAAAAATCCATTTGGCTGAGCAGGAATACGACATATTGGACATTGTTGAAGACTTAAAGAACATCATGCAGTCAAACGTAAATGCCAAGAACCTTACGTTTACGGTTGATACGCAATCCGTTCATAATGAGTGGGTGCTGTGCGACCGTCTGCGTCTTGACCAAATCCTGCTCAATCTGCTGGGCAACTCCGTAAAGTTTACGAATGCAGGTGGCAGTATTGCCTTGGCAGTTGCCGAGATTCATGATCAAGGAAAGGTTGCGTATGAGTTCCGTGTAAAAGATACGGGCATAGGCATGAGCGACGATTTCATTACCCGTATTTTCAATCCGTTTGAGCGGGAACGTTCTTCAACTGTGAGTGGAATTCCTGGAACGGGACTCGGCATGGCAATTACAAAGCGGCTCATTGACATGATGGGGGGAACCATATCCGTGACAAGCAAGAAGAATGTCGGCTCGGAATTTGTTGTATTGCTGCCTTTAAAATCAGTGTCGCATTCAGAGCAGCAAAACGATGATGCACAGCCCTCCGAAGCGCAGTTTTCTGCACGGCAGTTTGATGCCCATGGCAAACGGGTTCTGCTTGCCGAAGACAATGCCTTTAACAGGGAAATTGCCTGTGCCATACTGAGTGAAGCTGGTTTTGCTGTGGAAGAAGCCGAAGACGGTTCTGTTGCCGTAAAAAAACTGTTGGAAAAAGGTGCCGGCTACTATACGGTTGTCCTTATGGACATTCAGATGCCTGTCATGGATGGATACGAAGCTACAAAAGCCATTCGTGCCTTTGAAGACAGAGACCTTGCATCTGTGCCGATTATTGCAATGACAGCAAATGCCTTTGATGAAGACAAAAAAAAGGCTTTGCAGGCAGGCATGAACGCCTATGTCGCAAAGCCTGTAGATATTGCGGTTTTGTTTGAAACGCTACAGAAGGTTATTCTGTAAATCGAATCTTCTGCCACAGCTCGTTGTATTTGTCAAGCTGATCTCCCAAGTCCTGTTTTAGCGTACATGAATAAGCCTGCTCTGCATCGTACATTGCAGGGCGCGTTACATATTGCAATGCTTCCAGATTGGTCACGCACGGATAACCGAATTCGTCAATGAACACGGCGTAGTTTTCAGGGCGGTGGATAAAATTAATAAATTCGTTTGCAAGTTCGTAGTGGGGAGCGTCCTTAAGGATGCACATGCAGTCTACTGTGGCAGGTCCTCCTTCTGCAGGAATAAAGAAGTCAATGGTTTCCGCCCATTTGTCTGCATCTACTTCTCCGAATACAATTTCAGGATAGCCCTGGCACAGCCAGAAGTCTCCGGAAGCAAAGGACTTGCCGAATCCTTCTGCATCAAATTTCACCAGATTGGGCTTCCATTCGTTGATGATCATGTCGGTTGCTTCTTTGAGTTCTGCTTCGTTTGTCGTATTCAAATCATATCCCTTGTGGACAAGGGCACATCCAATTACTTCACGCATTTCATCCATCATGGTTGCGTGTCCTGCAAACCTCGTATCTGCAAAAATGCTGTAGTCTCGCTTGTAATCTATGCCGGAAGCCTGGGCTTTTGCCTTGTTTACAATGACTCCTGTTGCACTAAGGGCGTAAGGAACTGCATATTTCATGTCTGGATCATAGTCTAGCTTTTCAAGGATGACGGGATTGATTTTGCTGCGGTTGGTGAGTTTGCTTTGGTCCAGTTCGCGAAGCATGCCCTGTTTAATCATGATGGAAACAAAGTCGTTTGAAGGAATGACAATGTCGTAGCCCTTTGCTCCGCCTTTGATTTTTGCATACATTTCGTCACAAGTAGAATAGCTGTCGAGTTTGACTTTGCAGTCAAATTCCTGTTCAAATTTTCGCAGCAGGGATTCTGGTGTGTAATAGGTCCAGTTGTACAGGTACAAGGTCTTGTCTTTCTTTGCACACGAAGTGAATAGGGTTGCAGCGACAATGAGTATGCTGCAGAGTTTTGTGAAGTTTTTCAATTTGAATACTCCTAAAAGTTTTTTGTGTTGGTACACCTCAATAATTTGGCGTGCATGCAACGATGCACGCTTTAGAATACACACATTGCAGAGCTCCAACGGAGATTTACAGTGTGAACTGTTTTCTATGGGGCTATTATGTACTATTTTGGATTTTAAGAAAATAGGGAAGCTGTAAAAAAAACGGTCTGGCACGTTTTTTACTCTGTTCTAAAACGACCGATGTCGCTACCCAGCTTGTCGATGGAGATGTCTATTTCGGCTACACTGTCGTCAAGCTGTTTTCCGCTCCGAACGACACTGTGGGCATTTTCCGCCATAGCGGCCATGCTGTCGCGCACTGCTTCTACGGAATCCCTGAGCCTCGTCATTTCCTTTAGTACCTGGGCACTGCCTTCCGTCATCTGAGCCGAGGCATTGCGCACGTTTTCGGCATTCTTGTCCATGGTTTCAAGAGAGGTAATGACGCTCTTGGAGCCTGCATTCTGCTCTTCAAGGGACATCCGAACGGTGCGCACGAGTGTATCAGTTTCGTGGATTCGTGCTGAAACCTCAACGAATGCATCGCTTGATTCCTGCGAAGCCGCAACGATTTCGCTGATGCTGTCCTGAATGTTCTTGAGCTGTTCGCCGATGGTCTTTGACTGGCTGGAAGATGTTTCCGACAGCTTGCGGATTTCGTCTGCAACAACGGCAAATCCCTTTCCTGCTTCGCCTGCATGGGCTGCTTCGATGGCGGCGTTCATTGCAAGCAGGTTCGTCTGCTCTGCAATGGATGCAATGGCCATGTTTGCTTCCTGCAGCATCTGGGACTGCTGGTCTATCTGTGAAATGCGTTCGTTTACCTTCTGCTGCTTGTTCATGCCGCTCTGGGCATCTCTGTCAAGCTGGTTGAACGATGTTGTCATAGTTTCCATGGAAGAACTGATTGAGTCGATGCTCTTCATCAGCTCATTGACGGCGGCCGAAGACTCCTGAATGCTTTTGCCCTGACTGTCAATCATGTCGTTTACGGTTGAAATGCTTGTGGTAAATTCCTTGACAACGGCAGATGTTTCTTCGAATCCGGCCGCCTGGCTTTCAATCTGTTCCTGAACGCTGTCAATGCTCAGTCGGATGTGTGTCATGGAGTCTGAAACGACGGAAACGCTCGATTTCATTGTTTCTGAAGCCGCATCAAGCTCTGCTTCTGATTCCTTGAGCCCCTTTACCATGCACTGAAGCTTTTCCATAAAGCCGTTGAATCCATCTACGATTGCATGGATTGACTTGAACGGAGTTTTGATGTGTGTGTTCAGTCTGTTTGTGAGGTCTGCTTCGCCAGATGTAATGTTGCGTACGGTGTCCCGTACTTCCTTCAGTGGTCTGAACAGACTGTGCATTGAATACAGAATCGTCAATATGATTGCAAGGATAAGTGCAATGGAAAATGGAATGATAGCATTTGCAATGAAAGCCTGTGCAGTAAAAGGAATGAACAGAACCATCTGCCATCCTAGTTCTTCCACTGGTGCAATCAAATATGTTCCGTGCACTGTTGAAAAGGGCATCGGTTTTGAGGGAAACAGGTTTTGCACGTGTGCAAGTTCCGGCATTATTGATGTAACGGGAATTTTCTGTTCAAGGTGAGATGTATCCATCGATGCTGATACTTCTTTGCTTGCATTGTACATGTACATTGTTACGCCTTTTTCCAGCGTTTGATACATGGATTGCACGAAATCTGTCAGTTCGACTCCTGTTCCCGTAATGCCTGTTACTCTGCCGTTTGTTCCGTAGACAAGTACATTAATCCACATGAGGGTTTTGTTGAGTCCCAAATCATGATCGACATAGAATTGAAATGGCAGTTTTGCATCTATTGTTGCCTGATACCACGCATTTGCAGGATCCTTCTTGTCAAGATCGTAGATAAAATCCATGTTTGAATAGTATTTCAAGTCTGCATCGGAAATCCAAAATGTCCTGTGCGATGCAAACGAATCCTGAAACGTTTTGAAATCGCGAAAAGCTATGTCACGCACGTCAGCATCATTAGGATGCGCCATGTAGTCTACAATGGCAGGAGATGTTCCCATTTGAATGGCAAGTTTCTTTTCTGGAAGAAGGTTCTTTTCCATTTCGAGAACCTTTGTGTAGACGATGTCTTGTAGCTGTTCTGTAGAGTTTTTTCTGAACATGATGACAGAACTGCCGAATACAACAGCTGCAATAACGCATACAGCTGAAGCCATGCCGATAAGTGATAAACCCCTGTTTTGCTGAGCCATAAAAGATCCTCTCTCTCTTTATTTTTTGTAGGGAGCACGGAGCATGTACAACTGAATTGCACCTGCAACCTGATGTCCTACTCTGTTTTAAATCGACCAATATCGCTGCCGAGCATATCAATGGTAGTATCCATCTGAATAACGCTTTCGTCAAGCTGTTTTCCGCTCTTTACAATGCTGTGGGCATTTTCCGACATGGCTGACATGCTGTCGCGCACTGCTTCTACGGAATCCCTGAGCCTCGTCATTTCCTTTAGTACCTGGGCACTGCCTTCCGTCATCTGAGCCGAGGCATTGCGCACGTTTTCGGCATTCTTGTCCATGGTTTCAAGAGAGGTAATGACGCTCTTGGAGCCTGCATTCTGCTCTTCAAGGGACATCCGAACGGTGCGCACGAG
>FLNX01001658.1_pt1 | contig 27535 bp, 27 predicted proteins | sample 1140341 | NCBI WGS metagenome assembly FLNX01 (sample SAMEA3878208, study PRJEB12797) | bioreactor metagenome | biome: Moose rumen | place: Sweden | collected 2011-10 | reverse complement strand
TCCACCACTGCGATTCTCATTTCCCCCTTTTTTTGCTATTTGGGCGCAAATTGGATTAATCTGTAAAAATACGAAAAATAGGAATAGGCAAGCAAAACTTTCAGTGGAATGAACCAAAAATGCCGCCTGCAAGAGGCGGCATTTTTGTGTTTTCGCGATTGGGTCCGCGTGAAGCGGTCATTCCTTCACCACCTTGTCGGTGAAGGTCTTGCCGTCGTCCAAGGTGACGCGCATCGTGTAGGCGCCGGCGGCGAGGCCTTCCATGCCGAGGCTTTCCAAGCCGTTGCGTTGCGTGCGCACGAGGCGGCCTTGCAGGTCGTAAAGCTCGATCTGCTGGGGCGTTACGTCTGGAGAATATTGCAAGTGAAGTTCGTCCTGGGCGGGGTTGGGCCAGTAGGCGTAGGGGCGCAGCGCGGCATCGTCTTCCTGTTCTGGGACGCCCCAGCCCTTGTCGTCGAGGACAAGGAAGAACACTTCAGGATTCTGATGGTATCCGCAGACGGCTATTCCGCCGTCGTCAAGGACCAACATGAGCTGCGCGGCAACAAAGCCCGGATCCAAACAGAAGCGTTGCCAGATCACGTTGAGGTCGGCATCCATCTTGACCACTGCAACCTGTGGTTGGTAGGAAACGCTTTGCGTGTTGTATGAAAAATACAGCGAGCCGTCCGGGGCCTTGCCTAATCCAACGTGGGTGGCTCCTGGGCCATTGCTTATCATGGGCACGGACGGGAAATAGGCCTCGTTTTTGAGCTCGCGGGTGCGCTTGTCGTATCTGACCACGCAGACCCCGTTGTTCACCCCGGCGGAATATCTGGTGCCGACAACGAAGTCGTCGCCATCCACAAGCAAGCATGGTGACACCAGGCCGTCCATTGTAAACTGCATGGGTGGATTCTGCGGGTTGACAGGCCCTTCCTGGTAGAGGGTGAAGGAGTCCTTGAGTTGGAAAAGGGTGTCGAAGACGAAGCAGTCCATCTTCAATGTTGATGTTAGGCACGTAACGCCATACACGAAGTATTCCAACGGCGATTCGTCATAAACCTGAAAGCCGCAGTAGTCACTAAACTCGAAATAAGAGAAAGGGTACTTGTTTGCATGTTTCAGCGACCCGTCGAGACCGAAACAGGCGAAATTCAGATCGTACCCGTTGTTGCCGTCCGGGGTTAGAAAGTTGAAGACGAGTTCGTTGTTCTTGTTGATGAGGTAGCCTTTCAAGAAGCTGTAAGTCCTGTCGTCCGTCAAGGGAACGACAATCTCTTTCGAGGAATCGAAGCACAACTCGTTGTCGAAGGGCGATATTTCGAGGAATCCGCCTTCGCCTTGGGCATCATGGACGATGCCGACCCGGATGTTGTCGCCATTGGTTGGATTCTTGGCGAAGAGGAAGAAGGGAGGGTATTGGTCTTCGACAAACAGGGTGTCCATGATGGAGGCCCCGTGCCTTGAGACCTTGTAGAGTACGTCTCCGGCGCAGTCCTCTAAGGTGTGCGACACAAAAAGGTTGAAAAGCACGTTGCCGTCGTCCATTTGCATGACGTTTTCAAACAAGCAATGCTCAAAACCTTGTGGGTGGTTGACGATCGAATCAAGGGTTTGGGCGTTAGCCAAGCCCGCCGCCATCGCAAGCGCGAGAAATGATAATGTAACTTTTTTCATAGTGTTTTGGTTTTTAAGGTTATTGTTTGTTTTAAGGTTAGATTCCGCAAAAAAAGAGAAATTTTCGAAACCTGTCAAGAAAATGATGGTTCGGATTGGTACGGGTTTTTCGTTATCGTCTTGACAATCAATAATATGACTATGCCTCCGCAAAAGCTTTCAAAGTGATGCTGAGCGCATCGTCGCTGTCGAAAACGGCTTTCAATTTGTGGCTGCGTTCGCTCACAGTGCTGTAGGCGCGCTGCATCAAGGCGGCAATGTCGGCATCGGTCAGCCCCAACAGATAGAGGCAGCAATAGTCGAGGTCGCTATTGGTAAGTTCCGGATAGGCCTTCTTGAGGCGGACGGTGAACTGGCTGAAATGACGGTCGGCGGCCAAGCGCAAATCAAGCAGCTGCTGCTTGTCCAAGGCAGAATCCTTATAGTTGACGTAATCGACTTTCGACTTGAACTGCCCTTCGTTCACCCGTTCCATGATAAGACGGCATATTGGCTCTTCGTTGAACGAGGCGGCAGCTTCGGTTTTCGCAGCCAAATCGTCCAAGTTTTTGATTTGCTCTTTAAGCTCGCGCAGTTCTTGGTTGCTTCGCTTCAACCGGCCCGACATGGCGGCTTGCTCCATTCGGTGGGTTTGTCGCTCGGCTTCCAATTCCTCTTTATGCTGCCGCTCTGTTTCCCCAAGCATTCTATCCGCTTCCGCTTGTTGCTCCTTCAGCTGCTTCTTGTTTCTGTGTTTTGCAACAATGAAGACAACTAAAACAACCACAGCAGCTATGGGAATGATTATCCACAAGGCTTTCTTCACGGCTTTTTCTCGCTTCAATTCGGCCTGCCTCTCTTGTTTTTGAGCCAAATGCTCCTTGAACATTTCATTAACCTTTGAGACCTCTGTTTTCTTTTCAATTTCCGACATCGTAAAGCCAGCGAGAAACGAAGCGTATTTTTGGGCTTTGACGGAATCCCCTTTCATCTGATAAATGACACTTAAGTTCTCAGCAGCCAAAATCTTTGATTGAATATCTTCTTGTTGTTCAAAAACAGTTTCTAAATAGAAACAAGAAGAATCATACTGCTTATCTTCAAACAAAACATTGCCAAGAGTTAAGAACCTAGTTATTTTTTCATCATTATTAGGAGCAAGCGATACAACGTATTCTAATTCTTCCATAATAGAATCCATATATAGACCTTTATTGTATGCTAATAAAGCTTTAGACATACGAATATCCCTGTAATGAATATTGTTAAAATTAGGCATGTAATTCAATGCCTTATTGTAATAAAAATCAGCACTATCCTTTTGGCCAGCAATATCAAATTGAATTCCCAAATTATATAAAACAACAGAGACGCCGTATATTGAGGTCGGCTCCCGCATACAGAAAACCAATGCTTTCTTATAACAACTAATCGCTGGTTCTACTAATAGTTGGCCGTAAAACATATCCCCAAGACGGTTATAGATATAGGTCATAAACTGTGCCTTTTTCCCTACTAATTCCTTCTCCTCAAAATGTTCCTCCATCGTTTCCAAGGCTTTAAGGTACTCGGCACAGGCTTGCACAATAGTGTCTATTTCGTAATAGCCTACGCCGTTCATGTAGTGGGCGCGGGCGGAGAGGAAGGCATTACGTTTAAAAGACGGCCCTTCGACAAGCTCAGGGACCTGCATAATACTGTCGAAATAGGCCATGGCCTGCTGCAATTCCTTGCGGTTGGCTTGGGCGCTGTCGTTTTTGTATAAGGCCTCGGACAGCAGCAATTGGTAATAATGGCGGTCGGTTGGGTCGGTAGAGACGGTGTGTACACCGTCTCTACAATCCAGCAAAAGGGCCAACGCGCTGTCGGGCCGCTGCTGCATAAGGCTGTCGATGGACGACAATCGTGATAGCGTTGTGTCAAGGTCTGCCTCTGCCGTTTTCCTGTTGCACGAAACCGCCACAGCCAACAGTAATAAGCCAATGATTAATTGTTTTTTCACAGGCGCAAAAATAGGAAAAAAGTGGGAAGTGGACGGTTTTCTTTCTTACCTTTGCAAAATCAAACCAAACGACCGATGTTTCAGGAAATCGAAAGGAAATTCTTGGTCAACGGCGACTTCAAGGCGGAGGCGTTCCATGCGACGGACATCATCCAAGGCTACTTGAGCCAGCGGCCCACGGTGCGCGTCCGCGTGAAAGGCGACCGAGGCTACCTCACCATCAAAGGCAAACGCACGGGCATTTCGCGCTTCGAGTGGGAGAAGGAAATCGCGAAGGACGAGGCACTTGCGCTGCTTCAGTTGGCCAAGTCGGGCCGCATCGAGAAGACACGCTATTTGGTGAAAAACACCGACGGCAGGCACACCTGGGAGGTGGACGAGTTCCATGGCGACAACGAAGGCCTCATCGTGGCCGAAATCGAGTTGGAGAGCGAAAACGAGCCTTTCGACCGTCCGGCATGGCTTGGCGAGGAGGTCACCTGCGACGCGAGATACTACAACTCGAAACTGCTGAAGAACCCTTACAAAAACTGGAAACAATGGCAAAGGACCTGAAACCCCACATCGGCATCTTCGGTCGGCGCAACGTCGGCAAGAGCAGCCTCGTCAACCGCCTGACGGGACAAGCTGTCGCCATCGTGAGCGACACGGCGGGCACCACCACCGACCCCGTCAAGAAAAGCATCGAGATCTTCGGCATCGGGCCTTGCGTGCTCATCGACACCGCCGGCATCGACGACGTGGGCGACTTGGGCCTGCAAAGGATCGAAAAATCGCTCAAGGCCTTGGAGGAAATCGACTGCGCCATCCTTGTCATCGCGGCAAACCGCTTCGGCGAGCCTGAGGAAAAGCTCGTCGCCCGCATGAAGGCCTTGGCGGTGCCGTTTTTCGTTGTCCACAACAAGTCGGACGAGATGCCGTTGGACGAGGCGTTGAGGGCGAAGGTGGCGCAAGAAACCAATTCCAAAGTGTTGGATTTCAGTGTCTTTAACGATGACGACATCCATCCTCTCGTTGAGCAGCTTCGCGTTTCCATCCCCGAGAGCGCCTATCAGAAGGTGTCGCTGTTGGGCGGCATCATCCAGCCCGACGAGGTGGTGGCGCTGGTGTGCCCCGTCGATTCGGAAGCCCCCGAAGGCCGCCTCATCCTGCCTCAGGTGATGGCCATCCGCGACGTGCTCGACAACGAGTGCATCTGCGTGGTGCTCAAGGAGACCCATCTCGAACAATATCTGCGCACCATGCCGCGACCCGCCTTGATAGTCACCGACAGTCAGGTGTTTGGGATGGTCGGCAAAATCGTCCCCGACGAGATTCCCCTGACCAGCTTCAGCATCGTCATGGCGCGGCTGCGCGGCGACTTCGACAACTACATGAAAGGCACGCCCCACCTTTCGCAGCTGAACGACGGCGACACGGTGTTGCTTCTCGAATCGTGTACCCACCACAGCACCTGCGACGACATCGGGCGTGTGAAACTGCCTCGGATGATACGGAAGTTCACGGGGAAAGAGATTGGTTTTGAGTATGTTGCGGGACTTTCACCCATCCCCGAACCGAGTCGCTATGCGATGGCCATCCAGTGCGGCGGCTGCATGAGCACACGCAAGCAGCTCCTCAACCGCACCAACCTCTTCGTGAACGCGGGCATCCCCATCAGCAACTACGGCATGTCGTTGGCCTACATGAACGGCATTTTTGGGCGCGTGATGCGACCGTTCATGAAATAAAAACCGTCGTTTCACGTTTGAAAACCACCGACACTATCCCGATTTGAAACAACTGACCGTCATATTGTTCCTGTTGATGCTCGCCACCGTTGCCTTTGCGCAAGGCGAAGACGAAAAGCGTATGCCTTACGTCGGCTATGTGGTTACGGCCGACAGCCTGAGGCCGATACGCAACACGCACGTCATCAGCAAGATGGGACATTGCGGAACGGTTTCCAATCTCAGCGGTCGCTTCGTCATTCCCGCCAAGGGCATCGACACGCTTTGGGTGAGCTGCATCGGCTATTCGCGCCGCCTGATTCCCGTCGATTCCACCATGGCCATGGGCATCGACACGCTTTACATCCGTCTGCACAGCGACACCATTACGCTTCGCGAAGTGGATGTCTTCCCGTTTTACGACTACGAGACTTTCAAGGAAATGCTCATCACCATGCCGAGCATCGGCGTTCCCGACGAGATCAAGCGGCTGAACGACGACCTTGACGACCTTTGGCTGAGCCGCACCCCGACAGGCAACGGCATGGTCACCGTTTCGGCCAGCCCGATACAGTATCTCTACGACAAATACAACAAGTCGGCCCGCCGCCAAGCCACGCTGCTGCGCAACCGCCGCATGTATAACGAGGTGTTGCGCGAGCAAGGCCGCCTCGACGAGCTGCTTCCCGACTCGCTCGACTATGCCATCGACTACAAGATGTATGAACTCGACGAGGCCGCCGAAACCGGCAAGCCCAATGCCTTGGTGCCTAAGAGAAAGAAATACATCCGTTTGGGACAATAAACCCTTCCACCATGACCCTTCGCGACTGGCTCGATAGCATCCTCAACCTGTTCTATCCGCGCGTGTGTGCGGCCTGCGGCGAAGCCTTGCTCAAGGATGAGGAAACGGTGTGCCTGAAGTGCCGCTACCTTTTGCCCAAGACGGCCTACGAGTTGAACCCCGACAACCCTTTGGCGCAAACGTTTTACGGGCGCGTGCGCTTCCATGCCGTGACGGCCTGCTTCTTCTTCGCCAAGTCGGGCAAGGTGCAGCACCTGATTCATGAATTGAAGTACAAAGGCAACAAGGAGGCGGGCGTCTTCCTTGGTCAACAAATCGGCGAAAGCATCAAGGACGCGCCGCTGTTCCAAGGCATCGACTATTTGGTTCCCGTGCCTCTGCATCCCAAGCGCGAAAGGCAACGCGGCTACAACCAAAGCCTGATGATCGCCCAAGGCATCCACGAGGCGACGGGCATCCCGATTGGCGACAAATACCTCATTCGCGCCGTACACACCGCCACGCAGACCAAGAAAACCGCCGACGAGCGTTTCCAAAACGTGAAGGACATCTTCGAGGTGCGCTTTGCCGACGAGTTGGAAAACAAGCACGTCCTATTGATCGACGACGTGCTGACCACCGGCGCCACCTTGGAGGCCTGTGCGCACCAACTGGAAAGCATTCCCGGAATCACCATTAGCGCGGCCACGGCTGCCTGCGCCGGAAATTAATTTTCGAATTGTTTGCAAATCAACAATATTTATCTCTATCTTTGTCGCGCAAAATCACTCAAATTCATCACAATTCATTAAATACCAACACTATGAAAAAGCTTACATTAGCAATCGCCGCCATCGTTATGGGCTTCATGATGGCCTCCTGCGGCGACTCCGTCAAGGATCAAGCCATCAAGATCATCGACCAGTATTTCAAGGAAGCTGAGGATCAGCTGGCTTTGATTGACAATGTCGAGGATTTCGTGACTTATGCGGAAATCATGAGCGACCGGTCCGACCTCTTGGAAAGGCTGGACGAACAGGTCGGCGAAAAAACCATTTCCGATGAGGACATGAAAGCCGTTGAAGATTACAGTTTTGAAAGGGCCACGGCCTACAACAAAGCTGAAGCAGCCAAGGCCGCAGAGTTCATTGCTCCCGCGCTCGACAACCTTGAAGCGGTTGTCAATGAACTGTATGCCAAGTATCAAGCCGGTGAAGCACTCTCCGCTGACAAGGTGCTGGAGTTCAACCAAGCCTTTGGCGAAGTCGCGGTTTTCTCCGACTATGACAACGTTCTTCCGGAACTGAGCGAGCGTTACGATGCCATTGGTGTAAAGATTATGGAGATGAACGATGCGATACTGCCCATCCTCGACGCATTGTTCCCTGACGAATAAACCATTGGTCATCAACAAAAAAACAGGATTGTCGTATTGACAACCCTGTTTTTTTTTGCTCAAAACGGTAGAGACGTAGCGCGCTACGTCTCTACAAGCGGTTATTATTACGCTTGATAAACCTTCGGTTGCTCTTCGCCCGTCAGGACGCGCAATCCGTTGAGGGCCAGAGCCTTCATCTCGTCCTCGCCGGGATAGACGAACACGGGCGCAATCTTCTCGACGTGCTCCTTGATGAGTCCGCAGAAGGTCTTGTCGTAGGCCATGCCGCCAGTGATGAAGATGGCGTCAACGTCCATGCAGAAGGCGGCGGAGGCCAGTCCGCCAACCTCTTTCGAGATTTGGTAGGCCATGGCGTGATACACCTTCTCCCATTCCTTGTTGCCGGCCTTCACCGCGTTTTCCACTTCGAGGGCGTCGTTGGTGCCGAGATAGGCCACGAAGCCGCCTTTGCCTTTCAGCATCTGGCCGATTTCCTTCTTGGTGTATTTGCCGCTGAAGCAGGCATCGACGAGGAATCCGGCGGGCAGCGCACCCGAGCGCTCGGGCGTGAAGGGGCCGTCGCCGTTGAGGGCGTTGTTGGTATCGACCACACGGCCTTTCTTGTGCGCACTCACCGAGATGCCGCCGCCGAGGTGGATGCCGATGAGGTTCATGTCGTCGTATTTCTTGCCTTGCTCCTTGGCCAACTGGCGGGCGATGATCTTCTGGTTGAGGGCATGGAAGATGGAAATGCGCGGAAACAGCGGATGGCCCGAATAACGCGCCACGTCGTCCATCTCATCGACCACGACGGGGTCGGCGATGTAGGCCTTCACGCCGATTTCCTTGGCGATGTCGTTGGCGATGAGGCCGCCGAGGTTGGAGGCGTGCTCGCCGTAGGTGCCTGCCACGAGGTCGCGAATCATTGCCTCGTTCACTTCATAGACACCCGAAGTCAGCGGATGCATGAGGCCGCCGCGACCCACGATGCAAGCCATGTCGCTCATGTTGAGCCCGGCCTCTTTCAGCTCGCGCTTGATGGCCTCGGTGCGGAAGGGCTTCTGGTCGGCGATGTGATCGTATTTCGAGACTTCTTCGGTGGAGTGCTTCAGGTTCTTCTTGAAGACTTCCTTTTCGCCTTCGAAGACCGCGATTTTCGTCGAGGTGGAACCCGGGTTTATCGTCAATATTTTGTATGCCATGATGTTGAGTTTTTGTGTTTTTCTTTTATCCAAAATACCATCCTGAAGCCTCTTGCGTCATGGCGGAGGAACATCCGCCATCTCCCGGGCATGGGTAAAGGACCTTTCGCTTAGGAGATTGCGGATCAAGTCCGCAATGACCGTATAGGCTTGGTTTTGTCTTTTTATGCCAGCATTGCGGCCAAAGCGATGGAATAAAGCTTGGTCTTCGAGGTGTCGCCGCGCGACGAGAGCACGCAAGGCACCTTGGCGCCCATCAGCATGGCGCCGATTTCGCTCTTGTCGAACTTCGAGCAGCACTTGTAGAACACGTTGGAGCTTTCGAGGTTGGGGAACACGAGGCAGTCGGCGTCGCCGGCCACGGGACTCTTCATGCCCTTGATGGCAGCGGTCTCGGCGTCGGTGGCGAGGTCGAGCGAGATGGGACCTTCCACCATGCAACCCTTGATTTGTCCGCGCTCGGCCATCTTCGAGATGATGGCGGCATCGACGCAGGCGGGGATGCCTGCGCTCATCTGCTCGGTGGCGGTAATCAGGGCCACCTTCGGGCAGCTGACACCCAAGGCCTTGGCCACGGTGGTGACGTATTTCAGCAGCGTTTGCTTCTGCTTGAGGTCGGGCAAGGGGATGATGGCGCAGTCGGAAGCCACCATCAGCTTGTGGTAGTTGGGGTTCTCGATGACGGCGACGTGGGCCAAGGTCACGTTGGGTGGGCAGAGGCCGCGTTCCTTGTTGAGGATGGCACGCATGTATTTGTCGGTGGGCAGCAGGCCTTTCATCAGGATGTCGGCTTCGCCGGCGTTGATGATGTCGCAGGCCTTGGCAGCGGCCTTCACGTCTTCCGGCTCGTTGATGATGCGGAAGTTGGCCATGTCGATGCCTTCGGCCTTGCACACTTCGGCAATCACTTTCTCGTCGCCGAGGAGCGTGGCGTCGATGAGGCCTTCCTTGACGGCGGCGTTCACCGCGCAGATGGTGTGGTCGTCGTTGGCGTAGGCAGCCACTAAGCGTTTCTTGGGTTTGCTGCGCAAAACCTCGAACATTTGTTCTAATTTTCTGATTTCCATGATTCTGTATTTAATGATTCAAGATTTAAAATTTAAGATTTAAGATTCCAAATAGGTATTTCGGATTTTGCAAAAGTATGAAATAAAAGCTTTACCCCAAAGGAATCTTTTTCAAAACTTTGTAGAACGGTCCCGTCGGTTGCAGGAAACTCTGGTAATACACCAGTTCCTTCACGTCGGCGTGGAGGTAGGTTTTCTGCTCGATGCCGTCGTAGGTTTTCTGGAAGAAAGTTTTGTCAACCAACGACTTGATGCGACAAACGGTGAGGTGCGGCACAAAGTTTTGCCGGTCGCGAAGAAAGCCCAAGTCGTCGAAGGCATCCAAGAGGTCGGCTTCGAGGTCGAAAAGGGCCTTGGGCTGCTCTGTCATGCCGAGCCATAGCACGCGCGGCACGCGGTTGCTGCCGAAAAGCCCCGTGCGGTCGAAGTCCATCGTGAAAGGCTGGTGCCGCCGGGCCACCTTCTGGCACGCCTCGATGATGGCGGGGATGTCGTCTTCGGGCGTGTTGCCGAGGAATTTCAGTGTCAGGTGGATGTTTTCGGGACGGCAGTAGTTGATGTATTGCTCGTGCGTCAGGTTTCGCTTCAGCCGTTCCACCAAGTCGGAGTATGCCGTGGTGGTGGGAATGCGGATGGCCAAAAAGGTGCGTTTGGTTTTCATGATGCTGTGTCGTTTTGTGTCTTTTCCTTCCTGAACGAATAGAACTTGTTTGTCAAGTAGCTGAAAGTCACGCAGATGATGGAGATGATGACGTAGGAAACAGTCGGCCACCAACGGAACACCTCGACGAAGAGCTTCAGGCCGAGATAGTTGATGAGAATGTTGCCGACGGTGACGAGGAAATACCTGAAAATCTGTGTCCTGCCGCGCAAGGTGGAGCCTGAGAAACTGATGTGCCTTGCCATCCAGAAGCCCGTCAAAAAGGTGATGGGGAACTTGAAGACGAAGGCCGCGATGTGGGGCGTGAAGGCGACGAAGCCGAGGTCGAACACCCGCCCGTGGAAGACGAAATGATAGAAAACGTAATACAGCAACCATTCCAAGGCAAGGTTCAAGCCGCCGCAAGCCGCATAGCGGAACAGTTCGAGGCTCATGAACCTGCGGAAAGGCGGATAGAAGAAGTCGATGACCGTGGTCAAGGTGCGTTCAATCCAGGATTCTATGTTTTTCAAAACCGACATTCGGGGCGCAAAAATAGTAAATTAGAGCCAAATCACTTCAAACTTTGAAGGCATGTCATTCCCGGCAGAGGAAGTGCGATTGGAATCTATGCCTTCAAGGAGGGCGTTTGCCTTTTCCACATCATCCGTAAACCCCAACACATAGCCGCCACCCCCTGAGCCTGAGATCTTTACGCCAAAATTGAAGTCGTAATCGCTTGTAAACAAGTCCAAAGTGTTCTCTGTTATCATCGGGCGAAGGAACGCCAACTGGCCTTTCGAAAGCCGTTTCAACGAAGGAAAGAACACCTCCTTGTCGTTCCAAATCAGCGCGTTCATGCACTTTTTCACGTATGGAACGTATTCTTTTTGGAAACGACTCAGGAACTCGGGGTTCTCGCGTTGCGCCTTGAAATGCTCGACCAAAGGCTTGGTATTGCTCTTTATCTTTGTGTCAATCAGGCAGATGTGTATGTCCTTATGGAAGAAGTCGTCTTTTAGGATTTCCATGTTTTTCGGCGTGATTTTGAACGGCTTGCCAAGGTAGCATTGTAGCGGGTCGATGCCGGAGCTGCTGCCGTGGAAATGGCTTTCCATCAGGCCGAAAAGCCGCTTCAACTGCAACAAGTCGGCTGTTTTTCGCTTGGCATAGCCATCGTAAACGGCAGCCACCAATGTTCCCGAACTGCCCAAGCCATAGCCCGAAGGCACGTTGGAATCCAAATAAAGGCCGCAATGCAAATCGTGGTTTAATCGCTGTATGTCAACGATTTCCTTTGTTTCTTCCAAGGCCGCCAAATAGTCCGAAAAGCGTTGTAGGTTGGCATTGGATGCCGTTGTGCTTGTGGCCGACTGTAGGGCCGCGAATCGCCATTGCGCCGAGAACCGTTTCAGCGGCACCATCAAGGCGGTGCTGTCGAAAATCATCGAATACTCGCCGAACAGGATGACTTTGCTGTAATACCGCTCTCTCATGGCATCAGGTTTTTCGGTCCGTCGCCCACATGGTCGGCAATCCAACGGCCGTTGTCACAATGACTTACCAATTCGTTTTCGATGAATTGCTCCACTTTTTCGGCTTCGCTTTCGGGGTAGAGCAGATGCACGTTGGGGCCTGCGTCCAAAGTGAAACACAGAGGAATCTTTGTTTCGTTTCGGAATTCCCTTATCTCATTGATGATACGCAAAGTGTTGGGTTTCATCAAGATAAACGACGGATTGGAGCACATCATCAAGGCATGGAGTTGCAAGGCCTCGCTTTCGGTGATATTAATGAAGGTGTCCAAGTCGCCTGATCGCAGAGCGGCAAGCAGGTTCTTGGTGTTTTCGTTGGCTTGCACATAACGTGCTGAGGCGTAGGGGTTTCCCTCCATCAAGGCATGACCTGCGCGGCTCGAAACGGATTTGGTTTCGCCACTGACAATCAAAATGCTGTCGCGGTAGGTCTTGAAAACGGGAAGGATGTCGTTTTCGAGCGAGACGGCATATTCGTCGGAACTGCCTTCGAAAGCCTCCGTTTTGCCCCAAAGCGCCATCGAGGGGAACACCGACCGCGCCGCGCTGCCCGAGGCCAACCGTGAGAAACAAGAGGCTTTTTGTAAATCAAATTGTTTGCCAACAATTTGATTTTCAATCTCAAGCAAACACATCACGAAAGCACTCATCGAAGAGGCCGACGAGGCAATGCCAGAGGAATGTGGGAACGTGTTTCGGCTCTCGACTTTCAGGTTCAGTTGGTTGATGAACGGGAAAAACGCTTGGTTGTCCATCAGGAACTTCTCGATTTTCGCGCCGAAAGCGGGGTTTTCTTTGCCCTCAAAGGAAAAGGAGAATCCGAATCGGTCGGCTTTTTCGAAGCTGACGAATGTCTCGGTGCAGCACTCCGACAACGTGAAGCTAATTGATGGATTCTGAGGCAATTGTTTTCCTCGTTTGCCCCAATACTTCACCAAGGCGATGTTGGACGGGCATTGCCAGCCCACGCGACCGTGGAAGTCAGCGGGCACTTCGTCTCTGAAAGCTTCGTTCAACCAAATGTTTTCCATTTCCGTTGTTTTCATGCCGCGAAGATAAGAAAACTTATTCACAACACCATATCGCGATACCCGAAAACCACCTCCAAGCCTTTCGTCTTGAAATAGTCTTTCACTTGGTTTTCCGTCCATTCGGTGGCCGCCAAAATGAAGTCGCCGCCCCACGCGCCCAATGATTTCAGTGTGCCGCTGAAGTCGGGGAAACGCTTTTGCACAGGCTCCTGCCCGATGCAGCGGCTGATGATGCGCTCGTGGCATTGCAGGAGCAGGCAGAACTCGTCCAACGTCTGGCATTTCGGCACGGCACGACTGATTTCTGAGACGGCCTCAATGTCTTTTTGTAAATCAGTGGGATTTGTCTTCTCCAAAAACGCCTTCACTTCCTTCGAAGAGCTTTGTTTTTGGCCTTGATAGACGAAAAACAGATGTTCGGCGAAAGGCGGATTGAATTCGATGGTTTCAGTCTTCGGTTGGCCTTCGATTAATTGATAGAAAATGGGTTGCTCAGCCGTGGCACAGGCGAGGTCGTAGCCCGAGCCGCCGAAGGTCAGTTTCAGCAGTTCGTAAGGATTGATGTTCGCCCATTGCGCAAGGTTGGCGACGAGGGTCGAGCTACTGCCGAGGCCCCAGTTGGGGTCAAAGTCGAGATGGGTGGTGAATTTTAGGTCGTTCCCTTCAAATGCATTGGGATTCAGTTGTTTGACAGCTTCCAAAATACGAATTAATCCGAAGGTTTTTGCGGGACTGTCGGTGGAGAAATTCTCGAAGAAATCGCGCTGTAGAGTCGCCGAAAACCATTTTCTTTCGGGACGATAAGCTTCCCATCGGAGGATGCCTTTGTTGGTCTCAAGTGATTTTGCTTCAAGGCTTTGACCTAATTTCAGCGGCAAGGCCAAGGCCAAGGCCCCTTTCAGGACGAGGTATTCGCCTGTGAGGAGGAATTTGCCGTGTGCTGAATATTGTACATTCATTTGTTGGCTGATTGAATAACGATGGCAAAGTTATGGTTTTTTTGTCATTTGGCATGGCAATTTCTGGAATTTGTGCTAACTTTGCGCCGTAATTCAAAAGCGACACGATATGAATGGGACGATTCCAACAGCAGTGCAGTTCGACACTTTCACGTTGACGGTGCCGAAAGACGAGGTGTCTTTTTTCAAGAAGATGGCCAAGAAAATGGGTTGGGGCATCGAGCGGAAAACCAAGCCCAAGGCGAGGCTTTACGACCCTGAGACCGGCGAGTTTCTCAACGACGAGACGATGAAAGTCATCGAGGATTCGATGAACGGGAAAGGCTTGATTAATTTTGACTCTTACGAGGATTTTAAAGAATGGGTTAAAGCGTTGTGATTATGGCAAGATTCCAGATCGTTCCAACGGGTCAATTCAAGAAAGACTTGAAATTGGCCAAAAAAAGAGGGCTTGCGATGGATGATTTTTTTGCCGTAACTGACTTGTTGGAAGCAGGCAAGCCTCTTCCCGAAAAATGCAGAAACCATCAGCTGCACGGCCAATATGAAGGCTGTTGGGAATGTCACATCAACCCCGACTGGCTGCTGATTTACGTCAAGGACATGGAAATCCGAATCGTTTCCCTCCAACGGACGGGAACACATTCCGATTTGTTTGGCAAGAACAGGAAATAGGGATGGCTTATTTCCGTAGTGACTCCAAAAACTTTTCAACTCCAGCGAAAGATACGGTTTGGTCTTTGAATGCCTCCCGAGCCTTTTTCTTCTCTTCCTCGGTGGCGTTGAGTTGGTTGAGGATGTTGTTGAGGTGCATCTTCATGTGGCCGGCTTGGATGCCTTTGGTGGTGAGCGAGCGCACGGCACTGAAGTTGTTGGCCAAGCCCATCGTGGCGGCTATCGTCATCAACTCTGGGGCGGTGGGATTGCCCAGGAGTTCCAACGTCTTCTTCGCCAAAGGATGCAGGCTGGTCAGGCCGCCCACGGTGCCTAAGGCCATCGGAACCTCAAGCTCGAAATGGAAGATGCCGTCTTCAATCGTCACCGACGACAGGCTCTCATATCTTCCGTTGCGCGAGGCGAAGGTGTGGCCTGCCGCTTCCACGGCGCGGAAGTCGTTGCCCGTGGCGATGACCACCGCGTCGATGCCGTTATAAATCCCTTTGTTGTGCGTCGTGGCGCGGTCCATGTCGATGTGGGCAATATCGACGGCCTTCTTGAATTTCTTGGCGTATTCGGCTCCGCTGAGGTTCTCGTCGATGCCATCCAATTGGTTTACTGGACATTCCACCCAAACCCTTACGCGACAGTCGGGCGTGTTGTTCGAGAGGATGGTCATGATGATTTCCACCTTGCGCTCGGCTTCGCTGAGGTCGGTTCGCTCGGCGAAAAAGTCTTGCAGGCTGTGGCCGAACTGTTCCAAGGCGGAATTGATGAAGTTGGCGCCCATCGCATCGCCTGTGCCAAACTCAACCCTAATCTGGTAATAGTCAGGGATTTGTGCTGTATAGTCGATGAGGCGCATTCCGAGGATGCCGCCGCCGCGTTTGCGCATTTTTTCGGTCATGCCGTCAGTGTCGGCCAAGAGGCGTTGCTCGATTTCGGGGAACAGCGCAAAGAGTTGCTCTTTCGGGCCGCTCCAGCCGAAATGCACCTGCCCGACCTTGCGCACGTCGATGACTTCGGCATGGAAGCCGCCTCTTTCGCCCCAGAACTTGGCCGCAGCCGAGGCCGCAGCCACCACCGAACTTTCCTCGATGACCATTGGCACGATGTAGTCCTTGCCGTTGATGGTCACGTTAGGCGAGATGCCGTAGGGGATGAAGAAATTGGTGATGGTGTTCTCGCTGAACTCGTCGAAAAGCTGTTGCTGCTTCGAGTCGGGGTGCCAATAGCTTTTCAGCAGGCTGACAACCTCGCCGGGGTTCTCGAAGTAGTTGGCAATCAGCTTCAGCTTCTCCTCTTTGAGGAGTTTCGAGAAGCCTTTCTTTATGCGTTCGCGAGTTGCCATATCAGTTCACCATTAGAAAAAGCCCATGTCATTCCGATGGGAATCTATGGGCTTTTTCGTTCATTTTACCATTCCTCTTCTTCAATCACTTTTTCGGGGACGAGTTTCTCCTCAAACTGCTTGCCCCAGTCTTCGCCAAAGGCGGCAATCTGTTCCAAATAACTGTCCCAAACGGGCTGATACAAAGGGTCTTCCTTGTCCATCCATTCCTCGCAAGGGTGGTTGCTTTGGGTCTTTTGCATGAAGTCGGTGAGGGTGTAGCGCACACGGCCTTCGCGCACCTCGATGGTGAACCGATAGGTGATCCAAGGCCATTTCGACTTCACGGGGTCGCCGTTGTCGAGCTGGAACTGGTGCTTGCCTTTCATGGTGCGCCCGTCGTTTTGCTGGAGAATGGTGGCCGGACTCTTGTAATACGAGTTCATGAACTCGCTATAGATGCGGTTAAAAACTTCATCTTCAGAGCCTTCGGCTGGGATGACCTTGCGGAAGGTGATTTTCTCCGTCTTGGGGTCGATGGGAAGGTTGCTTTGGGCAAAGGCGAGGGTCGCGAATAGGATGGCGACGGTGAGCAATGCGGTTTTTTTCATTTCCTTGTAATTTGGTGACAAAATTAGTAATTATTCGTGTCGCTTCGGCGCAACGGGGCAGAAAATAGCAAAATTCAGGCCAAAATTACAGTGGCACCACGGAAGAGCTTTCGTCGCAGTCCACATCAATCTGCGGATGACCCGTGTAGTATAAGGTGGAGGCCTCGATTAGGGTGCCTTTAAGGGATTCCGTAACATTGACCGTGGCTTCGGCACCGCTTGAAAGCTCGACATTCATCTTCTTGACAACGGTTTCGGCCATGTTCAGAAGGCTGGCGTCGCTCAGGTGTATGTTGGCCAGGTCGGCAATGCCGTTTTTGTTGACGAACCGGGAAGCATCGCACAGAAACACATCCAACGTTTCAAGAACCTCGATTTTGCCATTGAACTGGGATGCGTCTTCCAACACGGCCATGCAACTTTTTCCAACAAGTTGAAAATCAGTCATTACGGATGCATCTTCCATCTTGATATGGCAGCCTTCGCCCGAAAAGGTCAAGCCGTTGCACCGTGCGGCGTCGCTCAGGCCGATTTCAAGGTCTTGCCCTCCGAAGTCGCCGCTGCATTGCACCGTGGCGGCATCGTCGGCCTCCAATTGCTCTAATTTTGCGGTGTGGATGGTGGCACGGAAGACGGAGTTGATGGCTGGATAGACCTTGCCCATGAACCCGATTTCGAGTTGGCTGCCGGTCATTTTTGCCTTGACATGGCTTTCCAAATAGGCCGAATACTCCAATTCCACGAAGGAGCTGCTGTCGGCGACGAGCGTCACTTGCCAAGCGTCGCCAACCGCGATTTGCCGGATGTCGGCGTTCTCGAAAAGCGTCTTTTGCGTCAGGGTCATATCGACGTCCTTTTTGCAGGAGGCGGCAAAAGTCAAGGCCGCGCAAAGGATGAGGATGGGTTTTGTTGCTTTCATGTCTTGTAAACGGTTTCAGGGACAGATTATTATTGGTGATGGTAAGGTTCGCCTTTCAGGATGGTGAAGGCGCGGTAGAGTTGTTCGACGAAGATGAGGCGCACCATCTGGTGGCTGAAGGTCATGGGCGAGAGCGACAGCTTGGCGTTGGCGCGGTCATACAGCTCTTGCGCGAAGCCGTAGGGCCCGCCGATGACGAAAACCAGTCGTTTCACTCCCGAAGCCATCTGTTTTTCAAGGTTTTCGGCAAACTTGACCGAAGTGAACTGTTTGCCGTTCTCGTCCAAGAGGATGACGTGGTCGGTGGGTTGCAACTGACTCAAAATCAGGTAGCTCTCGGCCTTTTTCTGCTGTTCCTCGCTGAGGGTCTTGCGGTTGCGCGGGTCGGGGAGTTCCTTCATCTCGAAAGAGGCATAATGCCCGAGGCGGCCCATGTATTTTTGGATGCCGTCGGCCAGATAGTCATCGTCCGTTTTCCCTATGGCGAGCAGGAGTATCTTCATGCAACGCGCTACAGGTCATTCGATGATTTCGTAGTGCCCGATTTCGTACCAGATGGGATGCCCCGCCTCGTAGTATTCGATGGGACGGAGGACGTTGTCGAAGATGTAGTATTGTAGGAGCACAAAGTCGGGGCCGTCGTTCACCAAGCCGTAGATGCGGTCGTGGTCGATGGGATCCAAGGGGTTGCCTTCGTCGTCAACAAGCCCTTCGATTTCGTGAATGGCCGTGCTGGTGACGTATTTTTCGAAGGCGGTCAGTCGGGTGGTGACGCCGTCGATGGTGGTCATCGTGATCCTGTAAAGATAAGGCGAGTTGAGGATCGAGTCAATGCTTTGTTCTCTCATGATGTTGTTGAGCAGCGACTCGAAGCGGAGGTCGCTGAACGAGGAGAGCATGTTGATGACTTTCAGCGTGTCGTAGGGGAGGTTGGCAGCGTCGGCGAGGCGGGTCAGCTGGTACTGGTGCCGCCCGATGTTGTCGATGCGGAAGCTGGATTGGGGCTGGCGGTTGAACTCCACGGTGACGGACTGGATGTCGGCCAAGGTCTCGTGGAAGATTTCGTGGCTGCGCCAGTCGTCGGGATTGGCGGTGAAGCGGGTTGAGATGAAGCCGCGAAAGCCTGGGATATAGACGATGTAGGCCTTGTCGGAGCCTTCCTTCAGCATGAAGGTGCCGCTGCTGTCCTTGGTGGCGTCGCCCACATAGAACACCTTGGTGCGCTTCTCGTGGTAGAACACCTTGATGCGGTTGAACAGGTTGATGCGGGGCACGTTCTGATAGACTTCCACCTTGGTGCTGTTGACGGCCAACTGCTTCACGATGTTGTCGTGGCTGGCCCGCGAAACGGGCATCTTGATGCGCACCTTGTACAAGGTGGAGAGGAAGATTTCCACTTGTTTCGCGTGGGCCTTGTAGGTCTTGTTGAGCGTCCATCCACCGCCGTCGTTCCGCTCCAACAGCGACTCGTGGTCGTAACGGTCGGCCAAGTAAAACTTGGTGACGGAGGCCGTGTCCCACACTTGGAAGTCGGCGGCCTCGCCACGGATGGTGGAGAGGTAACGGTTGTTCCATATCAAAAGGGCTGCAATGACGACGAGAATCGCCGCGATGACGATGGTGATGCGATTGTTCTTTTTCATTTGGATTCTTTTTTGCTGTATTTTCTCTTTCTGATGAAGGCCATGACGAAACCCAAGGCGATGATGGCCGCGATGGGGACGATGGTGTTGATGAGCTGCCATTTTGTCCTTTCCTGGTTGACCTTGGTCATGTCCAGAAGCCTGACTTTCAGCTCGCGCGAGCGGATGTCGATCAAGCCTTCGCCATCGACGAGGTAGCTGATGCAGTTTTCGACAAACTCCTTGTTGGCGTAGGTGATGCCCGTAAACTGGTCGTAGCCCAAGGCCAACGGCATCTTGCGGCGGATGTCGATTTGGTTGCGGATGATGTCGCCGTCGGCGACGACGATCATGGCGGTGGGCTCGCTCTCTTCCTTGAACTGCATGGCTTGGTCGTCGGCGATTTCCTGCGGGATGCGGTTGGCGTAGAGCGACGGGAAGCTGCCTTTCAGCAGGTAGGCCACGTTCTGCCCTTTTTGCGGGAAGAAACGGCGGTCGGGACTTTGTTTCAGCATGGAGAGGCTGATGAAGACGGGCGCGCCCGACACCTTGGTGTAGTCGGAGGTCTTGAGCAACGGGATTTGGTTGATGCCGTTGGCCGAGGTGGTGGCGTCGATGGAGCTGACGAAGTCGGCCTTGATGGCGTTCATGTTGCGCACCATGGGATGGCTTGAGGCGGCTTGCAGCAAGGGGAAGTAGAACCACCGGAAGTATTCCATCTGGGCTTGGCCCGCCACTTGTCCGGTGCGGATGACGATTGAGGCGCAGTTGAGGTCCAAAAGGAGGTTGCGGTTGAGGCGCACGCCGTACTTGAAGAGCATGTCGTCCAAGTTGAGGTCTTGCTCGATGCCGATGGTCGATTCCTGGCTTTGCAGGCTGTCCATCGTGGCATAGACAGGCTCCACTAACCAAAGCGCCTTGCCGCCGTGCATGATGTATTGGTCGATGAGGAACTTGTCCTTTTCGTCGAAGGGACGGGTGGGCTTGGCGATGACGATGGCATCGTAGGAGACGAAGGCCTTCACGTCTTCGTCTTCGTTTTGGGTGCGGTGCATCAGCGCGTCGATGCGGCCTCCGATTTCCACGCGGCTCACGTTGTAGTGTTGCGACAGGCTTTGCGTGATGTCATACACGTCTTGCCCTTCCAGCTCGCCGTGGCCTTCGATGAAGGCGATGTTGGGCTTCTGGAGGCGCGTCACCTTCTTCACCGCGTCGATGAGGCGGAACTCAAGGTTCTGCATCGAGGCGTTCAACGCTTCTTCCGACGACTGCCCGTTTTGGTTCTCCAGCAGGTCGATGGCAATCTCGGTGTCGTTGCGGTAGCTCACCAAGGCTCCGGGCCAGATGATCATCTGCTTCGACGAGCCGTCGCTGTTGCGCACCACCATCTCCGTCGGGTTCAGGCCCGACTGGTAGAGCAGCTTGTAGTTCTCGTTGCGCTCGTTGGCGTCGGTGCTTTCCGAGGGGTTGACAAACTCGTAGTCGATGTATTTGCTGTAGGCCCTGAACTCGTCGAGCATCTCCTTGGTCTCGCGGCGCAGCTTCTTGAAGCCGGCGGGGAAGTCGCCTTCGAGATACACCTTGAAATAGACGTAGTCGTCGAGTTTGCCGAGGATTTCCTTCGTCGTGGGCGACAGCGTGTAGCGTTTCTCGCTCGTCAGGTCGAAGCGGGTGAAGACGAACCGGCCAATCACGTTGACGACCACCACGATGACCACCGTGACGAGGAAGGCGACAATCTGGCTCCGTTTCATGTTCTTGCGTTTGTTTTCCATCGTTTTCTCCTTTCTTTTACCATTTGCGGCTCGCGAGAACCAATTTCGTTGCACTCAGGAAAAGGGCGATGACGCTGAGGAAATACAACACGTCGCGGGTGTCAATCACGCCACGGCTCAACGAGCTGTAGTGGGCGCTCATGCCCAATTGCTGGATGAACAGATCGACTTTGCCGAACAAGGACAACGAGTAGATGAACTCGAAGCCGATGAACAGGAACCCGCAGAGGAACACGGAAAGGATGAAGGCCAATATCTGGTTGTTGGTCAGCGAACTGCAAAAGACGCCGATGCTGACGAAGCCTGCGCCGAGCAGGAACAGTCCGATGTAGGAGCCCCAGATGCCGCCCTTGTCGAGGTTGCCCACGGGCAGACCCAGCCGATAGACGGAGACGTAATATACTAAGGTGGGCAGCAAGGCCAGCAGCACCAAGGCAACGCTGGCGAGGAACTTGGCCCAGATGACTTGCCAATCCGACAAGGGCTTGGTGGCCAACATCTCGATGGTGCCGGTGCGGTTCTCCTCGGCAAAGCTGCGCATCGTGACCGCCGGCACGAGGAACAGGAACACCCATGGGGCGAGGATGAACAGGCTGTCGAGGTTGGCGTAGCCGAAGTCCAGCACGTTGAAGTCGCTCTGGAACACCCACAGGAACAAGCCCGTAATCAACAGGAACACCACGATGACCATGATGCCGATGAGCGAGCTGAGGAAGTTGCTGATTTCTTTCTTGAACAGTGCGTACATCGCGTTTGGTTTTAAGACCGCAAAGATACGATTTTTTTTCTTGTTTTGTTTGTTGCGGCTTTCGCGTTTTTTCTTATTTTTGCAATCGCAAAACGAAAGCGAAGACAAACCATCAATAAATAATTGTATTGCATTATGTATCAAATCTTTAAAGATCAGCTCGAAAAAACAAAGCTCATTATTTCAGGTGTAAAGAGGAACCATCGTTTGGGTCGTGATTCTGGTGTAGATGAAAGCGTATTGCAAAAACTGGAAGAAGATTGCAAGCGTTTGGAAGGACTTTCTGCCGAATTGGACAGAATGCAGGAAGAGGCACGCAAAAAAAGCGAAGAAGCCCATGCCGCTCTCGTGACCCTGAAGAACCGCACGAAAACCGTCAAGAAAACCATCAAGGGGAAATACGACCAAACCTGGTGGGTCAAATTCGGCATCCCCGACAAGAGATAATCTCCTTTTTGTTTATCGTGGCCGCTTCTTACGAGGCGGCTTTTTTTGTCTTGATGACGACCTTTTCGCCGTGGCTGAGGGTGGTGGCGAAAAGATAGGTCTCGCCGCCTTCGGCAATTCGGAGGGCCTGGCGCAGCTGGGCGACGCTGAGCGGGAAGTTGCGCACGGCGAGATGGGCTTTGTCGAGGCCCGAGAGCAAGCCGTTCCGCACCTTTTTATTGTAAGCGCTCCAACGCTCCACTTCGAAGGCGCGTCCGGGGAAGTCGGGAATCAGGGTCTCCGAAGTGTAGAGGTGGCTGTTGCGATGGAGTTTCCGCACGTTGAAGCGTCGGGTCAGCAGCTTGAAGCAGCCGGCTTTCAGGAGCGCGGCGTTTGGCTCATACAGGAAACGCTGGGGTTGGGTGGCTAAGGCTGCCAGGCAGTCGCGCTCTTCCGCCATCGTGAAGCTCAGGGTGGGTTGCGGGGTCAGCAAGTGGGCGCAGCACAGCTCGGTTTCTCCGGCAAAGTCGCGTTCGAGCACAAACACCAATTCCTTGCATTCGTTGCCCACGGCGGTCACGTGGATGGCACTCACATGGCGCAGCACGGTAAGGGCTTGGCTGAGGTCGAGCATGGGCGACAGTTTCACCATCACCATCGGGGCTTTCGACAGCAGCAGGTCTTGCAAGGCGGCCACGTCGGGGGTGCAGTCGGCGACGGAAACGGTTTTTCGCCCGTAAGCGTCGCGGCGCGATGGGTCGAGATAGAGGCAGTCGAAAGTGTCGCATTGGCCGAGGAAGCTTTCGGCGGTGGCGTTCCACACCCGGATGGGGGCTTCCATGACGGCGAAGTTGTGGCGGGCGGCGGCGCAGAGCGACGGGTCGGCTTCCACATAGTCAACGGAAGGGGAAAGCTTCGAGAAGTAATAGCTGTCGATGCCCAATCCGCCGGTCAGGTCGGCGATGCGTTGGCCTTTCGCCAAACGGGCCTTGTAGGAAGCGGTAGCTGCCGACGAGCATTGCTCGATGGCGAGGTGCGGGGGGAAGAGCAGGCTCTCGTTCTCGCTCCATTCGGGCACTTTCCTTTTCAAAAGCTGTCGGGCCTCGATTTGGCGTAGGGCCAAAGACAAGTCAGTGCCGACAGGCGCCTTTTTCAAGGCGAGTGTCGGCACGTCGTCGTTCAGGTGTTCCCTGATGAATTGTCGTGTGGCGTCGTTCAAGATCAGAACTTCTTGAGGTTGGCCACTTCGAGGTCGGTGAGGAAACGCCACTCTCCTCGCGGAAGCCTGTATTTGTCGAGACCGGCAAACATCACGCGGTCGAGCTTTTCCACTTCATAGCCGAGGTGTTCGAAGATGCGGCGCACGATGCGGTTGCGGCCCGAGTGAAGCTCGATGCCAATCACTTTCTTGCTGTCTTCGCCTTCGACGTAAGCGATGGAGTCGGCGGCAATGGGGCCGTCGTCCAACTCGATGCCTTCGGCAATGCGGAGCATGTCGTTCTTGGTGAGGGGCTTGTTCAGGTTCACTTGGTAGAGCTTGGGGATCTCGCTGCTCGGGTGGGTGAGCTTCTTGGTGAGGTCGCCGTCGTTGGTGAACAGCAGCAGGCCCGTCGTCGTCTTGTCGAGGCGGCCAACGGGGAATATGCGCTCAGGGCAGGCGTTTTTGACCAATTCCATCACGGTGTCGCGTTCGTACGGATCGTCGGAAGTGGTGATGTATCCTTTGGGCTTGTTGAGCAAAATGTAACGGAGCTTCTCGCGGTTGAGGGTCTGGCCGCCATAAACGACCTTGTCCTCGGTCTTCACTTTGTAGCCCATGGTGGTGATGACTTCATCGTTGACCATGACGCAACCGGCCTTGATGAGGTCGTCGGCTTCACGGCGCGAACAGATGCCACAGTCGGCTAAGTATTTGTTAAGGCGGATTTCGCCAGTGGCTTTCGGGCGGTCATACATCGGGTCTTTCTCCCTGACATACCCCTTGCGGCCACGACGCGGCTCCTCGTCGTCATTGAACCTGCGGCGCGGACGGTCATCGTCGAACCTGCGGCGCGGACGGTCATCGTCGAACCTGCGGCGCGGACGGTCGCCGTCGTCGAACCTGCGGCGCGGACGGTCATCGTCGTCGAACCTGCGGCGCGGACGGTCGTCGTCGTCGAACCTGCGGCGCGGGCGGTCATTGTCGTCGAACCTGCGGCGCGGACGGTCATCGTCGTCGAACCTGCGGCGCGGACGGTCGTCGTCGTCGAACCTGCGGCGCGGGCGGTCATTGTCGTCGAACCTGCGGCGCGGACGGTCATCGTCGTCGAACCTGCGGCGCGGACGGTCGTCGTCGTCGAACCTGCGGCGCGGGCGGTCATTGTCGTCGAACCTGCGGCGCGGACGGTCATCGTCGTCGAACCTGCGGCGCGGACGGTCGTCGTCGTCGAACCTGCGGCGCGGGCGGTCATTGTCGTCGAACCTGCGGCGCGGACGGTCATCGTCGTCGAACCTGCGGCGCGGACGGTCGTCGTCGTCGAACCTGCGGCGCGGGCGGTCATTGTCGTCGAACCTGCGGCGCGGACGGTCATCGTCGTCGAACCTGCGGCGCGGGCGGTCATTGTCGTCGAACCTGCGGCGCGGACGGTCATCGTCGTCGAACCTGCGGCGCGGACGGTCGCCGTCATCGAACCTGCGGCGCGGACGGTCATTGTCGTCGAACCTGCGGCGCGGACGGTCGTCGTCATCGAACCTGCGGCGCGGACGGTCATCGTCGTCGAACCTGCGGCGCGGACGGTCGTCGTCGTCGAACCTGCGGCGCGGACGGTCGCCGAACTTGCGGTCTTCAAATCGGCGCTCACCTCTCGGCTTGTCGCCAAAACCTCTTTCTTCTCCTTCTTCGTCACCCTCGCGGTGATAAAACTTGAAGGACTTTCTCTGCTGGAAAACTTCTTCTTCCTCAGCTTCTTTTCTGGTGCGCGGACGCTTTCCAGATCTTTCGTTCTCTGTCATTTAGTTTAAGTATTAATGTGAAAAATTTGGGGCGGCAAAAATACTAAATGTTTTTGAAATGGCGCGTTTCGGCACCTATTTTTGTTGCAAAGGCCGATCATCCTGCCTTTATTCCGCATTTTCAAGGGTTTCCATCGCCTACAATCCCTTTCCTGGCAAGGCATCAATCAGTTTGCGGGTATAGGCGTTTTGGGGATGTTCAAACAGCGTGTCGGCTTCGTTGGTTTCCACGGGTTGGCCGTTATACATGACCACGATGCGGTCGCACATGAAACGCACCACGCCGAGGTCGTGCGAGATGAAGATGTAGGTGAGGTGCCGTTCTTGTTTCAGTCGGTTGAGCAGGTTGAGCACCTGTGCTTGCACGCTCACGTCCAAGGCCGACACCGACTCGTCGCAGATGACCAAGCGCGGGTTGACGGCCAAGGCGCGGGCGATGCACACGCGCTGCCGTTGTCCGCCCGAAAGCTCATGCGGATAGCGATCGTAGTGTTCGGCTTGCAACCCCACTTGTTCCAACAAGTCGCAGACGGTGTTGCGCAGCCTGCCGCTGATGCCATGCACATGCATGGGTTCGGCAATGGCTTCGCCGATGGTCATGCGGGGGTTGAGGGAAGAGTAGGGGTCTTGAAACACGATTTGGGCCTGTTTGCGGAAGTCGCGCAGGGCTTGCCCTTTCAAGGCCGTGACGTCGATGCCGTCGAAAACGACCTTGCCGCCGGTGGGTTCCACCAAGCGCAGCAACGTGCGCCCCAAGGTGGTCTTGCCGCAGCCCGACTCGCCCACCAAGCCCAACGTCTCGCCTTCATAGACGGTCAGGCTGACGTCGTTGACGGCTTTCACATGGCCATACACGCGGTTGAGGACGCCCTTGCGCAACGGATACCACGTCTTCAGCCCTTCCACGGTGAGGAGCGGGGCTTGGCTGTAGAGCTGTTCAAGGCGCTGCTTGCGTGCCTCGGGTCGGATTTGCAAGTCGTCCAGTATCTGTTGCTGGCCTCCTTTCCATTGGCCGTCCAAAAACTCCTTGACCACGGGCAGGCGTTTGAGGCGGATGCCCATGGGCGGACGGCAGGCCAAGAGGCCTTGGGTGTAAGGATGCTGTGGATGGCTGAGCAAGGCTTCAACCGTGCCGCGTTCCACAATGCGTCCGTCGTGCATCACGGCCACGTCGTCGGCGATTTCGGCCACCACCCCGAGGTCGTGGGTGATGAACACCATGCCCATGCCCGTCTCGGCTTGCAGCTTGCGCAACAGCTTTAGGATTTCGAGTTGCACCGTCACGTCCAACGCAGTGGTCGGCTCGTCGGCGATGAGCAGCTTGGGTCGGCAGGCGATGGCCATCGCAATCATGACACGCTGCTTCTGTCCGCCCGAAAGCTCGTGGGGATAGCTGTCGTAAAGCGTTTCCGGTCGGGGCAGCATCACTTGGCGGAACAGCTCGATCACCCGAGCCTTGGCCTCCTTCTTCCCGATGCTTTCGTGGCGCAGGATCATCTCGCGCACCTGAAAGCCGCATTTGTAAACAGGGTTGAGCGAGGTCATGGGCTCTTGGAAAATCATGGAGATGCGTTTGCCACGCACCGCCGTCATCTCCTTTTCCGAAAACCCGCCGATTTCCTCGCCTTCGAGTTGGATGCTGGCGGCATTAATGCGGCTTTGCCGCTCGTTGAGCAATCGCATCACGGCCAACGAACTCACCGACTTGCCCGACCCCGACTCGCCTACGATGCCTAACGTGCGACCGGCAAACACCTCGTAATCAATGCCATGTACGGCTTCGGCCCAGGTGTTGTCGCGGCGGAAGGCCACATGAAGGTCGCGTATTATTAATATAGGTGTAGGCATCGCGTCGAATTTGCGGCAAAGGTAAGGTTTTTTTTCGAGACAAAGCGGACAATAATGGCATCCTGTAGCACTGTTTGTATGCTAACGTTTTTGGGTTAATTTTAGGTTTAATATAATATGAAAAAACAAAACGTATCCTAAAAATCCTAAATTTTTGTACTACAAGGATACTATTTTCCTAAGGGTAACTGTGAACAAGTGTGTCTTTAGTGTGAAAAACAAACCAACAGACAACCTGTTTAATTAACACATTTATTAACCAAATTGATTTCATTATGAAGAGAAAAGTTTTTTCTTTGATGATGATGTGCGTGTTGGCCATGTCAGGCATGGCTTACGCACAATCGTTGGTAGTTGGCGCGGGCACGGACGAGAGTGCGTTCGTACCCGTTGACGGATTCCGTCTGGACCACTACCAGAAGACCGAGTTTGTCCTTCCCGCCGCCGAGTTGGCGGACATGGAGGAGGGCGAGATCACGGAGCTTCAGTTCAGTGTCAGCACATGGGCCGCATTGGCTTGGGACGACTGCAACATCCAGGTGTTCCTGAAGGAGGTTGCGGGCACGACGCTGTCTGACTTCGAGGGTCCCGTCGGCGCGACGGTCGTCTATGAGGGCGGCTTGGACGCGACGGGCGAGACGATGACGGTGCCGTTCAGCGCCG
>FLNX01004578.1_pt1 | contig 27544 bp, 28 predicted proteins | sample 1140341 | NCBI WGS metagenome assembly FLNX01 (sample SAMEA3878208, study PRJEB12797) | bioreactor metagenome | biome: Moose rumen | place: Sweden | collected 2011-10 | reverse complement strand
GGGGGCGGTGATAGTCCGTGAGGGCCGCATTGTGGGAGCAGGCTGGCACCGCAAGGCCGGGACGCCCCATGCCGAGATTCACGCGCTGAATATGGCAGGGGATTTGGCTAAGGGTGCCACGCTTTATGTGACCTTGGAGCCGTGTTCCCATTATGGGCGTACCGGCCCCTGCGCCGAAGCTGTGGTCAAGGCAGGGCTGAAGCGGGTGGTTATCGCCATGGGCGACCCCAATCCCAAGGTGGCCGGCAAGGGCATAGCCATACTGGAACGGGCCGGCATCGAAGTGCGCTGTGGCGTGCTGGAGGACGAGGCACGCAAACTTAACGAAGTGTTTTTGAAATGGATTGCCACGAAGCTGCCCTATGTGGTACTCAAAACCGCGATGAGTCTTGATGGCAAGATTGCCACTTATACGGGAAAATCCCAGTGGATTACCGGCGAGGCGGCAAGGCGCAGGGTGCATGAGTATCGGGATATCTACGATGGCATTATGGTGGGCATTGGTACGGTACTGGCTGATAATCCCAGCCTTACGGCAAGGCTTCCTGATGGGCAGGGCAAAAATCCTGTGCGTATCGTGGTGGACAGCAAGGCCAGAACGCCGCTGGATGCTGCGCTCGTGACCGATGGTGCGGCGCTGACCATCATTGCGGTGACGGCCAAGGCTCCGCAGGAACGGGTGCAGGCTTTGAAGGAAAAGGGCGTTGCCATCATGGTTGCCGGTGACGACGAACAGGTCGATATGAACCTGCTCCTGCAAAAACTCGGCGAAATGGAGATTTGCTCGGTGTTTGTCGAGGGCGGCGGACAGGTGAATTTCTCCCTGCTACGAGCCGGTCTGGTGGACAAGGTACATGCCTTTATCGCGCCTAAGCTGATTGGGGGCAGGGAGGCGTTGACCCCGGTGGAAGGCGAGGGCTTTGCCGAGCTTGCAGAGGCAGTGGAACTTGAGCGTACTACGGTAGAAACCATCGGTCAGGATATTTTGCTGACCGGCTATGTAAAGAGGCGGTGAGAGATTGTTTACAGGCATAATTGAAGAAGTCGGGCAGGCAGCCCGTATCGGCGGTGGCAGTCTCGTCATTAACTGCGCCAAGGTAATTGAAGATGTGCATTTAGGCGACAGCATTGCGGTCAACGGTGTCTGTCTGACGGTCACGCATTTTGACCGGTCAGGTTTTACCGCTGATGTGATGCCGGAAACAGTGCGCCGCACGTCACTGGCTGAACTCAAAAAGGGCAGTCCCGTGAATCTGGAACGGGCGTTGACCCTTGCCAGCCGTCTGGGCGGACATATTGTCAGCGGTCATATTGACGGCACGGGCGAGATTGTCAAATTTGCCGATGAGGGCAATGCCATATTGATGACGGTGAGCGCAGACAGCAGCCTTTTACGTTACATTGTAGAAAAAGGCTCTGTGGCTCTTGACGGCATCAGCCTGACGGTGGCCCGTGTTACGGATAGGGATTTCACGGTAAGTCTTATCCCCCATACACGCGAAGTCACCAATCTGGGCAGCAAGAAAACAGGCAGCCCGATAAATATTGAAACGGATGTGCTGGGCAAGTATGTGGAAAAGCTGCTTAAAGGCAGCAATGCTCCAGCCAAGGCACAAAGCAATATGACCCTTGATTTTTTGAGGGAAAACGGATTTTAAGTGAGGAGTTTTTGGAATATGTCAGATTTTGCAACGGTTGAACAGGCAATCGAAGATATAAAGAACGGCAAGATGGTCGTCGTGGTGGATGATGAAGACCGCGAAAATGAGGGCGACTTAATCGTGGCTGCGGCTACGGTTACGCCGGAAGATGTCAACTTCATGGCTACCTATGCCAAGGGGCTTATCTGCACGCCGATTGACGGCAAGCGCCTGGATGAACTCAATATCGGTCAGATGGTGGTCAACAATACGGATAACCATGAAACGGCGTTCACGGTGTCTATTGATGCCTTTGATACGGAAACGGGTATTTCCGCTTACGAGCGCTGTAAGACCATTAAAAAACTGCTTGACCCCAAGGCCAAGGCCTCAAGTTTCCGCCGTCCGGGTCATGTGTTCCCTCTGCGTTCCGTGGAGGGCGGCGTGCTGCGCCGTGCCGGACATACGGAAACGACCACGGATTTGGCCCGCCTTGCCGGTTTCTATCCGGCAGGTCTTTGCTGTGAAATCATGGATGATGACGGTCACATGATGCGCACGCCAAAACTTATCGAGTTTGCCAAGGAACACAATCTGCATATGATTACGGTCAAATCCCTGATTGAGTACCGCAAGCGTACAGAGTCCTTTGTGCAGAAGGTGGCCGATGTGGACTTCCCGAGCAAGTTCGGACACTTCCGCATTAAATCCTATGAGAGCAAACTGGACGGCAAGTGCCATCTGGCGATTGTCAAAGGTGACGTGGAAGGCAAGAAAGATGTGCTGGTGCGCGTGCATTCCGAATGTCTGACGGGTGATGCTTTGGGCTCACTGCGCTGTGACTGCGGCGACCAGCTCCATGCAGCCTTGGAAAAGATTGAAAAGGCCGGCGAGGGCGTTGTCCTTTACATGCGTCAGGAAGGCCGCGGCATTGGCCTGGCCAATAAGATGCGCGCCTATGCCTTGCAGGACAATGGCCGCGATACGGTAGAGGCCAATGTGGAACTGGGCTTTGCTCCCGACCTGCGCGATTATGGTATCGGTGCACAGATTCTTGCCGATTTGGGCCTTACGAGCATCCGCTTGATGACCAATAATCCGGCCAAGAGAGCAGGTCTTGAAGGCTACGGCCTGACCATCACGGAACGCGTGCCGCTGATGATTCATGCCAACAAGTTTGACAAGAAGTATCTCACGATTAAAAAGACCAAGATGGGTCATCTCTTAAATGACGACACCTTAAAATAATTTATATTGGGAGGAAAAGACAATGGCTAATGTTATTGAAGGTTTTATTACGGCAAAAGATATGAAGGTGGGTATCGTGGTAGCCCGCTTCAACGAATTCATCACGAGCAAACTCTTAGGCGGCGCGTTGGATGCCCTGCACCGTCATGAAGCCAAGGATGAGGATATTGATGTGGCCTGGGTGCCGGGCGCATTTGAGATTCCTGTGGTTGCCAAGAAAATGGCTGAATCCGGCAAGTATGATGCCGTTATCGCCCTCGGCGCGGTTATCCGTGGTTCGACGACCCATTATGATTATGTCTGCAACGAAGTTTCCAAGGGCGTAGCGCAGGTGGGGATGCAGACGGGCGTACCGACCATCTTCGGTGTCGTGACCACGGAAAATATCGAGCAGGCCGTGGAACGCGCCGGTACGAAGGCTGGCAACAAAGGCACGGATGCTGCTATGGCCGCTATGGAAATGGCAAACCTGCTGAAGAAAATCGGCTAAGTGTACTTAGGAGGCTGAAAGCAAATGAAAATTGGCATTATCAGCGATACGCACGGTCATGAAGGCGCGTGGCAGACGGCATTTGACAAGCAGTTCCATGATGCGGATATGATTCTTCATGCCGGGGATGTGCTCTATCATGGGCCGCGCAATCCCATGAAGGCCGACTACAATCCTGCCGGACTCGTGGAAAAAATCAATAACTGCCCAGTGCCGATCATCATTGCCAAGGGCAACTGCGATTCTTCCGTGGATGCCAGCTGTCTGGAACTGCCCATTGAGGCACCCTATGCCTATGTGGTGGCCGAGGGGCTGCGCATTATCGTGACCCATGGTGACGCTGTCATGACGGACGCGGAAAAGGATAAACTGGCGGCACACTTAAATGCCGACCTCTTTATCAGCGGCCATATCCATACCACGGTGCTCGAAAAGCGGGGCAATACCGTCTTTTTGAATCCGGGTTCGGCGGCTCTTTCCAAGCGGGAAGACAAGCGCAATACCTTTGCGGTGCTGGACAAAAAGACGATTTCGATTTATGATATTGATACGGACGAAGTTCTGGCAACATATACCTTTGATTGACAAACAGGCCTTCCTCACTGGGGAAGGCCTTATTTTTTGAGAGGAAAGATTTAATGAAAGACCATTTAGTAAAAGCCACTGCCGATGGTGTACGCATTTATGCGGCGGTGACTACAGATTTAGTAAATGAAGCCATCCACCGCCATGACTGCTATCCGGTGGCGGCAGCAGCCTTGGGGCGCACCATGACAGGCGCGCTCCTGCTGGCCGCCAACCTCAAGAATAAGGAAGCCCTGACGGTAAAATTTGCCGGCGGCGGCCCCTTGGGCATTGTGACGGCGGATGCCACGCCGGAAGGTTATGTGCGCGGTTATGTGGGCAATCCGCATGTGAACCTGCCTCTTAATGACAAGGGCAAGATTGATGTGGGCGGCGGTGTCGGCACGAACGGCACAGTATCCGTGACGCGCTTTACAGGACTGCGGAATCCCATTACAGGCAGCTGTGAAATCACCGATGGCGAAATTGCCGATGACCTGACGAAGTATCTCTATGTTTCGGAGCAGACGCCGTCGAGTATCGGACTTGGCGTGCTGGTGAACCCGGATTTCAAGTGCATCGGTGCAGGCGGTTTTTTTATCCAGCCCTTGCCGGATGCCACGGAGGAGTGTATCACCAAACTTGAAGCAAACTTACAGAAAGTCAATTCTGTTTCCCACATGGTAGAGAAGGGCTATTCCGCCAAGGACATCATTGCCGAAATGCTGCAGGGCTTTGACATCAACTATATGTCGGAAACGGAGTTGGCGTTCAAGTGCCATTGTTCCAAGGAAATGCTCTTTAACGTGCTCATCAGTCTGGGCAAGGAAGATTTGGACAGTCTGGTGGCTGATGGGCATGCGGAAGTAAGCTGCCATTTCTGCAATGAAAAATACGAATTCACCGGCGAGGAACTGCAGGAGCTGGCGGCAGCTGCCGATAAAGTCCGCTGATATACCACTTTAGTGGTAGTTGCTGAAAAGTTTCTACTTTCGGGTGATTGTACCATTACTTCTGCATGCGTATAATAAGGCATGTCACTTGGGGAAGTGATGATATTTGAACGACCTTCAAGAATGGGGAAGCCTTGCAGGTAAGGAAATATATATTTAGAAGAGCGCAGGTCTTGCATGTCCTGCGCTTTTGGCGTATACTAATGTATATTTCTTTTAGAAAGGCAGGAAGTTATGCTTCAATTGAATGAACAGGAATGTTGGCAGATGTCTGAAGGGGTAACGCGTATCATCACCGCTTCGGTGGATGATTTGCGGCATACGGTCTTTGAGGTGCTTAACGGTATTGCGCCCTTTGACTGTGGCGTGTCCTATGTGGTAAAAAATACGCCGGAGGCCAAGTATTGTTTAGAGCCGATGGCCTATAAAAATGCTGATGTTGTTCCTTCGGTACATACTTTGTTGAAGGCTGCGGAGCTGGCGCATAAGTCCAGCGCCTATAACTCGCTGGAGTGGCAGAAAAAATCCTTGATATTCAGAGATTCTGATATGTTTAACAAGGCTTTTTTTACTCAGACTGAAATAGGCCGCATGGTTCACACTGAATTGGGTATGAGCTACGCCTGTAAGATTTTTTTGGTGCATGACGAAATACTGGTAGGGAAGTTTTGGCTGCTGCGCCGTGCAGAACGGGGCGACTTTGGCGAAAAGGAACTGTTCCGCCTGCGGCTGCTGGAACCGATGGTTACCAGAGCTATGTATAAGTATCATCCCCAAAATGAAGAAGGACGCCGTGCCAAGAAGATTCTCACCGAGACTTTTGGCCTGACGGACAGGGAACGCCAGATAACAGCCCTGATATGCCGGGGAATGTCCAATAAACAGATTGCGGATAAGCTGATTTGCGCTGAAGCCACGGTGAAAAAACACATTACGGCCATATCCAAGAAGATGGATGTTTCCAGCCGCAGTGAGATTTTTCATCGCTGTGTCATGGAAAATGCGGTACAAAATTTCATCTGATTGTGAAATCTGTAAGGATAAGCCCTTTACAGACAGGGCAAAACGTGTTAAACTACAATAGTTAATTTAAGTATTCTTATTTTAAAGAGTGGGTGCAAGCCCACTCTTTAGTCTTATGTTTGGAATACAAAGTGTATAGGGAGGTGGATGTATGGCAGCAAAGGATATAGAAGCAACTGTGGAGTCCATGGTGGCGGAACTGCTCACCGGTCAGGATGTTATCGAACTGGTGGATGTGGAGTATGTGAAGGAACATACGGACTGGTATTTGCGTGTCTACATCGATAAAGAAGGCGGCATTGATATCGAAGACTGTCAGGAACTCAGCGAACGGCTGGAAACTGTGCTGGATGAAAAAGATGTGATTCCTGACGCTTATATATTAGAGGTATCTTCGCCGGGCATTGACCGCGTACTCAGGAAACCCCGTGATTTAGTCCGGGAGCAGGGCAAGGCGGTGGATGTTACCCTCTATGCACCCCTGAATGGCAGCAAGAATCTTACAGGTGTACTTACGGCCTTTGACGGGGAAAAGATTACCCTTGATGATGATTTGGTCATCGAGCTGAGCAAGGCGGCGCAGATTCGCCTGCACATTGATTTTTAAGGCCTAAGCCTTATATATTGGGAGGATTATAATTTTGGCAAGAAGAACAACGAAAGCTAAGGATAACGGTCAGGAGTTTTTAGAAACTCTGCGCGAACTTAGTCATGAGCGCGGCATTGATGAGGAATTTTTATTTGAGGCCATTGAAGCGGCGCTGATTACGGCTTACAAGCGTAACTTTGGCTCGGCACAGAATGTGCGCGTGACCCTGTCCCGTGACACGGGTACTTATCATGTCTATGCCGTTAAAACCGTCGTGGAAGATGCGGCTGATGAGATTACGGAAATTTCACTGGCACAGGCCCGGACTATCGCCCCTGACTATGAGGTGGGCGATGTTATTGAAATCGAAGTCACCCCGGCAAACTTTGGCCGCGTGGCTGCCCAGACGGCCAAGCAGGTGGTTGTGCAGCGTATCCGCGAAGCTGAGCGCGGCATGATTTACGAGGAATTCCAGAGCCGGGAAAGCGATATCCTCACCGGTCTTGTACAGCGTGTGGAAAACCGCAACGTCTTCATTGATTTGGGCAAGACTGAGGCGGTGCTGACACCGACGGAACAGATTCCCACGGAAACCTATGCCCATGGCGACCGTATCAAGGCTTTCATTGTGGAAGTCAAAAAGACCAACAAGGGGCCGCAGGTAGTGGTTTCCCGTACCCATCCGGGACTTTTGAAGCGCCTCTTTGAGCTGGAAGTGCCGGAGATTCAGGAAGGCATTGTGGAGATTAAGTCCGTGGCCCGCGAACCGGGCAACCGCTCCAAGATTGCCGTATGGTCCAAGGATGAAGCGGTTGACCCCGTTGGTTCCTGCGTAGGCTACCGCGGTATGCGTGTACAGGCCATCGTCGATGAGCTGGGCAGCGAAAAGATTGATATCGTAAAATGGAGCGAAGACCCGGCCAAGTTCATTGCCAATGCGCTGAGCCCTGCCAAGGTTGTGTCCGTGGCTGTCAATGAGGCGGAAAAGGTTTCCCGTGTCGTGGTGCCTGACTATCAGCTGTCACTGGCTATCGGCAAGGAAGGCCAGAACGCCAGACTGGCTGCCAAGCTCACCGGCTGGAAAATCGACATCAAGAGTGAGACACAGGCTGCTGACGAAGAGCTGGACGAAAACATGAACGAAGTGGAAGTGGAAAGTGACGAAGCTTTCACGGCAGAAGGTGAATAAGGTGAAAACCAAAAAGATTCCGCAGCGGATGTGCCTGGGGTGTCAGGAAGTGAAGCCCAAACGGGAACTCATCCGCATTGTGCGCAGCCCTGAAGGGGAGTTTGCCGTGGATGCCACGGGAAAAAAGCCCGGCCGGGGTGCCTATATCTGTCCATGCCGGGAATGTTTTACGGCGGCCCGGAAGAGCCGGGGGCTGGAGCGTTCCTTCAAAAGCCAGATTGACATGTCAGTTTACGATATCTTAGAACAACAGTTAGATACTTTATTAAGTGATACTGAGGGCTAAGTATGGCGATTACAAATGAACAGCGTATCACCAATCTGCTGAGCATGGCTCAGCGCGCCCAGCGCATTGTTTCCGGCGCTTTCGCCGTGGAGCAGGCACTGAAGAAAAAGCAGGCCGTGTTTGTGCTGCTGGCCGGTGATGCTGCTGAGGAAAGCAAAAAGAACTTTAGAGATTTAGCAGATAAATTTGCGGTTCCCTATGCCGAAGGCCTCGACCGTGAGACTTTGGGCGCTTGTCTGGGCAAGGAATTTCGCGCCGTTGCCGCTTTGACGGATGAAGGCTTTGCGAAAAAACTCCGCCAGCTCATGGAGGAATCGCTATGAAATAATACGGGGGTGGATCAATGTCCAATATGAGAGTTTATGAATTGGCCAAAGAATTCAACAAGGAAACGAAAGAAGTCTTGGAGGTACTGCGCAAGGCTAATTTCGCCGTTAAGAATAATTTTAGCAGCGTCGGGGAAGCAGAGCGCGAAGCCCTGATGAAGCATTACAATAAAGATACGAAACCTGCTGCCAAGGCACCTGTAAAGGAAGCTAAGCCGAAGGCTCAGGTACAGGCAAAGGAAGCTGTGCCCAAGAAACCGGCAGCAGAGAAAACGCAGAGCCGTGTAAGCGGCGGCGACAACCAGCGCAAGAGCGCTCCGAAGAGCGAAGCGCGCAATGAGCGGTCGGCTCGCAGTGAGCACAGCGACAGAAATGAACGCGCTGAGCGCAATGATCGTCCGGAACGCGGCAGCCGCAATGACCGCAACAATCGCGACCGCAATGAGCGCAATGACCGTAATGACCGCCGCGGCGGCAAGAACGAGCGCAATGGCCGCAATGACAGAAACGACCGCAATGAGCGTAATGGCCGGGGGAATGACCGCCGTGGCGGCAAGGGGCGCAACAACAAACGCGGCGCCCAGCAGCCGGCACCGAAGATGGAAATTGCCCGTCCGAAGCACATCAAGCTGCCGGAAATGATTGCCGTCAAGGATTTGGCCTCCAAGATGAGCTATACCGCTGCCGAAGTGGTGAAGAAGCTCTTTATGATGGGGGTAATGGCAACCATCAATCAGGAAATCGACTATGATACGGCGGCTCTCGTGGCCTCCGAATTCGGCGTGACCTGTGAAGAACTGCCGCCCGATGCAGACCCGACGGAAATCCCTGAAATCGAGGATGACCCGAAATCCCTGAAACTCCGTCCGCCGGTGGTTACCGTTATGGGCCATGTAGACCATGGTAAGACCTCCCTGCTGGACAGCATCCGCAATACGCATGTATCCGCCCATGAAGCCGGCGGCATCACGCAGCACATCGGTGCTTATCAGGTAAACTGCAAGGGTAAGAAGATTGTCTTCCTCGATACGCCGGGGCATGAGGCTTTCACGGCTATGCGTGCCCGCGGTGCCCAGATTACGGATATTGCGATTCTCGTAGTAGCTGCCGATGACGGTGTTATGCCGCAGACCATCGAGGCTATCAACCACGCCAAGTCTGCTAACGTGCCCATTATCGTGGCTGTCAACAAGATTGATAAGCCCGGTGCTAACCCCGAACGCGTGAAGCAGGAACTCATGGAGCATGGTCTTGTGCCCGAAGAGTACGGCGGTGATACCATCATGGTACCCGTATCTGCCAAGCAGCAGATTGGTATTGATGACCTCCTGGAAAATGTCCTGCTCGTAGCGGAAGTCGAAGAACTCAAGGCCAATCCGAACCGCGATGCCCGTGGTGTTATCATCGAAGCCAAGCTCGACAAGGGCCGTGGTACGGTGGCAACGGTACTCGTCCAGAACGGTACCCTGCGTATCGGTGATTCCGTTGTCTGCGGTACGACCTACGGTAAGGTTCGTGCCATGGTGGATGACAGAGGCAACAACGTCAAGAAAGCCGGCCCGTCCGTGCCGGTAGAGATTCTCGGCCTTAATGATGTGCCGGCTGCCGGTGATATTCTGGCGGTGCTCGAAGAAAAACAGGCGCGTTCCATTGCGGAAGCCCGTGTAGAACGCCAGCGCACCAACCTCATCAAGAGCAAGAAGGTATCCCTTGATGACCTGTTCCATCAGATTCAGGAAGGCGAAATCAAAGACCTCAATATCGTGGTCAAGGCCGACGTACAGGGTTCTGTCGAAGCACTCTGCGGCTCCCTGCTGAAACTCAACAAGAACGATGAAGTACGCGTCAGCGTGGTTCATTCCGGCGTAGGTGCTGTAAATGAATCCGATGTTATGCTGGCTTCGGCCTCCAACGCCATCATCATTGCCTTCAACGTGCGCCCGGATGCCAATGCGCGCCGTGTAGCCGACACCGAGGACGTAGATATCCGTACCTACCGTGTCATCTATGATGCCCTCAACGATGTGAAGGACGCCATGAGTGGTATGCTCAAGCCCAAGTACAAGGAAGTTGTACAGGGCCGCGTAGAAATCCGTCAGGTGATGAAGTTCTCCAAGGCGCTCGTTGCCGGTTCCTATGTTCTGGAAGGCAAGATTTTCAACAACTCCAAGATTCGTATTATCCGCGACAATATCGAAGTATTCGATGGTGAGATTGACTCCCTGCGCCGCTTTAAGGATGAGGTGAAGGAAGTAGCTGCCGGTTACGAATGCGGTATTTCCATCATCGACTATCGCGACTTCAAGGAAGGCGATATCATTGAAGCCTACACCATGGAAGAAATCGCCACGGATATCAACGAAGCCAATAAAGAAGCAGCCATCAGACATCAGCAGGAAGCTGCGGCCAAGGCTGCGCAGGAAAACGAGGAATAATGACTGAAACAGAAGTAGAAGGAGGTGCCGGTCTGTGGGACAGCTGCGTGTGGAAAAAGTGCAGGAACTGATGAAACAGGAAATCAGCCAGATTATCCTGCAGGAACTGAAAGACCCGCGCATTGGCTTTGTCACCGTAACTTCCGTGGAATGCACGGGAGATTTACGGGAGGCCAAGGTCTATGTGAGCCTGATGGGCAGTGAAGCTCAGGTCAAGGCCTGCTGGATGGGGCTTAACAGCTCCTTGGGCTTTATCCGCCGGGAAATCGGCAAGCGGATTCGCCTGCGCGTTACCCCGGAACTGAGCTTTGCCCTGGATAAGTCGCTGGACTACAGCGCCCACATCCAGGAACTGCTCTTAAAAATCAAGGCTGAGGAAGACGCAAGAAACACTGCCGAAGCCTCTGAGGAGTAAATATATGCAAATTTCATTGAAGGAAACGGCAGCGGAGCTGAAAGCAAAGCAGCGTATTGTCATTACCGCCCATGTGAATCCCGATGGCGATGCCATCGGCAGTTCCTTGGGACTGATGTATGCGCTGAAATCTTTGGGCAAGGAAGTGCAGGTTTTCATCGATGATGATATCCCGGCAGCATATTCTGTGCTGCCGGGATATGAGCTTATAGGGAAACCCGTAGACGGGCAAGATATCCCTGCCGACCTGCTGGTGGCAGTGGATGTGAGCCTTGACCGGGTGGGCAGAGTAGCCGAGCTGTGCAAGGCTCCTGCCTTAAACATTGACCATCATATAACAAATGATGGTCAGGCCGATAAGCTCTATCTCGATGGCCGGGCTGCTGCGACTGCCGAAATAATTTATCAGCTGGTGAATGAGCTGGCTGCAGATTGGAACAAGGATATAGCCATGTGCCTTTATCTGGGGCTGGCTACGGATACGGGCTGGTTCAGATTTTCCAACACCACGCCTGAGACCATGAGGGCGGCGGCAGACCTGCTGGCCTGCGGTGTGGAGCCACAGGTCATTTCCGAAGCGCTGGAACAGCGCCCCTTTGCCGAGGTGCAGAGCCTGGCTGCCGGCATGCAGAAGATTGAACTGCTGGCCGCTGGCCGGGTGGCAGGTGTATGCCTTGACTATGCCGCCCTGCAGGAGCATGAGGCTCCCGAAGGGCTTATCGGCATGGTACGGGTGATTGAGGGCGTGGATATCGCCTTTACACTGAAGGAAAAAGAACCGAATCTCTGCCGGGTGAGCCTGCGCTCCAAGGGCATTGACGTGACGAAGGTAGCCTTGCAGTTTGGCGGCGGCGGTCATGTACGGGCCGCAGGCTGCACTATCGAAAAAAACTGTGCCGAGGCCAGAACGCTGCTGATTGCGGCGATTATGCAGGTGCTGGAGGCTGAATCGTGACGGAGGGGCAGCCGCTGAGCGGCTTCCTCAATATCTTAAAGCCGCCCGGCATGAGTTCGCATGATGTAGTGGGCTATGTGCGCCGGGTGCTGCATACTAAAAAAGCCGGTCATGCCGGCACCCTTGACCCGGCGGCGGCAGGTATACTGCCGATAGCTGTCGGCAAGGCTACCCGGCTTATAGAGTATCTGGAACTTACCGATAAGACCTATCGGGCAGAAATTAAGCTGGGGATAGCCACGGACAGCGGTGACGACACGGGCAGGATTTTGACAAGTCAGGCTGACTGGCCGGATTTTGACTTGTCAACACTGCAGGAGGTGCTGGCACAGTTTACCGGGAAAATCCGGCAGACACCGCCTGCACATTCTGCCATCAAAATCAATGGGCAGAAGGCCTGCGATTTATTGCGGTCAGGCAGGACGGTGGAAATGCCCAGCCGGGAGGTAACGATTTACCGCCTTGACCTGCTGGCGCATACCCATGATATGCTGCGCATTGATACCGATTGCAGCAAGGGCACATATATCCGCAGTCTGTGTCAGGATATCGGCAAGACGCTGGGCGTACCTGCCACCATGGCTTTTTTGCTGCGGCGGCGTGTTGGTGACTTTACGCTGGATAAGGCGCTGACTTTGGAAGAACTGGCCGAGGCTGGCGCTAAGGCGCTGCTGCCTGCGGAGGATTTTCTGGGCAGTATGCAGCGCTTTGACTTGAACCCCCAGAGGGAAAAGGCTTTTTGCAACGGTCTTTCCAGCACAGTGCGGAATTTTACGGCGGCTACGGAAAGGCTGCGTGTGTTTGCCGCCGGTCATTTTATCGGCATTGGCCGCTATGATAAGGAAAGAGAAGAACTTTTGCCGGTGAAGGTAATTGGGCGGTGAATGGTTTGGAAGTATATAATAAACTGATAGATTTGACAAAAAAATATCCCCGGCTGACGGTGGCTTTAGGGATGTTTGACGGCGTGCATATCGGCCATCAGAGCATTATCCGCCGCGCCGTGGAACTGGCTAAAAAGATTGACGGGCGTTCCGTGGTCTTTACCTTCAGCAATCATCCCTTGTCTGTGCTGGCTCCTCAGGCACTGCCGCCCCAGATTGGCAACAATACCCTGCGTGAGCAGCGTCTGAAAGAACTCGGCGTGGATATTCTGCTGTCCATTCCCTTTACCAAAGAATTTGCCAGCCGCCGCCCCGAGGAATTTTTGGAGCTTTTGCGTTTAAATCTTGCCCCCTATTATGTGGTGACCGGCCCCAATTTCACCTTTGGCTACAAGGGCAAAGGCACACAGCGTATGCTTTTGCGCTCCGGGCTTGAATACGGCTTTACGGCAGAAATCTGTCCGGCTGTCCTGAGGGACGGACGGCCTGTGAGTTCCACTCGTATCCGTAAACTGCTGGCTGAGGGCGATTTGCAGACAGCCAGTGATTTTCTGGGCTATCACTTTACGGTGATAGAACGGGTCATTCACGGTGATGAACGGGGGCGGGTTATCGGCTTTCCTACGGCCAATCTGGCCATCAGTGAGCAGCGCGTCATGCTGCCTAACGGTGTTTATGCCGTCGGCGTAAACTATCAGGGAAAGCATTACAACGGCGTGGCCAATATCGGCAACAATCCCACCTTCAAGGGCTGCAACCGCCGCATTGAGGTGAATATCGAGGCTTTCAGCGCCAATATCTATGATATGCTCATCGCCGTGGAATTTTTGGCCAAGCTGCGCGATGAAGTGAAGTTTGACGGCGTTGAACAGCTGGTCAGGCAGATAAAAAAAGATAAGGAAAAGGCAAGGTCCTATTGGCAATAAAAAACACTGTGTAAGCATATCAGCAGGGAGATGCTTACACAGTGTTTTTATTTCGTGTACATGCGGCTAAGCGCATTGTCCTTAAAGATATTGCCCTGTTCGATGTAGCGGTGTACCATTTTTTCTGATTTGTGCCGGGTCTGACGCATGATGGTCAGGGCGTCAATATCGTGCTGGGCAGCGCTGGTGGCAAAGCCGCGGCGCAGGCTGTGGCCGGCAAACTGCTGAGGGTCAAGACCGGCAAGGCCGGCGTATTTTTTGACAATCAGAGCCACTGACTTGTCAGACAGCTGGGCATTGCGCAGGCTTTGTGCCTTGGTGATGGGGCGAAAGACCGGCCCATGGCTGATACGGGCTGCGTCAAGCCATTTCTTTAAGGCTCGTACGGCGCAGATTTCGGGGTCGGGAGCATAGGGGATGGCGATATTGGCACCATGTCCGAGCTGGTCGCCCTTGGACTGGGGAACAAAGATGATCAGCCCCTGAGGGGAGAAGGTGAGTTCCTCAGCTTGGATGCGCACGAGCTCTGAACGGCGGAAGGCACCGGCAAAGCCCAGATAGATGAGCGCCTTGTCACGCAGGCCGGTCATATTTTCTTCGTCAAAGCAGTCAGCCAGCAGGTACAGGGTTTCCATGAGAATCGGGGACTTGCCCCGTTGAAACGTGCCTTTCTCCCGGCGGATGGCTGCCATGGCTGCGCGTACCATGCCGTCCTTGGCAGGATTGTTTTTGCCATAGCCTGCGGCAATATGGTTTTCGGAAATGGCGGTAATGCGGCGCGCCACAGTATTGGCCTTGGCATCATCAGCCAAATCGTTTATGTAATTGACAATGGTCTCCGGGGTCGTGGGCAGGTCGCGTTCTCCGTGATATTGACACCAGTCGGCAAAATCGCTCCAGTCGCAGGCGTAGGCTTTCAGGGTGTTGTCAGCCTTGGCCTTTTCCAGACGGCGTTTGGCTTTGGCTGACAGCCGCTGATTGCTGGTGATACGCTGGTTTTTGACCAGCATGAAATTATCTTTAGTGTTCATAGCCCTTCGTCCTTTGCAAAATATATTCTTATCATACAACATTTTTCTGCTTAAAGCCAATAAAATAACCCTACCGCAACTGCGATAGGGTTATTTTATGATATATCAGCTTTTGGTGATATTTATGCGCAAATTAAAGGGCACGCTGAACCTTACCAGAACGCAGGCAGCGCGTGCAGACGTTTACACGTTTTACTTCGCCTTCAACAACAGCGCGTACACGCTGAATGTTCGGCTTCCAGGTACGTCTGGTCTTCAGGTGGGAATGGCTGACATTGTTGCCAGACAGTTCACCTTTTGCGCAGATTTCGCAAACACTTGCCATGTGTTACACCTCCTTAACCTGTGGGAGACTACTGCTCCTAACACACAATAATGGTATTTTAGCACAAAAAGGAGGGGGGTGCAAGTATTTTTACTTGACAGGGCGAAAATCTTTCCCGGAATCTTGCAGAAGTTGCAGGGAATGAGGAAAAATAAGCCATTATTATCAATTTATATTGTATAATGGCTTTATTTATATTAAAATACGACTATGGGATGAGGTCAGGTACTAAATCCTAAATTCAATATGGAATGGGTTGTGTTATGAAAAATTTCAGATTAACCGAAAAAGAAATGAATACGCTGGCTGAGCGTTATCCGACACCGTTTTTGGTGGCTTCGCTGGACAAAGTTGAGGAAAACTACCAGTTTATGCGCCGCCATCTGCCAAGGGCAGGCGTGTTTTACGCGATGAAGGCCAATCCGACACCTCAGGTGCTGCAAAAGCTGGCAGCCCTTGGCTCCCACTTTGATGTGGCATCTGCCGGGGAAATGGAGATACTCCATGAGCTGGGGATTGGCGGAGAACAGATGATTTATGCCAACCCGGTAAAGGACAGGGCAGGCCTTAAGGCTGCTGCGGCTTTTGGTGTGCGCCGCTTTACCTTTGATGATGAATCGGAAATAGATAAGATGGCTGCGGCTGTGCCCGGCGCTGATGTGCTGGTGCGTATTGCGGTGCGCAATAACAAGGCCCTGGTCGATTTGAATACAAAATTCGGCGCTCCGGCAGAGGAGGCGCTGGAGCTTTTGCAAAAGGCGCAGGCTGCCGGCCTGCATGCCATGGGCATCTGCTTCCATGTGGGCAGTCAGTCCCTGTCCACGGCAGCCTATGAAGAGGCGCTGCTGGTGGCGCGCAAGCTGTTTGACAACGCTGAGGAACTGGGCATGCACCTGACGGACCTTGACATCGGCGGCGGTTTTCCTGTCCCCGATGCTGATGGGCTGAATGTGGATTTGGCCGCGATGATGGAGTCCATCAACAGGCAGATTGACCGCCTGTTCCCCGATACGGCTGTGTGGACGGAACCAGGCCGCTATATGTGCGGTACGGCGGTGAACCTCGTCACCAGCGTTATCGGGACAAAAAACCGGGGAGAAAAGCCTTGGTACATTCTCGATGAAGGTATTTACGGCTGCTTCTCCGGCATTATGTATGACCATTGGACATATCCGCTGCATTGCTTCGGCAAGGGAAAGAAAAGCCCGGCAACTTTTGGCGGCCCGAGCTGTGACGGCATAGACGTGCTCTATCGTGACTTTATGGCGCCGAAACTTAAAATCGGTGACAAGGTGCTGGTCACGGAAATGGGCGCTTATACCAGCGTCAGCGCTACGCGCTTCAACGGTTTTTATCTGGCGCCGACGATTATCTTTGAAGAACAGCCGGAATACGCTGACCGCCTGCATAGTGATGATGACCAGGCAGATAAGGCGGCGGTATGATGGACATAGCAGAGATAAAGCACATGCTCTTTCATGCCCTGACGGAAGAAGCCCTAGAAGAAAGACTGGACAAGGCTAAATCCCAGCAGGAGGTTTATGCAATCTTGCAGGAGCTTGACTACTTCACGCTGACCATGGAAGAGTTTCAGCAGGGGATAGCTGCTATGCAGGCTGAGCAGGAATAATTGCATATTTTTGAGGTCGTCCTCGCAGGAGGGCGGCTTTTTTTGCTATAGCCCTTTTCAGCGTCCGGCGTTTGGAGTATAATAGCGAAGTTACTGCATTTATTATAGTTAGAATTTTGGGAGGCAGGTATGGAATTATTGATTGCAGCTCTGGGGCTTTATGCTTTGGGCACACTGGCGCTTATCTGGCCCAAAGGTTTAGAACTTGCCGCACACTATACGGCCATGGGACTGGCAGCGGCTGCCAGTCTGCTGGTGCTGGCGGTGGCGTGTCAGTTTTTGAGCCTGGCAGGCTGGGGAATGCCTATTTATAATGATACAATCTGGCAGCTGGGACGGTATTCGCTGGCTGTGGACAGCTGGAGCGCGGCCTTTTTGCTGATTATCGGCTTGTCGGGGGCGGCGGTCAGCATTTACGGTATCGGTTATGGCCGCGGTTATCTGGGCAGCCGTATCCGTCAGCTGGCTGGCCTGTGGAACCTCTTTATCGGCTCCATGGTCATGGTGGTGCTGGCCGGTGACGCCTTTACCTTTATCCTCGCCTGGGAAGTTATGGCTCTGGTGTCCTTCCTGCTCGTGAATCACGAGAGCGAGAAAAAACAGGTTGTGCATGCTGCTTACCAGTACATGGTAATGACGCATATCGGCACGGCGGCCATTTTAATTGCCTTCTATATTTTAGGCGGTGGGGCGGACAGTTTTGCTTTCCGGGATTTGGCACATAGCGAACTGACGCTGCCTTTGCAGCACCTGGCCTTTGGCTGTGCTTTCGCCGGTTTTGCTTTGAAGTCCGGTCTTATGCCGCTGCATGTCTGGCTGCCCAATGCTCATCCGGCAGCGCCCAGCCATGTGTCGGCGTTGATGAGCGGTGTTATGCTGAAAGTGGCTGTGTACGGGTTTGGCCGTTTTGTCTTTGAATTCATCGGCAGCGAGGGGCTGGCCTATGGCCTCATCGTCATGGTCATTGGCCTGTTGTCGGCTTTTCTGGGGGTATTGTACGCCTCTATGGAAAAGGATATGAAGCGTATTCTTGCCTATTCCTCCGTGGAGAACATGGGCATTATTTTCTCTGCTTTTGGCTGCGGCATGGTATTGACAGCTATGGGACACAATGGGCTGGCTATGGTCGCCTTTACGGCGGTGCTGGTACATTCTGTGGCGCACAGCCTGATGAAATGCCTGCTCTTTATGAGCGCCGGTTCTGTAATGCACGCTACAGGCACGCGCAATGTGGAAATGCTGGGTGCCCTGGCGGATAAAATGCCATGGACGGCGGCCTTCACCTTGGTGGGCTCCCTGTCACTTGCTTCCCTGCCCTTTACGGCAGGGCTGGTCGGTGAATGGCTGGTGCTGCAGAGCATGATGACGCTGGCTTTTCAGGCCGGTTCCACGGAATTGCGACTGCTGGTCATTTTTGCCTTTGTACTGCTTGGTCTGACAGGGGCTTTGGCTCTTGGCTGTTTTGTAAGGCTCTACGGTGTTGCCTTTTTGGGACGCCGCCGTTCCGGCCTTGTCCTAAAAGCGCACGAAATGCCCTTTTCCATGCTGCTGGGCATGGGGATTGAGGCGGTAGCCATTATCGTGGTGGGGATTATGCCTGCACCGCTGGTCGGGATGCTGCGCACGGTGCTGGCCGGTGACAGCGAATCTCTGCCCGGCGGTGATTTCCTGAGCATCTGGTGGGACGGCGGCCAGTCGGTTGCAGTGTTCAGCCCATGGCTGCTTATGCTGCTGGCAGGCGTATTGATTGTCCTGCTCAGCACCAGTCTGCTCAGCCGGAAGATTGTGGTCACGCAGGATGTTACATGGAACTGCGGTACAGAACCTACACGGCGCCAGCAGTATACGGCGACAGGCTTTTCCAAGCCGCTGCGCCGGGCGTTTGATTTCATTTTGAAACCGCGCCGGGAGCGTATTTTCCTGCAGAGGGAACACGCTTATTTCGGGCGCAGGCTGCAGTACAACCTGCAGATTCCCGATCAGTTTACGGACAGGCTTTACCGCCCGGTGGAGCATATTATGATACGCAGTGCGGAGTTTTTGCGCAAGCTGCAGCAGGGCAGTGTAAGGCTGTATATCGGCTACACGATGCTGGCGATGGTGGTAGTTCTTCTTTGGGGGGCGATGTGATATGGTAATGGACTTAATGATAGCAGCCGGACAGGCTGTACTGTTGTTATGCGCAGCACCCCTGATTGTCGGGATTATCAATAAGACGAAAGCCATCCTGCAAAAGCGGCAGGGGGCCAGCGTGTTTCAGGAATACTTTGACCTTTGGAAATGGTGGCAGAAGCCTGTCATCGTGACCAAGTATTGCAGCTGGGTGTTTTTGGCTGCGCCGGTGGTGTATCTGGCTGCCAGCATTATGGCTGCTATGATGCTGCCGGGGCTGCTGCAAAACGGCCTGCGCCTTGGCGATGCGTTTGTCTTTGTCTATATCCTCGCGCTCGGGCGTTTCTTCATGACCCTTGGCTCCATGGATTCGGCTACGGCCTTTGGCGGCATGGGCGGCTCACGGGAGATTTATATTTCCGTACTGGTAGAGCCGGCGGTGATGCTGGCCATTCTGGTCAATGCTGCCCGTTATGGTTCGACAACGCTTTCGCAGATGGTCATTGATTACAATGCTTTTTACTTTACCGTACCGGCGGTGATGGCAGGCGTGGCCTTTTTTCTGGTTATGCTGGCGGAAAACAGCCGCCTGCCCGTGGACAATCCTGACACCCATCTGGAACTGACCATGATTCATGAGTGCATGACTTTGGAATATTCCGGGCGTCTGCTGACCTTCATTCACTGGGGTAGCATGCTGAAGATTCTCTCCTTTTTGGTGCTGTTTAGTGCCCTGTACCTGCCGCTGCCGCTGCCCATCATCGTGAAGGTGCTGCTGAGCGCTGTGCTTATCGGTCTGGTGGAGACACTGAATAACAAAATGCGCCTGTTCAAAGTGCGCGTGTATTTGTCGGCAGCTGTCGTCATGCTGGCGGTGGCCTTTATTGCCCAGTGAGAAAGGAGTAAACAAGTGGAATATATAGTAGTCCTGCTCTTGTTTGTGGTCGTTGTGCAGACAAGGGTTATGGAATTGCGCCGCTCGGTTGTCTGCCTGATGGTGCAGTCGGGGCTTATCGCCTGCGCCTGCATACTGGTGGGCATGAATCACGGCCTTTGGCATGCGCTGGTGCCGTGCCTGCTGACTATCTGCGTCAAGGTCATCTTCATTCCGGGTACGATGCTGCGCCTGATTGATAAAATCACCGCTGACAGGGAGATTTTTTCCGATATAAATGTAAATTACGCCACGCTGGCAGCTGCTGCCTTTTTGGTGCTGGGCTACATTCTGGCCGGGAGGTTTATGCTGGCACCTATCGCCAGGGACATCTTTGCCGCTACCATCATGATGATTATGACGGGGCTGGCGCTGATGGTCATGCGCCGCCGGGCTATCCTGCAAATGTGCGGCCTCATAACGCTGGAAAACGGTATTTACCTGCTGGGGCTTATCATCACGCAGGGCTTGCCGCTGGTAGTGGAGCTGGGCGTATTTTTGGACGTGCTCATCGCCGTGGTGGTGCTGGTGATTCTCACCAACCGTATGAGCCTGTCCTTTATGACTACGGATACGACTGTTATGAAAAAACTGAAAGGGTGAGGTAGCGGTATATGGAATTATGTTATATTTTGGCGCTGCCGCCCATCTTTGCCATGGTGGCAGCCAGCAATGTCCTGAGCCTGCCGCTGCTGCATTGGGCTGACAGGCTGACGGCCTGTGCCGTTTTCGGCAGCATTCTGTCCTTGGGCTGTCATTTCGTGCCGGATGAGCCGCTGCGCATGAGCTACTTCTTTGTGGATGCGTTCAGCTTGTGGATGCTCTTCATCATCGGCCTGTTATATATGGCCTTTGCCTGGACGAGCAAGGCGTACTTAGAAAGGGATACCAATATCCGTTACGGCTATCTGCGCCGTTTTACTCATTTGGAAGGGCGCTTCTATGCCCTGTCCCATCTCTTTGTCTGGACTATGATGCTGGTGGTGACAGTGGACAGTCTGGGGCTCATGTGGGTGACTATCGAAGCGACTACTCTGGTCTCGGCTTTGCTGGTGGCTTTTAAATTCACGCGCACCTCCCTGGAGGCGGCCTGGAAGTATGTTATGGTCTGCACGGTGGGTATCTGTCTGGCGCTGCTGGGGACGATTATCGTCTATTATGGGCAGCTGCAGGTGATGGGGGATACAGCGCCCCTTAACTGGGATTTTTTACGGCAGCATGCCTTTATGCTGGACCCCGATTTAGCGAAAATGGCGTTTTGCTTCCTCTTTGTGGGCTATGGCACTAAAATCGGTCTGGCGCCCATGCATGCCTGGCTGCCTGACGCTCATTCCGAAGCGCCGGCTTTGACCAGCGGCCTGCTGTCCGGCGCGCTCTGTATCTGTGCCATGTACGTATTGCTGCGGGCCACGGCTATTTTGCTGCCGGCTGTGGGTATGGACTTTATCAGCAATATGTATATCTATTTCGGCCTCTTTACCATTGCGCTGGCTGTTCCCTTTGTGGTAGTGCAGCGTGATGTAAAGCGTATGCTGGCTTATTCCTCCATGGAAAACTTCGGCCTGCTGGCCGCAGGCTTCGGCCTGTTTATGCCGCTGGCGGCTGAGGCGTCTTTGCTCCACATGTTCAACCATGCTCTAGTAAAATACATGCTGTTTTACACCGCAGGAACTATCATGGAGACCTACGCGACCAAAAACATGATGCGCATTCATGGCATGATGCAGCAGGCGCCCCGTACAGCCATGTTCTGGCTGCTGGGCATTGTGGGCATCTTAGGCATGCCGCCCATGGGCGTATTCTTCAGTAAGTTCTTTATCATTGCGGCTTTCTTTGCTGACAACCATCCTTATCTTGGTATTCTGGCACTGGTTTTTCTGGCCGGGATGCTGTTTGGCATCCTCTATCATGCCATGCGTATGCTGGGGGGCAAGCCCAGCCGTAAATCGGCAGGAGAACTGCTGGGACGTCTTGATACAGCGGTGCTTATCATCATGCTGGCCGGCAGCGGTATCATCAGCGCCTTTGCCGATGAAATTCCCTATGTCGGAACTATCCTGACGGCAGCGGCGCAAATTGTCATGGGAGGTGTTCACTAATGGCTGAAACAATGTGGCAGTTGAAAATTGTCAAACCAAGCGCCCTGAAGGGGACGGCAAATATCTTGTCCAACGGTGGCAAAAATCCCTTGACGGCGATGTTTGGCCGGGATGAAACGGCTGACCCTGCGGTGGGGGGACTGGCCATCTATGTGGTCTTTGAAAATCTGGCCGAGCATAAAATGGAAGCTGTAAAAGCTGTGTTTGCACCGGGCGAAGCCTGCTGCTATGAATCCTTAACGCCTGTCATACCGGCGGCTGCCTGGTATGAACGCGAGATTCAGGATATGTTCGGCATTGTGCCTCAGGGGCATCCTGACCCAAGGCCGCTGGTACTGCATGATACCTTTCCCGAAAATTATTACCCGCTGCGCAAGCAGGTGAAAAAAGCGGCTCAGGTGCGCGGCAAGCGCCGTATGGATATGGCAGTAGCCAGAGGAGAGGGCGTCTTTGAAGTGCCGGTGGGACCGATTCATGCCGGTATTATTGAACCGGGACATTTTCGTTTCAGTCAGGCAGGCGAGTCCATGCTGCAGCTGGATGCCCGTCTCTTTTACACCCATCGCGGCTTGGAAAAGATAATGGAAGGCAAGTCCGTAACGGAAGCCCTGCCGATAGTGGAGCGCATTTGCGGTGCCTGCACGGTGGCCAATACATGGAGCTATTGTCAGGCCGTGGAAAAAATAGCCGGTGTTAAAATCCCGCGGCGCGCGGAAATCATCCGCACCCTGCTGGCAGAAGTGGAACGCGTTACCAATCATGTGGGTGATTTGGGCAATATTCCGGCAGGTGTGGGCTTTAACCCGGCCATCAGCCTTGGCGGACGCACCAAAGAAATGCTCATGCGCCTGCAGGAGCAGATTGCCGGCAACCGTTTCCTGCGCGGCGTAATCATTCCCGGCGGTGTGGCAAAAGATATCACGCCGGCCATCGGCGAGGCGATTGCCGCAGTGATGGAGACGACGGCGCAAAATGTAGCTGACCTGAAGGATATGTTTGACCAGCAGGCCAATTTCCAAAACCGTATCCGCACGACGGGAACAGTGAGGAAGACCACTGCCTTGGACCTGGCGATGGTGGGCGTAGGTGCAAGAGCCTCGGGCTTTGCCCATGACAGCCGCAAGGACTTTGCCTATGGCGTTTATCCCGAGCTGGAGTTTAACCTGATTACGGAAAAAAGCGGTGATGTGGCGGCGCGTCTGGCAGTGCGCATCCGGGAACTGCAGGAATCCTTTGCCCTGATTGCGCAGCTGCTGGATTTGCTGCAGGGGAAGGCTGCTGACAAGTCAAAATTGACGGTCAAAATTGACTGGTCAAAAGTCAAAGGTGAGGGCTGGGGCATCAGTGAATCCGCCCGGGGCAGTGATTTCCATTATGCAGCGCTGGCTGAGGGCGGCATAATCGACCGCATTTTCGTCCGCAGCGCCTCTTATCCCAACTGGCCGGCAGTGACTATTGCCGTACAGGGGGATATCATTCCTGATTTTCCGCTGATAAACAAGAGCTTTGAACTTTGTTATGCTTGTATTGACCGCTGATTAGGAGAGTATCATGTTTAAGGTAATAGAACGACTGTTTAAAGATAAAATTGCTACCGAAGACCTGTCTTTCAGCGGCAGTGAGCGCTACCGGGGGAAGATAACCGGCAGCTGTCCCAAAGACCTGCGTGCAGCCTGTGCGGCGGCGTGTCCGGTGGGGGCCTTCAAGGTGACGGATAACGCCGCTGGCTATACGATAGACTATCGCCGTTGTCTCTTTTGCGGCGCCTGTGTGGAAAAAGCCATGGGCAGCCTAAGGCATGAAAACTGCGATGCCATGCCGGTAATTACGGAAACGGCTGCTGAGGTGACTGCCGAAGTCATCAAACAAAAGCTGGGACGCAGCCTGCACGTGCGCCATCTTGATGCCGGTTCCTGCAATGCCTGCGACTTTGAAATGGGCGCCATGTCCAATCCTGTTTACGATTTGCACCGCTATGGCGTGCATGTGGACGCTTCGCCTCGTCATGCTGACCTGCTGATGGTGACCGGCGTAGTGACCCGTAATCTGGAGCAGGCCTTGAAAATGTCTTACGAGGCTATGCCCGAGCCGCGTCTGGTCATGGCCTGCGGTGCCTGCGCTGCCGGGGGCAATACCTACGGTGAAAGCTACGCCATCGTGGGGGCTGCCGACAAGGTTGTACCCGTGGATATTTACATCCCCGGCTGTCCGCCCAGACCGGCAGCCATGATTGCCGGTTTACTGGCGGCAGCGGATATGCTCAAAGAGCGATTGTAATATCATTTAAGCGAAAACTACTGCGCAATAATACGCAGTGGTTTTCTTTTTTATCCAGCTGACAGACAATTCCAATAAATAGCATTATTTCAATTAGCGAAGAAAATAGTTGACATTTATGGAAAAATAAGCTAATATAATATGCGTGGTGTGAAGTGAATGTGAAATACTTCTCATGACCTAAAGTATCTTTTTTAGAAAGAGGATGAATGTAAAATGGCAAACATCGATCTTAGCCAATATGGCATCACTGGTACGACCGAAATTCTTCACAATCCGTCCTATAAGACGCTGTTTGAAGAAGAGACTAAAGAAGGCTTAACGGGCTACGAGCAGGGGCAGATTTCCGAGCTGGGCGCTGTAAACGTCAAGACTGGTATCTTCACCGGCCGTTCTCCTAAAGATAAATTCATCGTTGACGATGAAACCTCCCATGACACTGTTTGGTGGGATTCTGACGACTATCACAACGATAACCACAGAGCTACGCCGGAAACATGGAACGCTCTGAAGGAAATCGCCAAGAAAGAACTGTCCAACAAGAAACTCTACGTTGTAGATGCTTTCTGTGGTGCCAATAAAGATACGCGCATGGCTGTCCGCTTCATCGTGGAAGTTGCCTGGCAGGCACATTTCGTAACCAATATGTTCATCCAGCCGACGGAAGAGGAACTGGCCAACTTCAAGCCGGACTTCGTTGTATACAACGCTTCCAAGGCTAAAGTAGAAAACTACAAGGAACTGGGACTGCATTCCGAAACGGCTGTTGTCTTCAACCTCACGAGCCGTGAACAGGTTATCATCAACACCTGGTATGGCGGTGAAATGAAGAAGGGTATGTTCTCCATGATGAACTACTTCCTGCCGCTCAAAGGCATTGCTGCTATGCATTGCTCTGCCAACACGGACAAGCAGGGCCAGAACACGGCTATCTTCTTCGGTCTCTCCGGCACGGGTAAAACCACCCTGTCCACAGACCCGAAACGTCTCCTGATTGGTGATGATGAACACGGCTGGGATGATGAAGGCGTATTCAACTTCGAAGGCGGCTGCTATGCTAAGGTTATCAACCTCGACATGGAATCCGAGCCGGATATCTATGGTGCCATCAAACGTAATGCCCTCTTGGAAAACGTAACCCTCGACGACAAGGGCATGATTGACTTTGCTGATAAGACCATCACGGAAAACACCCGTGTATCCTATCCTATCGACCACATCAAAGGCACCGTTAAGGGCTTTGTCAACGACAAGAGCGCAGCTCCGGCAGCCAAGAGCGTTATCTTCCTGTCCGCTGATGCTTTCGGCGTACTGCCCCCGGTTTCCATCCTGACTCCGGAACAGACGAAGTATTACTTCCTTTCCGGCTTCACGGCTAAACTGGCAGGTACGGAACGCGGCATCACCGAACCGACGCCGACCTTCTCCGCTTGCTTCGGTCAGGCATTCCTCGAACTGCATCCGACCAAGTACGCAGAAGAACTCGTCAAGAAGATGGAAGCTAACGGCACGAAGGCATACCTCGTGAACACGGGCTGGAATGGTTCCGGCAAGCGTATCTCCATCAAAGATACCCGCGGCATCATTGATGCTATCCATAGCGGCGCTATCAAGAAAGCTCCGACCAAGAAGATTCCGTTCTTCAATCTGGAAGTTCCGACGGAACTTGAGGGCGTTGACACGAACATCCTCGACCCGAAGGATACTTACAAGAATCCGGCTGAATGGGAAGAAAAGGCCAAAGACCTCGCTCAGCGCTTCATCAAGAACTTCGACAAATACACGAAGAACAATGAAGCAGGCAAGGCTCTCGTTGCCGCCGGCCCGCAGCTCTAAGATTGCATGATAGAAAGGCCATCGCATTTGCACAGTGCGATGGCCTTTTTGGCATGTCAAATTGACTTTACTTACACACATTTTGCGTGTATCATAGTAAGAAAAAGGGAGTGAAACTTAAAATTTTGAAGGGAGCGGGTAATCATGTCAATTACAATTGACTTTTCCCCTGCGGATGTTCAACTTATCCAGCAACAGGCTGCCGCTGGCAATGTCAGCATAGAGCAGTTTTCCCGTGAGGCCATACTAAAAGCTGCCCGTAACGCCGCCTATCTCGACAAGTTAAATAAATCTGCCCAACAGGTCAAAAATGGCAAGGTGGTAAAGTTCACGGATGAGGAATGGGAGAAGATGACCAATGCCTAAGGTTTTCTCTGATATTGCTTTTGCCGACTACCTGGATTGGCAAGCTGGTGATAAGAAGACTTGGCAGAAAATCAACGAACTCATTAAGAGCGTTGAACGTGACGGAGCCATGAGGGGAATCGGTAAGCCTGAAAAACTGAAATACAGGAAAGGCGGCTATAGCCGAAGAATCGACCACGCCAACCGTCTTGTCTATGAAGTATCAGGAGACACTATAACCATACTATCCTGCAAAGGGCATTACGAAGACTAAATTCAATCTGGAAATTTCGGGCTCAGCGCTGCATCAAGAACTTCGACAAATACACGAAGAACAATGAGGCAGGCAAGGCTCTCGTTGCCGCTGGCCCGCAGCTCTAAGATTGCATGATGAAAGGCTATCGTACTGTGAAAGGTGCGATAGCCTTTTTGACATGTCAAATTTTAATGCAAGTGTGCTATAAATTGCAGTTTGTGGTTGCCCTTGTCAATACGTTCTTAATCATATCCGTTACAGCTCAGCTTGGCGGAGGGGGGAATACTTTTTCTCATTGCACTAAATGACCCACTGGTAAAATATCGCCTTATAGTGACCTTGCGCCGGGCAGGCCAACGGCGCGTCTGTCAGCTTGGTTTTCCGTTTATGCTGTTTGTGGGCCATCCCTCACTTTGTTCGGGCAGTCGTTCCGGTGCGAAAAAGCATCCCCACCTCCACCTAAGTAAATATTTGTAGCAATCCGCTGGGATGTGGCGGTAAGCAAACAATTACATCGATGTGCTTGTTACGAGCAAGGGACGGTTCGCAGCAAATGTATAATCCGTGGCTTGGGGCGAACGGGGAGTGGTTTTTCTGTCTGGAGCGACTGCCTGAGCGACAGCGAAGGCCGGCACGCCGTAGGAATCAGCTAAGTAAGTACACTGAAAGGAGCGCCGTTGGCCTGCCCGGCGCAGGTAACTGGACAGCTGAAATTATCAGGGCGGGTCGTTTAGATAATATGTAGTGACCTCCAATTGCAAGCATCGTGGATTTAC
>FLNX01002247.1_pt1 | contig 27600 bp, 24 predicted proteins | sample 1140341 | NCBI WGS metagenome assembly FLNX01 (sample SAMEA3878208, study PRJEB12797) | bioreactor metagenome | biome: Moose rumen | place: Sweden | collected 2011-10 | reverse complement strand
CCGTTCAGGGAACCTTCGACCGTTGCCGCCACGTCGTCCGCAAAATCGCTCAAACTTTTTACGGCGTTGCCTTCAAGCCCGAAGGTTACTTCATTGTCGCCCATCGCATGAACTCTGCCGCCTTCGTGCCGAATCATTATCGTGCCGTCGCTTATCAATTTCGACGCGCCGCCCGCATTCTCGACATTGATTATTCCGCTCAAGCCGCCGATCTCGGAAATCCCGTCGCCGTTTTCATTGCCGACAACAGAAATTGTGCCGTCGCCGCCGAGCCGCTCCGAAATTGTCTCCGTCACTGCGAACGACTGCCCGTTTATCGACGTGACATCCGAAAAATCGCCCGTAAGTATCTCATCTGAATTCAATCCCGTTACGGCGAGTGCATTTCCATCATTTAAAACGATTACAACACTGCCGCCGCCGGCAAGTGAAAAACTTTTCTCGTTAATAACCGTCGAGCTGCCGGAGCCGAGAGTGACATAAGTTAAATTTGTTTCATCCACAATCAACAATTCCTTTCACTTGAAAATTATTATCATCTGGGGCAATATACCAAAAAAATTTCTTTTTGGCAATGGCACTCGGCTAAAAAATTCCGTTCGTCATATGAATCGCCGAGAAATTTTTCTGCAGGAAAATTTTTCGCTTGAAAGAATAGGCGACGTATGAAAATTTTAGTTATAAATTTAATGCACTTGGGCGATTTAATGTTGGTGACGCCCGCCTTGACGACGCTGAGAAAAAATTTTCCGACGGCATATTTGACATTGCTTGCCGACAAAAAACTTGCCGACCTTGTTCAATACAACAAAAATCTTGATGAATGCATTTTGATTGACAAAAAGGGCGTAGATGATCATTTGCCGAGCTTTATCAAATTTATTTTCAAAATCCGCGCAGAAAAATTCGATTTGGTAATAAATCTGCATAGAAATGAGCGGGCGTCGGCATTGGCGGCTTTCAGCGGCGCAAAAAAAATCGTCGGCTACTCCAAGCCTCTTTTTTCTTTGTTTTTTGATAAGGTTTTGCCTAATCCTTCGATAGCGCGGCATATAAAGCACGGTTTTAAGACGGAATATCAGGCGGGCACTCAACATCAAGTTCATTCGCATTTCGACGTTTTGCGCGAGGCTTGCGGCATTGAAAAAATTTTTGATAACGGCTTGGAAATGTGGATACCCGAAGCCGCCGAGCGCGAAGCCGAAAAAATTTTCCGAGAGAATTTTCCCGAAGGAATAAAAGTTATCGCGTTCAATATCGGAGCGAGTTGGCAGACCAAGCGTTGGCTCGATTCATATTTTGCAACCTGCGCGGACATTTTGATTGAAAAAGGATTCGGCATTGCATTTTTGGGCGGCGATATGGATAAGGAAATTGTTTTGAGTTGCATTGACAAGATGAAACATAAAAAAAGCGACCGCCTGAAGATTTTCACGGGAAAATTTTCTTTGGCGATCCTCGCGGGTTTTTTGGATAATTGCGTTTTGTTTTTAACGACGGATTCGGGACCGATGCACGTCGGGGTTGCGAGAAATATTCCGATTGTCACAATGTTTGGCGCGTCGCCCGTACCGGGATTTTATCCTTACGACGCAAAAGATATTTTAATCAAGTCGCCTGAGCCGTGTCATCCTTGCGGCAGGCACATTTGTCCCCGCGAAGGCGAAGACAATCTGGCTTGTATGAAAAAAATTCCCGTTGAAGTCGTGATGAAATATGTTTTCGAGCTTTTGGAGACTTACGGTGAGCCTGCAAAAAAAATTCCCCGCGTTCACGGGGCTTATCAATGTCGAGTTATCGATTTGGCGAAATAAAAATTTTCGGACGGCGCAAGCCGTTTTTTTATTTCTACAGTGATAAAAATCACTCAAAAATCTTTTATTTCTTGATAAAATATCCTTGCAGTAAATTTTGCGGGGAGTTTTAAAAATGTTTGAAGAAAAAATCGTAACCCGATATGACGCCGGCAAAAATATTTTCACAACCGCCAAAAAATTTGTCGCGGTTGAAAAATCTTTTGCGCTCCAAGTGAACGGAGAATTTTTTAGAGAAATTTTTTGTTCGCCGAGCGATTTGGAAGATTTGACAATCGGGCTCCTCGCGCAGGCGGAGAAAATTTCTTCAATCGACGATTTAACTCGTTTTGAGATAAAAAATTCTTTAATCGACGTTGAAATTAAATCTTCCGTCGAGCCCGCGCAGATTTTTTCCGAAGTCAAATTCGTTGCCAAAAATATTCTTGCCTGCGCGGATAAACTTTTGGGCGAACTTTCGACGACGCACGACAAAACCAACGGCGTCCACAGCGGCATTTTGTTTGACGGAGAAAAAATTTTGCTTTTCCGCGAAGACATCGGGCGACACAATGTTTTTGATAAAATTTTCGGCGCGGCTCTTCGCCAAAAAATTTTTCTCGGCGACAAGATGATAATTTTCAGCGGGCGTTGTTCTTCCGAAATGATTTTAAAAGTTTTGCGCATGAAAATTCCCGTTGTCGTTGCAAAATCGGTGCCGACGACTTTTTCAATTAATCTTGCCAAGAAATTCGGCATCACGCTCGCGGGGCGATTGACTGCCGATTCTTTTTGCATTTATACCAATCCACAACGCATTATAATGAGTAATGAGTAATGAGCAATGAGCAATGAAGAAGTTTTTTAATTACTCATTACTAATTGCTAATTGCTAATTAAAGGAGGGGGATGAATTATGGATTTAAGCAGGCGAACATTTCTGAAAGCCACAGGGCTTGGAAGTTTGGGGCTTGCGCTGTCGAGTCTCGGTTTCGACATGCCGAAAGTCGAGGCGGCGGCAAAAGAATTCAAATTGCAGGGCGCGAAGGAATTTACTTCGGTCTGTCACTTTTGCGCGTGCGGTTGCGGACAAATCGGCTACGTCAAGGAAGGAAAATTAATTCAGCTTGAGGGCGCGAGCGATTGTCCCGTAAATTTCGGCGGGCTTTGTCCGAAAGGTTTAGGCTACGCGCAAATTCCGCGTGATGAGGAACACCGCACAACCAAACCAATGTATCGTGCGCCCGGCGCAACCGAATGGCAAGAAATTTCTTGGGAAGAAGCCATTGACAGAGCGGCGAAAGCTCTCAAGAAAGCTCGCGACGAAAATTGGATTGACACCGAGCAAATCGGAAATGAAACCGTCAAAGTTCAACGCACAGACGCAATAGGACTTATCGGCGGCTCCCAAGTCAACAACGAGGAATGTTATCAGCTTACAAAAATTTTCCGCAGTCTCGGCGCAATGTCTCTCGACAATCAAACTCGCGTCTGCCATGCCAACACTCCGCCCGCGATGAGTGCGGCTTTCGGGCGCGGCGCAATGACTAATCCTTGGTACGATTTAAAAAATACCAAACTCGCTTGGGTTGAAGGCTCCAACATTGCCGAATGTCATCCTATGGGCTTGAAAAATCTAATGAAGGCGAAGGAACGCGGCTTAAAAATTATGCATGTCGACGTTCGCTTTACCCGCACTTCAAAAATCGCAGATTATTTCATTCAAATTCGCCCCGGCACGGACATTGCATTTCTCGGCGCGATTATCAACTACGTTATCCAAAATAAAAAATACGACGAACAATATCTGCGCCTCCACACCAACGCTTACATGCTGATTGATCCGAATTTCGGTTTTGAGGACGGAATTTTCAGCGGCTACAACTCTGAAACTCGCAAATACGATATGACGACGTGGCGTTATCAAGTCGACGCGAACGGAAAACCCATGCGCTCGGCAGATCTCTTCGCGCCGAATACCGTAATGAGCATTTTGAAAAAACATTATGAACGCTACACCTTTGAAGTTGTCTCGGCGATAACGGGCGCAAGCGTCGCCGATATTAAAATGGCGGCGGAAATTTATTCAAGCATTAAGCCCGCCGTTTTCATGTACGCGCTCGGCATGACGCAACACACCGTCGGCGTAGAAAATATTCGTTGCTTTACCGTCCTGCAACTTCTGCGCGGAAATATCGGCGTGCCCGGCGGCGGCATTGATGCAATGCGCGGACAACCGAACGTCCAAGCTTCAACCGACTACGGAATTATGTTTCAATATTTCCCCGGCTATCTGCCTTGGCCGACGGAAAAAACAAATACGCTTGCCAAATGGACTCAAAACAGCGGCACTTTCCGCGCAAAATTTTTAATCAATCTGCTTAAAGCTTGGTTCGGCGACGCCGCAACCAAAGAAAATGATTATTGCTTCGGACTTTTGCCGATAAGAAATACTCATCAAAACGACTCGATTTACGTTCAGTTTGAAAAGGCGATTGAAGGCAAAATGAAATGCATTTACTTTGCGGGACAAAATCCTATGGTTTCCAATCCGAATATCGGAAACGTCCACAGAGGAATGCGCAAGCTCGACAGCGTCATTGTCGAAGATTTGTATTTGAACGAGACGGCTTGTTTCTGGGAACGCCCCGACAGCCCCGAAGGAGATCCGATTGATCCGAAAGATATTCAAACAGAAGTAATTTTCCTGCCCGCCTGTTCATATCTTGAGAGAGAAGGAACGATGACAAATTCAATGCGCATGATTCAATGGCGCATGAAAGGTCCCGATCCTCTCGGCGATTCAAAACCCGATTATGAAATTTTGGACATGCTCTGGAAAAGAATTCGTGAACTTTACGCCGATTCAACCGATCCCAAAGATCAAATCATTAAGCTTTTGACTTGGAATTATCCGTTGGATCATATGGTTGAATATATTATGCGCGAAGTCAACGGCTATGATCTTTCGACGGGAAAACTTTTGAACGGAATAGGCGAAATTAAAGACGACGGCACGACCAATTCGGGCATGTGGATTTATGCGGGCGTCACTCGCGACGGCGATGTTCATATGGCAAAACGCCGCGGGCAGGAAGATCCGGGCGGCATGGGAATTTATCCCGGCTACGGCTGGGTTTGGCCCGACAATATTCATTTGCTTTACAATCGCGCTTCCTGCGACGAAAACGGCAACCCGATTAATCCCGATAAAAAAATTGTCTGGTGGAATGCGGAAAAAAATATGTGGGAAGGTTATGACCGCCCCGATGTCGGCAGTTTGTCCGCCGCGCCGAATACTCCCGCAGGACAAAAACCTTTCCGCATGGTCGGCGAAGGCGTCGGCAGAATTTTTGCGGCAAGTTATAAAGACGTCGAAAACGGAATGACTCGCGACAGTTCCTCAACACCCGTTGACGGTCCGATACCCGAATTTTATGAGCCCGTCGAATCTCCGACAAGAAACGCGCTCCATATGAATCCCAACGCGCAGTTCAGCCCGTGCGTCATCTATCCTCGTATGCCCGACTTGCAAAAAATCGGCACAAAGGACGAATTCCCTTACGTTTTGTGCAGTTCAAGTATTTGTGAACATTGGTGTTCGGGAACAATTACGCGGCACGTCACTTGGCTTAACGAACTTGTCAAGGAACCTTTTATCGAAATGCCCAAAAAACTTGCGGAGAAACTCGGCGTCAAGAGCGGCGACGAAGTCATTGTTCGTTCGGTTAGGGCGCAGATTAAGGAAAAGGCAATGGTTACCGACAGAATTCAGCCGCTGATGATTAACGGCGAAGAAGTTTTCGTCACGTGGCAACCGTACAACTGGGGATTCAAAGGTTTGTCGACGGGACCGAGCGGAAATTATATTACAATCGACGCGCTTGATCCCAATGCGCAATCGCAAGAATTCAAAGCTTGTCTGATTGACATTCGGAAGGCTTAAAGGCAATTATGAATTATGAATTAGGAATTAGGAATGAAAAGATTTTTGACATTGGAAAAATATTTGGCTGAAAATAATTTTTTGCAAGAGGCGGCTGATTTTCATTTGAAGTTGGAAAAAGATTTGTCCGAAGTCAAGCCGCTTGACTTGCCGCCGCGAGAAAAAATTTTGGATCTCGTCAAGGCAGAGAAAATTCCGCTCCTTCAACAGGAAAAATTTCAAACTCAAATCCTCGACGCGGCAGAAAAATTTTTATCCGATATTCCGCGCAGGCTTATGGAAAGTTTGTTGCGACAGGAAAATTTATCGGTAAAAAAAATCTGCGCGGAGTCGGAGTTAAACGAAACTTTGACGCGCAAAAGATTTTGGACGGCGATTGATAAACTCGTTCCCGCCGAATTGAAAAACTTGGAGCGCGAAGATTGGCAAGAAAATTATTGTCCGATCTGCGGGCGGCGACCGGTTATGGCGCAGTTGAAAAAATTTAATGACGGGCGGGCGCGTTGGCTGTCATGCGGCGGCTGTCATACGCTTTGGAATTGGAAAAGGTTAGGTTGTCCGTATTGCGGCAATGAAAATCTTGAACGAATTCACATTTTGGAGGCGGACGCCAAAATTCGGCTGGACGTGTGTGACGAATGTCACGCTTATTTAAAAACTTACTGCGACGAAGACGAGGAAAATATTTATCTGAACGATTGGACGACTTTGCACTTGGATTTACTGGCTGAAGAAAAAAATTTGCACAAGTGCGGAGCCGTCGAGCTGGAATAAATTAGATGAAAAGATTGCAAGATGGCAAGATTGAAAGCACTTTCCACCTTTCCATCTATCTATCTTTCCATCTGTTAGGAGGTATAAAAATGGCAACAGAAATGGCAATGCTTCACGACGTGGCGCGATGCTCGGCTTGTCGGGCTTGCATGGTTGCTTGCAAACAATGGCACGACTTGCCCGCCGACATGTCAACGCCTTTCAAAGGACAATATCAATCGCACGCCGACTTGACGCCCACGACGTGGAACTTGATTAAAATGAACGAACGAACCGATTCAATGGGAAAATTTCATTGGGACTTTATAAAATTTCAATGCATGCACTGCCAAAAGCCCGCGTGTTTGCTTGGCTGCCCGCAACATGCAATTTCTCAAAAGGAAAGCGGCGCGGTCGTCATCAACGAAGATTTATGCGTCGGTTGCGGCTACTGCAGGGCAAATTGTCCGTTCAACGTCCCGCGCATTGATCCCGAACGAAATAAATCTACCAAATGCGATTTGTGTTTTGACAGAATTGAACACGGCATGGTTCCTTCCTGCGCCAAAACTTGCACGGCGGAGGCTATCGCCTTCGGGACAAAGGTTGATATGCAAAAATTAGCCGAGCAAAGACTTGCGGAAGTCAGAACAAATCATCCGAACGCGCAACTTTACGGCGTCCGTCCTAACGGCGTCGGCGGAACTCATATGATGTATGTTTTGCCGGAGCCGCCCGAAGTTTACGGCTTGCCCGTCAATCCCAAAACGCCCGACTCAATCGATCTCTGGCGCGATTATATTCGTCCGCTCGGAAAAATCGCGGGCGTCGGCGCGGCGGCAGGACTTGCGGGCTTATTCGTTTTGAACAGGCTTTTGGGCAAGAAAGGCGCGTGATTAAAATGTTGATTGATAATCGCTACGTGCCGCGTCATCAAAAAACTTTTACAATCTGCCATTGGCTCAACGGCATTTCGTTTTTGATGTTGTTCCTGACGGCTCTGCCGCTTTACTCGGACACATTCCTTTTCCTGTACAACATTTTCGGCGCGAAGACACTTCAATACATGCACAGATTTTTTGCGATAATTTTTATCTTGACGCCGATTTTCGGACTGCTGTCGGCGCGAAAAGGTTACGCCACCATGATTAAAGAGGCGTTCAGCTTCGGGCGCGACGATTTGATTTTCCTTTTGAAATTTCCCGTCACGCTGATTGGCATTGAACCGAAAATGCCCAAGCAAGGTTTTTATAACGGCGGCGAAAAAGTCAATATCCTCCTGCAAATGTGCATTTGGGCGGCGTTGGTTTGTTCGGGCGCGATTCTCTGGTTCGGGACGGGCGTCGTTGACAATTCCATTCGCGCTTGGATGATTCCGATTCATTCATTGGCGGCGGGCATCGGTTTTGCGGCGGCTCTCGCCCATATTTATCTTGCCGTCGTTCAAAATCCCGACTCGTTGCACGGCATGACTGAAGGCTCGATTAATGCGCGTTACGCCGTTCATCATCACGGCGCGTGGGTTGACGAACTCATTAAGAAAGGCAAAGTTACCAAAAAGGAAATTGAACAGGCGAGTTAAACATTAAAAATTTTTCGGACTGCGCGGAGAAATCTGCGCGGTTTTTTTTCGGTTCGGAGAAATTTTTTTGTTATAATCACTTCGGAGGTTATGTTCATGAAAAAAATTTTTCAAACTCTTTCAAGTGCGCAGACGGAAGAAGAACTTAAAAATTTCTTTGGCACTTTTAAAAAGTGCACAAACAGCGGTCGCGCCTTACTACTCGAAATTTTAATTTTTTAGCCGCGCTCGGAGGTAATTTTTATGGCTAAAAATTTTTTCCAAGTCCTTTCAAACGCCCAAACAGAAGAAGAACTTAAAAATTTCTTTGGCACTTTTAAAAAGTGCACAAACAGCGGTCGCGCCTTACTACTCGAAATTTTAATTTTTTAGCCGCGCTCGGAGGTAATTTTTATGGCTAAAAATCTTTTTCAAACTCTTTCAAGTGCGCAGACGGAAGAAGAACTTAAAAATTTCTTTGCAAAATTTTTCCGCATCAAACTTTCTACCAAAAATTTTATCGACCTTTACACGACGCAAATCCTTTTTGAATTCAAACTCGACGCGCCCATTAAAAATTCTCAAATTCGCGCCGCCGCCGTCGCTCAAACACTTTATTACATTCGCCGCCTTAAATTCGGTAACGATTCCCGCACGCCAAGTCAAAATATCTGCGTTGTCACAAAAACCGCCGCCGTTTTCTTTCCGACCGATAAATTTTCCAACTTCATCAGGAAAAAATCTTACGATTGGGATTTGGCTCCCTCTTCGCCTTGCAAAAAACTTGTCGCCGACCTTGCAAACTCCGAAATTATAAAATCTGCACATGTTTTCGATTTCTCCGCCGTCGAAGACGAAAAAAATTTTATCGAACTGATTAAACGCAACCTTGTCGAACAACTGTCCCTTTTCGGCGAGAAAAAAGTTATCACGGAAAATAATTTCTACGCCGTCTTCCAACTGTGGCAAAAAATTTTCGGCTCGGCGGTCGACAACGGGCGCAAGGCTTCCGAATATTTTATTACCGACATTGAGGAAGGCAAATCTTTTCTTGTCAACAATCACAGCGTCCTTTTTCGCATGAGCGGCGGCGAATTGGTCGAAAAATTTCTTAACGTCGCCGAGTACAAACATTTCTGGAGCGTCTACGAAAAAATTTCAAATCCCCGCGCCGTCATTTCCATTCGCCAAAAAATGGACAGGATGTCCGAAATTTCTTTGCGGAGATTCACAGGCGAATTTTTCACGCCGATTGAGTTTGCCGGCAAAGCCGTCGAATATCTTTTGCGGACGGTAAATTTTTTGACAGGCGAATACAGGATTTGGGACATGGCGGCGGGCACGGGCAATTTGGAGTTCGCGCTCCCCGCCGAAGCTCTGAAGTTCTGTTACATTTCCACGTTGCTTGACGATGACGCCGATTATTGCAAAAAAATTTTTCCCGAAGCCACAGTTTTTCAATACGATTATCTCAATGACGACGTGAATTTTTTCGGCAACGAAATTATCTTGGAAAATCTGGGAATAAAGCGGAAAATGCCTGCGCGGCTCACTGATGATTTAAAAAATCCTTCCATAAAATGGATCATTTTTATCAATCCGCCTTATGTAACGGCTAACGATTATTCAAAACAAAATTACAGGAACGGAGTTTCCGATACCGCGATAAAAAATTTGATGGCGGCGGAAAATATCAAAGAATCGAGCCGCGAGCTTTTGATTCAATTTTTGTACAGAATCAGCCGGGAATTTTCGGGGCGAACGGCTTATCTCGGTATGTTTTCTTCGCTCAGATATTTTACGACCGTCAACGACGAAAAATTTCGCGAGAAATATTTTTCTTTTAAGTTTGAACGCGGCTTTATGTTCAGTTCGCAGAATTTTGACGGTTGCAAAGGAAAATTCCCCGTCGGCTTTTTGATTTGGAATTTGACCAAAAAAATTTCGCCCGAACAAAAAATTTCTTTGGACGTTTACAACAACAACCTTGAAAAATTTGCCGTGAAAACAATTTACTCTTCGTGCTCCGAAGAATCTTTGAACAAATGGATTGAACGCCCGCCGCGCATAAAAAAATTTCCGCCGATGTCGGGCGGTTTGAATGTCGGTTATAAAAATAAAGTTCGTTGCGATTTGATTTCGGAAAATTTTTTGGCGGGCTTTATGTGCAAGAGCAATGATTTATATCAGCAAAATTGGACGGCGTTATTATCGGGACCGTATGTCAGCGGGCACGGAATGTCTGTCACTCCAAAAAATTTTGAACAATGCATGGTTGTTCATGCCGTGAGAAAACTTCCGAAAGTCACTTGGCTTAACAACAAAGATCAATTTCTTCAGCCGACAAAAAAATTGCCGCCGGAATTTATCTCGGACGCGGTGATTTGGAGTTTGTTTGCGCCGTCGAATCAAACGGTTTCGCTTAGAAATGTGGAATATGAAGGCGAAGTTTATCGTATAAGAAATAATTTTTTCCCGTTCGCATTATCGGAGCTTCGGACGTGGAAAATTTCGGACGCGGAAATTAGGACGCAAATATTTTTGGCGCAGGAAGACAGATTTGCGGCGTTGTGGATAAAAAATAACCGCCTTTCGACGGCGGCGGAAGAAATTTTGAATTCTGCGCGGGAAATTTACAAGAAATTTTATGCGGAATTGTCTTTACTTGATGTTCAAAAATTTAAAATCGAAGATTGGGACGCGGGCTGGTATCAAATCCGAATGTCGCTCGGCGAAATTTTAAGCTTGGAAAAATTATCTGCAAAACTTCTGCCGCAGATTTACGAATTGGGCTTTTTACGCGACGAAGTGAGATATTTTTAACTGCGAATAACCTGCGCGACAGCCTCGACATGCGAAGTGAATGGAAACATGTCGACGGGCTGAATTTTTTTTGTTTTATAACCGAGCTCGTCCAAAATTTTCAAGTCGCGGGCTAAAGTGGCGGGGTTGCAGGAGACATAAATAATTTTTTCGGGCTTCATTGCGGCGAAAGTCTCCAAAACTTTTTTATCGCAACCTGCGCGGGGCGGGTCGACAATCACAACTTCGGCATAATCGGCGATTTTCGGCAGAATTTTTACAACGTCGCCGACAATAAATTCAGCGTTTTTGACATGATTTTCGCGAGAATTTTTGATTGCGTCGGCAATGGCGGAAGAAACAACTTCAATTCCGATAACCTTCCGCGCTTTTTTCGCCATGAACAGAGAAATTGTTCCCGTACCGCAATAAGCATCGATAATCAGTTCATTTCCGCGCAGATTTGCAAAATCAAGGGCGGTTTTGTAAAGAATTTCTGCCTGCGCGGTGTTGACTTGGAAAAAACTTCGCGCCGAAATATTAAACTTTAACTCGCCGATTTTGTCATGAATTGTAGGCTTGCCGAATAAAATTTTCGTTTCACGCCCCAAAATAACGTTGTTATGAAAAGTTTGGATGTTTTGTTGAATGCTCGTGACTTCGGGCAATTCATTTCGCAAGGCGCGGACAAAATTTTTTTCGTTGGGAAAATTTTTCGCGGCAGTGACCAAAACAATCATGAATTCGCCGTTGCAACCGACTCTGCCCATGACGTGGCGCAAAAATCCTTTGTGATTGTCTTCGTTGTAAGGCTGAAGGTTAAATTTCGTAGCGATTTTGCGGACGGCGGAGAGAATTTTATCGTTTTGAACATTTTGAATCATGCAAGCGTTTGTATCAATGATTTTGTGACTGCCGCGAGCATAACAGCCGATTTGCAAATTTCTAGTTCCTGGTTCCTGGTTCCTGGTTCCTACAGGAAATTGCATTTTGTTTCGATAGCGCAGAGGATTTTCCATTCCGAGCGTATCGAAAATTTCAACGCCGTCGAGCTTGCCGATTCTTTCAACGGCATCGACAACCTGTTGACGTTTCCATTTCAACTGCGCGGGATAACTCAAATGTTGCAGTTGACAGCCGCCGCAATTTTTATAAAGCGGACAAAACGGCTCGACGCGCTCCGAAGAAATTTTTACGACTTCGACGAGCCGAGCGACCGCATAATTTTTTTTGACAGTCTCAATCTCCGCCAAAACTTCTTCGCCCGGCAATGCGCCTTCAACAAAAAAAGTCAATCCTTCAAAATCATTCCTAATTCCTAATTCATAATTCCTAATTGCCTTTCCGACTCCTTCGCCGCTTGAGCCGAGCCCGTGAATTTTAATCGGTTGTTGCATTTCTCATCTGCCTCAAGTCTTCATTCAGTTGCGCCTTTAATTCTTCGACGGACGAAAAAATTTTCTCCTCGCGAATTTTGGAGATAAAAATTACAAAAATTTCTTCGCCGTAAATGTCGCCGCCGAATTTATCGATAAAAACTTCCAACCGCCGCCGCGCAACTTTGAAAGTCGGATTGTCGCCGATATTCGCAATGCCGTTGAAAAAATTTCCATGAACTTTGACGCGAACGATATACGCGCCGTTCGGCAACATTGCTCTTTGGTCGGAAATTTCAAGATTTGCTGTCGGAAAACCGATTTTGCGCCCGCGCTTGTCGCCGTTGACAACTTTTCCCGCGTAAGTGAAATTTCTTCCGAGCAGTTGATTTGCAGAAATTAAATCGCCCGCCGCGATTAAAGCCCTGATTCGGGTACTGCTGACGATTTTTCTTTCAACCGTGAACGCCTGACAAACTTCCGCCTTAAAGCCGTAATTTTCGCCTTCGCGCAGGAGCATTCGCCCGTTGCCGCGTCCGAAACGCCCAAAAGTATAATTCGGACCCGTGACGACGTAAGCGGGCGCAATTTTTTCTTGCAAAAGCTCCAAAAATTCTTCGGGCGATTTGCGGCTGAATTCTTTTGTAAAAGGAATTTCAATCAGCACTTCGACGCCGAGCTCCGAAAAAATTTCACGGCGAAGATTTTTACTTCCGATCATCAACGGCGCATTTTCGGGCGCGATAACGCTTAAAGGGTGATTTGAAAAAGTGAAAACGATTGACGTTCCGCCGATTTTTTTTGCAATGTCGACGGCGTGACGAATAACGGCGGCGTGACCGAGATGAACTCCGTCGAACATGCCGAGCGCGACAACTGGTTGAGGATATTTTTCAGTCAAAGCGGTAATTTTTTTTATGATCTCCAAACATAAACCCTCCGAGAAAGATGGAAAGATAGTTAGATGATAAGATGGCAAATACTTTCAATCTTTCCATCTTTCAATCTTTCCAACTATTTTTTCTTGCGCTTTTTGGATTTTTTGGGCGAGCGCGTGGCATTGGCGAGTTTGTTTTTCATTTTCTGTTCCTGCTCTTTCTGCTTGTCGGTAGATTTTTTGTCGCGTTGCATTTTGGCATATTCCGCGCCGAGCCCCGCGATTTTGTGCTTGACAGTCATAATCGGATGGCTGAGAAGCATTTTTTTCTGTCCGCCCTTCATAATCTCGTTAAATTCGTTGGTAAAACGTTCGCCGAAGCAGGGCGTCTCGCATTGTTCGCAAATGGGCTTGCCGATACCGTAAGGGCAACGGCTGATTTTAATCATGACGGTTGAGAGAACGGCGGTACACTTCGCGCAAAGTTTGTTGTCGGTCGTGCCGTGATTCGCGTTGCAATATTTTCCGAAAGTCTTGCGGATATTTTCTTTTTCGTTAGGAATGTTGTTTTTCAATTCGGGCTCCTTGCGTTTTGGCAGGAGATTTTTAACTTTTTCTTTAACCTTGTCGAAAATTCCCATGTTCAAACTCCTTTCGATTTGAATTGATTTATTTTAATTGCCGCGCAGGATAAAAGCAAGCCGCATAAGATTTTTGTTTGACACAGAGTCAACTTCAACATTAGAATTGAAAAAAATTTTAGGGAGGAATAATTTATGACGCTTGAGGAACTCAGAAAAAGTTTTGCGGACGAAAATCATCCCGCCAATAAAAATCCGGAGCGATTGAATTTTTTCCGCGAACTTTGCCAAGACAGCCGCCGCATTGAAATGGAATTGAACGCAGCTTATCACACGCCGGAAGAAATTGTCGAGATCATGACGCGGCTGACGCGCAGGGAAGTTGATTCGACGTTCAGACTGTTCCCGCCGTTCACTGCCGACTTCGGAAAAAATATTTCGTTCGGGAAAAATGTTTTCATCAATTCGGGCTGTCACTTTCAAGATCAAGGCGGGATAAAAATCGGCGACGGAGTTTTGATTGGGCACAATGTGGTTTTGGCGACGGCAAATCACGACTTGGAGCCGAGCAAGAGCCGCAAACTTCACTACAAGCCGATTGTGATTGAAGACAACGTTTGGATTGGTTCAAACGCCGTGATCCTGCAGGGCGTCACGATTGGCGAATGGGCAGTTGTGGCGGCGGGCGCGGTTGTCACGAAAAATGTTGAGCCGTTTACTGTTGTCGGCGGCATTCCCGCAAAATTTATCAAAAAAATTGACGATGACCGCGAAAAAATTTCTGCCGTCGATTATCTTGATGCGCACATATGAAAAAAATTTTTCGGAATCTGCGCGGCGCGAAATTAATCTCGTTTCAAGAGGATTGGCGTCATTACGCCATTATCAATTAGCCTTAAAATTCAATTTGTGAATCTGAAAATTACCGTCGAATTCTGAAAGCCGCTCCTAATTGTTAACCTAAAAGGCGGGATTTTTGGATGCAATTCTGAAAGAGGTTGACAATAAATTTTTCACAAGGCGTCATGACGCCATTATCAATTAGAAAATCGCGGAATCCAATTTGTTAAACCCGTTTTTTCGGCGAATTCTGAAAGAATTTCTAATTGTTAACCCTAAACCCCGTGATTTTGGATGCAATTCTGAAAGAGGTTAACAATTAATCCGACAATTTTCAGAAACGAGGCAGGAATTTTTGAAAAACCAATGAATCGCGAGTGGAGACTTTATGAAAAATTTTTTATTTATAATCTGTGCGGTCGGAGCTTTGTTGACGGGTTGCGGAGAAAATTCTCAAGCAACTTCCGTCGAGATTAAGGAGGAAAAAATTTTGAACACGATAAAAATTTCTGTCGGAGATAAAAATTTTTCGGCGCGGCTTGAAGAAAATCCGAGTGCCCGCGCCTTTTCGGAAATGTTGCCGCTTGAAATTGAGATGAACGAGCTCAACGGCAACGAAAAATATTTTTACCTTGACAAAGATTTGCCAAGCAATTCGGAGCGCGTGGAAAAAATTCATGCGGGCGATTTAATGTTGTTCGGATCAAATTGCGTCGTGATTTTCTATAAAGATTTTTCGACAAGCTACAGTTACACGCGGCTCGGCAGGCTTGAAAATTCTTCGGGGCTTGAAAAAATTTTGGGCGCGGGAAATATTTCTGTTAAATTCGAGGAGTGATTTTTATGATGAAATTTTTAATCGTGTTGATTCTGCTGATTGTGCCTTTGACGGCGTCCGCGCAGAGTCAAAATCTTTTTATCGACGGAGATCACGGGAAATTGTCGGCGATTTTGCAAACTCCCGACGGACAAAAAAATTATCCGCTCGTGATAATTTGTCACGGTTTCACGGCGAACAAGGAGCATCTTCTTTTAAAAAATCTTGCCGACGATTTGGAGGCGGCGGGCATTGCGTCAATTCGTTTTGACTTCAACGGGCACGGCAACAGCGAAGGAGATTTTCAAGACATGACGGTTTTGAATGAGATTGAAGACGCAAAGAAAGTTTACGAATACGCAAGCCGTCTCCCCGAAGTCAAAAATATTTCAATCGCGGGACATTCGCAAGGCGGAGTTGTCGCTTCAATGGTTGCCGGGCAACTCGGCGCGAAAAAAATTAAAGCCGTCGCGTTGATGGCTCCCGCCGCCGTTCTTCGTGATGATGCTCTGCGCGGAAATTTGATGGGCGTAACTTACGACGCGGCTAATCCGCCCGAATACGTCGAAATTTACGGCGGACACAAAGTCGGGCGCAATTACATTCAAACCGCGCAGGTTTTGCCGATTTACGAGACGGCGGAGAAATTTACGGGCGCGGCGTTGATGATTCACGGCACGGGCGACGTGATTGTTCCCTACACCTACAGCTTGAGTTATAAAAAAATTTTCAAGCGCGGCGAAGTGAAATTGCTTGAGGGCGTTGACCACAGTTTTCACGGCGAAGAGAGCCGCGCAGCCAAAATCGCCGCAGAATTTTTCGTTCGTCAGCTGAAGAAATAAAAAATCCCGCGCAGATTTTTCACGGGAAAAAATTTTTCGGACAAAAAATTAACTGCTCAACCTTTCGGTCGGGCAGTTTTTATTTTACAAAACTTTTACGGTTGTATCGGGCGCGAAGTTGCGGAAAAACTCCAGCGCGTTGATTTTATCTGCCGAACTTGCAAAGGACGCGTCGCGGAAGAATATTTTCTGGGGTTTTCGGCGCGCCAATGCCCTAAACACTTCAGCAGGGATATTTTTATCGAAACTCGCCAATATCTCGCCGCCCGCGCAGTTCAAAACCTTTACGCCGTCGATTTCTTCAACCTCAACCGCTAAATCTATCGGATTGCCAATCTCAAGCAACGTCCCGAACAGTAAATCCCACTCGTCGCGGTCGTCTTTTATGTTTTCGGCAAATAAATCTATCGTTTGCGGCGTCCAAACCTTCGGTATCGGCTTGAAATTCGACGAATCAACCTTGAAAACCCTAAATCCCGTGTCGACTGCAGGATTTTCTGCTTTGATTTTGTCGCCGGCGCGTCTAATCCGCTCCTTGCCGATGTCGCAAATGGTTTTAAAGCCTGCGCGGCGTGCCTCAGAGTTTTCGGGCGTCGGCTCGTCAATCTGAATCATGATAAATCGACGATTGCCGCCGTCTTGCGCGTTCAATTCCATTACTGCGTGCGCCGTCGTTGCACTGCCGCTGAAAAAATCCATGACGATTGAGTTTTCTTCCGTCGCAAGCTGTAAAAACTTCTTTATTAAGCTCACAGGTTTAGGATTATCGAAAATTATCTTGCCGTCAAACATTTTTTTAAGTGATTGAGTGCCGTTTGTCGTCGTTTCTACGTCGTCCCACCAAGTTTTTGCAACTTTACCACGTTCAGCCGCCTCATGAATAAATCTTTTACGTAAAGGAGCACCGTCGCCAGTTTTTCCGAAAACAATTCGATTATCAGCCAATAATTTTTGAAAATGTTCGTAGTCATTCTTCCAACTGCAACCAAGATTTGGTTTATAAATCTTTCCTGTGTTAGGATTTACAATTTCGTATTGCTGATTAGGTCTCCAACCGCCAACTTGAAACGGGTCAGCCTTCCATGCGCCTCGCGGGTCGTTATCTGGATTTGAAAAACCTTCGCCGTCGTCTGGAAGTCTAAATTTCGTTCGATTCTTAATGAAATAATCCATATTCTTGAAGTAAACAAGGTTATGCGTGTGTGAAACGGAAATTATTGCAGTGTTTGTAACCGATTTTGTAGAGTTCCAAAGTATATCAGCGACAAAATTTTTCTCTCCGAAGACTTCATCGCACATTTTTTTGAGATTAGCCTGTTCGTGGTCGTCAATGCTGATAAAAATCACTCCGTCGGGCGACAAAAAGTTTTTGGCGAGCAAAAGCCGAGAATAAATCATCGCGCACCAATCAGAATGAAAACGCCCGCGACTTTCGCGATTTAAAAGGCGGTTGCCGTCGTCATCAAGCACTTGCGCGTCGTCGTCGAAGGCGTCAGCGTCCTGTTTGTAGTCGTCAAGATAAATAAAATCGTTGCCGGTATTATATGGCGGGTCAATATAAATCATTTTTACCTTGCCGAGATAACTTTCCTGCAAAATTTTCAGCGCGTCGAGATTATCGCCCTCAATATAAAGATTTTTCGTGCTTTCAAAGTCACGACTGGCAGAAATAATCGGTCGGAGCGTCTTTTTTATCGGTTTATGTGCCTCAAATTCTGCTTTTTTCTTGCCGACGAAGTTAAAAACATAAGCCTCGCGCCCGTCAAGCAATTCATCAGATAAAATTTGCTTTAAGTGTTCAAAATCAATGGCGCGAATCAATTTTCCGTCGTCGTCTTCCGTTTCCGTTATGACTTCGGGGAAAATTTCCGCGATTTTGTCAAGATTCGTCATTTAATCGCCTCCAATAACTTATAAAAACTGTCCGTCACGAAATATTTTACCTTTCCGCCGCAGATTATGTCAAAAAATTTCTTGGCGCAAGTAATTTTGCCGAGTTCAGAGCCGCGCAGATTAATTTCAGCGTCCGAGCCTTTAGTTTCAACGACGAAATAAATATTTTTAACGTCACCTTCGCGAAAAACAATCGCCCAATCGGGATTATATTTGCCGAGCGGCGTCGGAATATAAAAACTGCGCGGCAACTTAACATAAATCAAAACTCCGTCGGCTTTTTCGAGTTCGGCGGCGAATTTTTTCTCAATTTCCGAGTCGAAAATCAGATAATCATAAATATTTTTCGCAGTTTCAATCGCGTTGACGTTCAGACGCCCTTTTATCGGCGCATTGAAAATTTTAATATTAAATCGTTCGTCAAGCGCGGTGTAGGAAATATTCGCCGTAACCTGCGCGGCTTTGGCTTCGAGAATAATTTTTTTAGTGTTCGGGATAAATTTTTCATGATTAACCTTGCCGAGTTCGATACTTTTAAGAATTTCGGCAATATCGCGGCGCGTCAAGTCAGTTTCGGCGGCGAGTTCGGAGATTAAATCAATTTCGGGAGTCGTTGCAGTTGTTTGAAATGATTCCGTGCGAAGATTTTCACTGTCAAATTTTAAATCATAGTTCAAAGTGCCGCGTTCGATAATAAAATAGCTTTTAGGAGAAGATAATTTGCTGTTCAGCTTGTCAATCGCACCTTTTATCAATTCGTCAGAATCAAATTCGACGCTGTAGAAACTTTTTTGACTGATTTTAGCCCAGAGTTCAAGGAAATTTTTATCGCGCAATTTTTTATCGTCAGCCGTCGCCTCAACGTCAATATCGCGAGCATTTTCAATTTTTATCTTATCAGCCGCCGCGCAGTCCTCAGAAAATTCTTTTTGCAAGCCCGCCGCGAAATTTTTATAGCTTTCGTTGGCAATTACGGTCAAAATATTTATGTTGTGAACGTCCGCGCCGATTTTTTCAACGTCCATGCGTTCGCCGCGACTGTTTATGCAAAGTCTCATGCCGCGACCGACCTCTTGCCGCCGACGAATATCGCTTGAACTTTGTTTGAGCGTGCAAATTTGAAAAACATTGGGATTATCCCAGCCTTCTTTCAACGCCGAGTGCGAAAAAATAAATCGAACGGGATTTTTCAAGTCCAAAAGCCGCTCCTTATCGCGCATAATCAAATTATAAGCGTCTGCGTCGTCATCTTTTGAATTTGTGGCGCGATTTTTCTTGTCAATCGAGAAATAACCGGCGTGAGTATCCTGCGCGGCGATTTTTTCAAGATAATTTTTATAATCGGCGTCGGCTTTGAAGTTTTGAACTGCAGAAATATATTCTTCCTCAAAAATCTTAGCATAGACGCCCGCAACCGGATTATTTCCGTCATATTTGCGATATTTGGCGACTTCATCAATGAAAAACAGCGACAAAACCTTAATTCCGTGTTGAAAAAGTTGATATTCGCGCTCCAAATGGCTTTGAATCGTCTCGCGAATTTGAATGCGTCTAAATTCGTCTTCGTCAACGTCGCCTATAACTTGACCGACGAAAATTTTAATGCCGTTAATAAATTCAACAGATTTTTCCGCGCCGTCAATCAAAGTCACTTTAAAATTCCGATAATCATCAATTCCGCCCGATAAAATGAATAAATCATCTCCCGTAGAAATTTTGCGGGTAATTTTTTTGTTTCCTTCAGAGATTTTGCGGTTAAAAGTAAGCGTGGCGGTCGGATTTTGCTTGGAAAGGTTTAATTTCTCGAAAAAAATATAGCCCGTCGAATTTCCGCCGCATTTTTCAATACCTTTGACAGAAATTTTCTTGACAAGGCGTTGATTATAGGCGTCAAGCGCGTCAAGGCGATAAACAAGGTTAAAAAGATTTTTATGAGTGGCGGAGTAGCGCAAAATCATCAGCGGGTTGAAATTTTTGATTTTTTCGCGTGCAACGGAGCCTTCAACCGACTGCGGCTCGTCGATAATGACAATGGGATTGATTTTGGCGATAATTTCAATCGGAATTTGGCTTTGAAACTCATCAAGCGGCTGTAACATACGGCGGGCGTCGGCGGAGCGGGCGTTGAAGGCTTGAACATTGATAATCATCGCCCAAATTTTGGAATCGGAGACGAAATTTTTAATGACGGAGAGATTTTTGGAGTTATAGACGAAATGGCGGATTTTTTCGCCGTAAATTTCGGCAAAATGGTCTTCAGTCATCTCGAAAGACTTTTTAACGCCTTCGCGAACGGCGACGCTCGGCACAACGACGATAAATTTGCTCCAGCCGTAATTTTTATTGAGTTCGTAGACAGTTTTGATGTAAGAATAGGTTTTTCCGACGCCCGTTTCCATTTCAACAGAAAAATTCATGCCGCAAAGGCTTTCTGAAGGCTGAATGTTGTTGCGAAGTTGAATTGCGCGGAGATTTTCCAAGATTTTTTCTTCTGAAAGGAAAATTTTCTGATTGGAGCCGATATGAAGTTCATCAAGGCGGCTGAGATATAAATTTTGCTCTTGAATTGGCTGTCCTTTGAACAAATCGGCGACGGACGCGGCGGCGGCGGCTTGAAACGCTTGAAATTTGAATTTGAAAATCATAAAATCACCTCGCAAAAGATTATAGCAAAAATTTTTATGAGGCGATAATATGAGGCGACAAAAATATTTGACAATCTCGGCGATGATAGCGTACATCACCTTCATAAACATGTTTATCCCGCTGTCGACAGATTTATATTTGCCTGCGTTGCCGGAAATGGGAAATTATTTTTCGGCGAGTGAATTTTTGGTCGGCTTGACGCTGACGGTATTTTTTTTCGTGTTTGCGGTGTCAATGGTGTTATTCGGACCGCTTGCGGATAAATTCGGGCGGCGACCGATATTGATTTTGGGCGCGGCGATATACACGGCGGCAAGTTTCGCCTGCGCGGAGTCGTCGAGCATATATTTTTTATTGACGGGGCGATTTTTTCAAGCTGTAGGATCGGGCGCGGTGATAACGGTTGCGACGGCGTTAATCAAAGATTGTTTTCGCGGGCAAGTCATGAGAAAAATTTTGGCGATAACTCAGGCTCTCGGCGTGATTGCGCCGATGGTGGCTCCGCTGATTGGCGGAATTCTTTTAACATTTACCGATTGGCGCGGCTCGTTTTATTTGCTGACAATTTTGGGCGCGATAAATTTAATCGTGGCGTTTTTATTTTGCGAAACGTTGCCCGAAAACAGGCGTTATCACGGCGGGATTTTAAATTCTTTGACGCTTTTAATCGATGTCGGGAGAAAAAAATATTTTATGTCGTCTCTGATAATGTTTTCGATATTGGCGGCACCGTACATGGCATATTTGAGCGCGTCGAGCTTTATTTATGTAGAATTTTTCGGTTTAACGGCGCAGGAGTACAGTTATTTCTTCGCGGTGAACTCGGCGGCGTCGATTTTGGGACCGATTTTGTATTTAAAGCTGAAAGATTTGATGACGAATGTCGGATTATTGCGCTTGACGTTTTTTGTGGCGATGATTAGCGGAATTTTGGTTTTAAGCGTGGGAAAAACAGCGGCGATAATGTTTTTGCTGGCGTTTGTGCCGTTCACGGTGATAGAATCGGTTGCTCGCCCGTTCGCAATGGAAATTTTGTTGCTTGAGGCGAAAGAAAACGTCGGAACGGCTTCATCAATGATAAATTTCGTGCCGACGCTGTTTGGAAGTCTCGGAATGATGTTGGGGACGTTGCCTTGGGGAAATTTTATAATCGGACTGGGATTAATCATCATGATTTCAACATTTTTATCAATCGTGTTGTGGATTATGATTAAGCGCGGGAAATTTGGAGCGGCGCGGCAGTCTGCAAGCGATTTAACGTAAGGGGGAAGAGAATTTTGTATGAATTGACGGTTAGGTCGGCATTTGAGGCGGCACATTTCATTGAAGGTTATGACGGCAAGTGTTCTCGGTTGCACGGGCATAATTGGAGCGTTGAAGTGGTAGTTCGGGGCGAAAAATTGGATGAATTGGGAATGCTGATTGATTTTAAGGTATTGAAAGCGGAGTTGAACAAGGTTTTGGACGAATTGGATCACAGATTTTTGAATGAGCTTAAGATTTTTGCGGAAGAAAATCCGACGGCGGAGAATATTGCGCGGAAAATTTATAAAAAACTTGCGGCGAGCGAAATTTTTGACGGTTCGACGAAAATTTATGCGGTAAAAGTTTTTGAGAGCCCAAATTCCTGTGTGATTTATTATGAGTAAGGCGAATTTGATAGAAATTTTTTCGTCAGTGCAGGGCGAAGGGAAATATTTAGGTTTTCGACAAATTTTTGTGCGATTTTCGGGCTGTAACTTGAATTGTGCGTATTGCGACACGAATTTTCTCCGCGCAGATTTTTGCAAAGTGGAAACTTCGGCAGGAGCGATGAAATTTTTGCAAAAAAAGAATCCTCTGGACGCCGCGCAGGTTTTTGAAGTTATAAAAGCTTTTTCTGATGAAATTCCGACTCAAGCGGTGAGTTTTACGGGCGGCGAGCCGCTTTTACACACAAAATTTATCGGCGAAGTTGCAAAATCGGTTAAAAATTTAGGTTTGAAAACTTTTTTGGAGACGAACGGCACGCTTTACGAGGAGTTTGAAAGAATTTCGGACGCGATTGATATTGTCAGCATGGACATAAAGCTTGGACAGAATCTTTTTGCCCGGCACGAAAAATTCTTGCGAGCCGCGCAGGGAAAAGATTTGTATGTTAAAATCGTCGTGACGGGCGAAACAACGCCGGAAGAATTTTTATCGGCAGTGGATTTAATTGCAAGGGTTGACAGAGAAATTTTAGTGATTTTGCAACCAGTGACGCCCGTTAAAGGGATTTGCGCGGCTTCAGCGGAGAAAATTTTATCGTTTCAAGCCGCCGCGCTCCGAAAAATAAAAAATGTCCGCGTCATTCCGCAAACACACAAATTTATCAATCTGCTCTAGGAGATTTTATGAGAAAATTACTGTTCTGCGCGAGAAATTTGCAAGATTATCTTTCGCACATTCAAAACGTCGACAAACTCAATCTGCCCGCCGCCAAATCTTTTGAGCCTGCGCTGTTGGATTTGCCTTTTGTTCAAAAGTTTTTGTGCAGTCTTTCACGTGAGGAAGACGACGAAGAAATTTTTTGGGAGACGAATATTGAAGGAATTCGCTTGGATTTTAATTGCGGCTTGCGCCTTGAAATCCCTCCGGGAAATTTTCGCGCAAAAATCAGCGACTTCGACAGCGGGCTGATTTTTTTTGACAGAGAAATTTCCGACGTTCGATTAATTTCTGTCGAAAAATATTTTATTCGTTGGCATGTGGAAATTTTTTCGGGCGGAGAAAAAATTTTTGAACACATTTTGGATTTGAGCGGGCAAAAAGTTCATCTGGCATTTGACAAAAAGGGCGGGCTCGGAGATACATTGGCACTTTTGCCCTATGCGCGGGAGTTTGAAAAAATTTTTAAATGTCGCGTCGAAATTTCATTGCCCGAATATCTGCGCGGGCTTGCAAAAAATTTTTATCCCGAACTCGCGCAGGTTGACGACATAAATTTTGAAACTTACGCGACGTATTATCCGCAAATGAACTTCGGAGATTTTCCGACGGTTCCCGCCGACATTCGCAACGCGCCGCTTAATCGGTTGGCGGGAGAAATTCTTGGGATAAAAAATCTTCCGCCGCGCCCGATTTTCAAACCGACTTCGCCAAGAATTTGTGCCGAGCCTTATGTTTGTATCGGCGTGCAAGCTTCCAACCCGACTAAGGGCTGGCTTTATCCGAACGGCTGGGAAATTGTTGTCGATTATTTGAAAAGTCTCGGCTACAGAATTTTTTGCATCGACAAGAAAAATTTTCAAAGCGCAGGAAAATATTCCGCCGCAATGCCCGCCAATGCCGAAGATTTCACGGGCGATTTTCCGATAATGGAGCGGGCTAACATGCTTTATCACGCGGAATTTTTTATCGGACTTTCAAGCGGCTTGGCTTGGCTTGCCGATGCCGTAAATTGTCCCGTCGTCATGATTGGCGGCTTCACTCATGATTGGCACGAATTTTATACGCCGTATCGTGTGGCTAATCGTCTTGTTTGCAACGGCTGTTACAGCGACATTCGCGTCCGCGCCTTCAATAATTTTTGTCCTTACCAAAAAAATACTGCGAGGGAGTTGGAATGTCAGAAAAAAATTTCGCCGCGTCAAGTTCTCAACGCGATTGAACAACTGATTATCGATAAAGGAAATTTGAAATGAGGAAATTAATTTTTTGCGCGAGAGATCTCCGCGATTATCTCAAAGAAAAAATGGACGTGAGCAAGTTTGAAAAAGTTCGCGGGTTCAAACCGACTCTGCCCGAATTTACCGACGCGCCGGCTATTCAAAATTTTTTATTCGGCTTGATGAAAATTTATCCGCATTGCGAAAGAAGTTACGACGCGCCGATTTACGGCGAAACAGGAATTGAAGGGTTGTGCTTGGATTTTAATTGCGGTTTGCGGCTTGAAATTCCACAGGGAAATTTTCATGTCCGAATCGGTGACGACAACGGACAAATTTTTTTCGACAGAGATATTTCCGACGTTCGATTGATTTCTTTTGAAAAATATTTTATCCGTTGGAAAATCGAAGTCGCGCTTGACGGCGAAAAAATTTTTGAACATGTTTTTAATCCCGAAGGATATTCCGTGCTGATAATTTTGCGGCAACGCGCTCCTTTGGGCGATACGCTTGCAATGCTCCCCGCGATTGAAGAATTCAGACGGCATTTCAAATGCGAAGTTTCAATTCTTCTGCCCGAATATCTCAAAGAAATTACGGCGCATCTTCATCCCGAAATTAAACATGTCGACAAAATCAGCTTTGAAAATTACGCGACGTTTTATCTTTCGGCGATTATGAGTCCGCTTCCTTATCTGCCCGTCGACCCGCGAAATAATTCGCTTGAGAGAATGGCAGGTTCAATCATCGGGATTAAAAATCTTCCTGCCAAACCGATTTTCAAACCGACCGCGCCGAGAATTTTTTCCGAGCCTTACGTTTGTATCGGCGTTCAAACTTCCACTCCCACAAAATGTTGGCTTTATCTCGGCGGCTGGGAAATTGTCGTTGATTATTTAAAAAGTCTCGGCTACCGCGTCTTTTGCATTGACAAGAAAAAATTTCAGCGCGAAGGAAAATATTCCGTAGAAATGCCCGCCAATGCCGAAGATTTCACGGGCGATTTTTCGATTATGGAGCGGGCGAACATGCTTTATCACGCAGAATTTTTTATCGGCTTGTCGAGCGGCTTGGCTTGGCTCGCCGAAGTCGTAAATTGTCCCGTCGTTATGATTGGCGGCTTCACTTATGATTGGCACGAATTTTATACGCCCTACCGCGTGGCAAATCGCTTGGTTTGCAACGGTTGTTTCAACGATATTCGCGTAAGTTTTATGATCGGCTGTCCTTATCACAAAGGAACGGCGCGTGAGCTTGAATGTCAGAAAAAAATTTATCCGCAAGCCGTCCTCGACGCGATTAACCGTTTGATTGTCGAAAAAAATTTAACGCCGCCGATATTCAATTAGGAATTATGAATTAGGAATTAGGAATGAAAAAAGCCTCCGAATTTATCGGAAGCTTTCTTTTTTATTCCGCGCAGATTTTATTTCGCCGCGAATTTCAAAACTCTGTCTGCCATTTCGTCTTTTTCGCAAACCTCTTCGTGCAAAATTTTTGCATCGGCAAGTTTGGAAAGATTTCTTGGGATTTTGGCGTTCGTCAAGTTGTTAAGGGCTTGCCGTCGAGGCACTCAATATCGGAGTAAAATCCTGCGTCTTGCCGCGATATTTACTCAACGCGCAAATTGCCATCCGTTACGATAAGTTAGTTTTCTGCTTTAAAAATTTCGTTCTGTCAGCTGTTTTCGCTATTCACTTTTAATTTACCAACAATTCTTAATTAAAAAAAGGCTTGCCGTTTTGTTGTTTTGAAAGTATAATGTCAAAATATCAAGAAGAGGTGATTGATCATGCTGAACAACAAGGCAGATACGATTGAAGAATATATTTTGAGACGGCTGGCGCAAAACTCCGATAAGCAAATTGAACTGAAGCGGACGGCTTTGGCGGACGAAATAAGTTGTGCGCCTTCGCAGATAAGTTACGTTTTGAGTACGCGTTTTACAACCGAGCGCGGCTTTGCGGTTGAGTCTCGACGCGGGCTCGGCGGTTACATTCGCATTGCGATTATTCCGGAAGAACTCGACCAAAAACAAATTTTGTATCGCAACATGATAGAGGACATTAATGAAGAAACGCCCTTTGCGCATGTGAAATCAATGTTGGATTTTCTTTTGGAGAACAAACTTATCACGCGGCGCGAAGCGGAACTTATCGCGCAGATGTCGGCAAATCTTTACAAGTCGGAGGCGGCGGGGCAAATCGCGGCGGAAGAACGAGTAAAATTGATCCGAGCTGTTTTCGCGACGTTGTCAAAAATAACTTAAAGGAATTTTTATCCTGTGCAAAAAAAAATCTCTCGTTGAAAAATCGGCGGGAGGTTTTTTTATTTACAAAAAATTTTTTGGCTGTTAGAATAAATTTGCCGACAAGATTTTTTTAAGGAGGAATTTTTTATGGGAAGAATAGCGGTTGAAATAATTCCGCGAGACGAGGCAAGCCTTCAGGCGGACATCGACGTAATAAAAAAATATCCGCAGGTTGACTGCGTGAACATTCCCGATTTAATGAGTTTTGAACTGCGCCCGTGGCAGGCGGCGAAAATTACTCAGCCCGCGCTTCCGACGATACCGCACGTCCGCGCAATGGACATTGATTTATCAAAGCCGCTCTCCATGCGCGAAGATTTTATAAAATTCGGCGTCAAAGAAGTTTTGATAATCGCGGGAGACCCGCCTAAAGATTTGACGCGCACGGTTTATCCGACGGAGACAATCGACGTGATTCATAAATTTCGCGAAGAATTGCCCGACGTAAAAATTTATGCGGGCATTGATCAATATCGGAGCGGAATTCGCGAAGAACTTTATCGCGTCGAAAGAAAAGCGCAAGCGGGCGCGGCGGGCTTTTTCACGCAACCTTTTTTCGACTTGAGATTTTTGGAAATGTACGCAGACCTTCTTGAAGAACATGAAATTTATTGGGGCGTCTCGCCGGTTTTCAGCAATCGCAGTCGCAGTTATTGGGAGATAAAGGATAAAGCTGTTTTCCCGAAAGATTTTAAGCCGACGATGGATTGGAATATCGACTTCGCCAAAAAAGTTATCGACTTCATCAAGACTTCAAGCGGCGGGCTTTATTTCATGCCGATAACGATTGACATTGCGGAGCTCCTGCCAAAAGTTTTTGATTAGAAATTTGCAACGGGTAGTGGAGACACAGACGCAGAAAATGCAATTTATAATGCGTAATGAAGAAATTTATGGCGGGTGGCGAAGACACGGGCGCACATGGATGTGCGC
>FLNX01000026.1_pt1 | contig 27816 bp, 18 predicted proteins | sample 1140341 | NCBI WGS metagenome assembly FLNX01 (sample SAMEA3878208, study PRJEB12797) | bioreactor metagenome | biome: Moose rumen | place: Sweden | collected 2011-10 | reverse complement strand
CGGCCGGCGGAAAAGGCGGCGGGGCGAGAGGTGACGAAGGAAGTGCGAAGCGGGGAAATTGGTCTTTCCGGCACCGCCCGGAAAAATAATTTCCTCCGCGCAGCAGGGTCGCCGCCGCAGTGCCGTGGGGAAAAAGGCGGCGGGAAGGAACGGGGGACGGACCGGCGGAGCACCGGGCGTGCGGCTAACGGGAACGGGAGACGCGGAGGGCGTGCGGCTAACGGGAACCGGGGAACGACCGGCGGAGAACCGGGCGTGCGGCTAACGGGCACGGGGGACGCGGAGGGCGCGCATCGCGTTGAGGACGGCGAGGACGGTGACGCCCACATCGGCAAAAACGGCCATCCACATAGTTGCAACGCCGATGGCGGCGAGGACGAGGACAAGCGCCTTCACGCCGATGGCAAACCATATGTTCTCACGGGCGATGCAAAGGGTGCGACGGGCAATGCGGAGCGCCAGCGCGACCTTTCCGGGCTTATCATCCATCACAACCACATCAGCAGCTTCAATCGCGGCGTCCGAACCCAATCCGCCCATAGCGATTCCGACATCGGCCCGGGCAAGGACCGGGGCGTCGTTGATGCCGTCCCCGACGAAGGCGAGGGTGCCGGAGGTCGGGGAGTCCCCCCTGAGCGAGGTGGTGCCGGAGGTCGGGGCCCCGTTCGACGGGTCATCGGCCGGGAGGCCCATCAGGGCTTCGACCGCGGCGACCTTGCCGTCGGGGAGGAGGCCGGAGCGGTACTCGTCGACACCGGTCTCGGCGGCCACAGATGCGGCCGTAGCCTCATTGTCGCCGGTAAGCATAACCGTACGGCGGACTCCGGCGGCCTTGAGAGCCGCGACGGCCTCTGCAGCATCGGCCTTTACGCGGTCGGAGATTACGATGTGGCCGGCATAGACCCCGTCAACGGAGACGTGGATGACCGTTCCGCTCTTGTGGCAGTTATGCCACGCCGCACCCTCGAGGTCCATAAGAGCAGGATTCCCGACCGCGACTTTCTTTCCATTGATGACCGCGGTGATTCCCTTGCCCGCGATTTCCCGGATGCTTCCCACCTCGCAATCGTCACTTTCCTCCGGATATGCAGCGCGGAGAGCGGCGGCAATGGGGTGGGTGGAGAAGCGTTCGACGTGGGCCGCGAGATGGAGGAGATGCTTTTCGTCGAGGAACTCGGGATGGACCGCAGTAACTTCGAAGACGCCTTCGGTAAGGGTTCCGGTCTTGTCGAAAACGACGGTACGGAGCTTTGAAAGTACGTCCATATAGCTTGCACCCTTGATGAGGATTCCGCTACGCGAAGCCCCGCCGATTCCGCCAAAGTACGTAAGGGGAACGGAGATGACAAGGGCGCAAGGGCAAGAGACGACAAGGAACATCAGAGCCCTGTAAAGCCATATCGTAAAGGGGCCCATACCAAAGAGCGGAGGCGCCACTGCAAGTATCACCGCAAGAGCTACGACAACCGGAGTATAGATCTTTGCAAAACGGGTGATAAACCTCTCGCCGGAGGCCTTCTTCCCGGAAGCGTTTTCGACAAGGTCGATAATCCGCGATGCCGTGGACTCGCCGAATTCCTTCTCCACGCGGACACGGAGAACGCCCGATACGTTGACACAGCCGGAAAGGACGTAATCCTCCTCAGACACTTCCCTGGGGAGGCTCTCGCCCGTGAGGGCGACCGTGTTGAGAGCCGATGCTCCCTCGATCACGACCCCGTCCATAGGAACCTTCTCGCCGGGCCTGATAACAATGACATCCCCAACTTTTACCGTCTCAGGACTCACCACCGTAACGACGCCGTCCCTTTCCAGATTGGCAGAATCCGGACGGATGTCCAGAAGGTGCTGGATCGAGCGGCGGGAACGGCCTTCCGCGATGGACTCGAAAAGTTCGCCCACCTGGAAGAACAGCATTACGAATACCGCCTCCGCGAACTGGGGCTCCGCCCCAGGCATAAAGCCAATCCCGAGGGCGCCAAGAGTCGCTATCGTCATAAGGAAATCCTCGCTGAGAGCCTCTCCGTGGAGAAGCCCCTCCGCCGCCTCCCTGATTGTTTCCCATCCTACGACAAGATACGGGACCAGGAAAACAAGCAGCTGCTGCCAGGTTTTAAGGCCGGCGTATTTCTCGACAAAGACCGCCGCAATGAGAAGTACTGTCGCGACGGCAATCTTTACGATACTCTCCTTTATTCCGCCTTCTTCGTGATGGTGATGGTGCCCGTGCTCTTCGTGCCCGTGCTCTTCGTGGTGATTATGCTCGTGACTATGCTCGTGTGCCATAATAAAAATGTACCTTTGTTTTCGGCAAAGGTACATCATATGGAGTGCAACCTGGTTGCAAAGTTACAGGGCTGCGATGGCCTCGAGAAGCGGCTTGGTGTACTGAGCGGATGCTGTCACGAAGTTAGCCTCGATGAAGGCGTTGACTGCGGTCGCGACGAAAAGGAGGATGATGAGCGAGCTCACCACGATGCCGATAACCTTCAGGCGGGGGAGCCATTTCTTGTTGTTCCATCCGATAGTCTGGAACATCGACCAGAAACCGTGGTTCAGGTGAAGCCAGATAAAGAAGAACCATACAATGTAAAGAGCCAGGACCCACCAGTGACGGAAGGTGTTCAGAAGCAGGTAATAAGGATTCTCCGCCTCAGCGCCGAGGAATTCCTGCAGCTGCATCTTGGCCCAGAAATGAGTCAGGTGGAAGCAGAGGAATCCGAGGATAATGACTCCGAGGACCGCCATATTCTTTGCAGACCAGGAGTCGTTCTGGGCCTTGGAAGCGACCTCATAGCGCTTCAGTCCGCCGCGCCGGCGGTAGTTGTCAACCGTGAGCCAGCATCCCCAGAGGATATGGACGGCAAATCCAAGAGCAAGGATGGGAACCATAATGTCAATGACGGGAGTGCTCATAAAGTCGCAGCCCAGCTGGAACCAGCCGTCTCCCGCGCTGAATCTTACTGCATCATCGGCCACCTTTCCGAACTGTCCTTTGAAGGAATCAATGACGGAAAAGAAATTGATTGTTCCGTGAAGCAGGAGGAAAATGATAAGGAACGCACCGGAGATGCTCTGGATGAATTTCTTCCCGATGGAAGATGTAAAGAAATTTGCCATAATGCCGTTTCTGGTTCTGTTTAGTAACCCACAAAGATAAAATGTTTCCTTGAAGTTTCAAAATATTGGTTATATTTGTAATCACCTAGAATGTAACACTATGATCATCAGATGCCCCCACTGCAACGCCCTTATCTCCGACAAGGTGAGTATCTGTCCGAAGTGCGGAGAATCCCTGAATGCGGGAAACGCACCACTTCAGAATCTCAACGGAGTAGTCAATAACCTCACCACCCTTGCCCAGATGGAAGCCAAGGTCCCCGGTGGAGGAGTACGGATGGATATCTATGCCTCTCCGAGGGACCCCCAGCCGTACATAAGAGTCACCGCTGAGCTCAAGGATGAAGACATTACGGCCAGCCTGTCCGCCTTTGACCAGGAACTTCTCGCTGACATAAAGGCAGGAAATCCCCTCTGGGCCGTAAAGAAGTACAAGGAGGCGACCGGAGTGGGCCTCATTGAGGCGAAAGCCTATGTGGACGATATTCGGGACCGTTTCAAGGGAGAATCCCGGTCAGATGCCGTAGAGCGTGCGAGTTTCCTTGTCAATGTGCCTATGATGGACCTGAGCGCCCTAGGTTACGGTGACAGCTTCCTCCGGAGGACGACAGCCGGCGTCCCCGGGCTCGTCTCCGAAATAGGTGACGTGCAGATTGCCGCAACGGTTATAGCTGATCTCGCGGCAAAGGTATTCCGCAATGACCTCAGCAGCTCACTGTTCGAGCTTGTGGGCATTGGCGGCGAGAAGTATCCCTTTGACTTCAAAGGGAGCCCGTACCGTGGAGAAGCCCATCAAAACGTCCCGGCGCCGAAGCCTCAGCAGCCCAAACCATCCGGTGGGTTTGGCGGGTTCGATGCCGCGCTTCGCACCGGACAGTCCCAGTCCGGCCCGAAGAAATTCACCAAGTTCGGGAAATAGACGGCCAAAGGGGACCAAAGGGAATTAAAACAAAACAATATATGTACAAGAGAGTTCTTCTTAAGCTCAGCGGAGAATCGCTGGGAGGAAACAGCGGCAAGGGCCTTGACACGGACGCCCTCCGCAAAGCTGCAAAAGAGGTCGCTGAGGCGGCAAAGGCTGGTCTTCAGGTTGCAATCGTAAACGGCGGAGGAAACATTTTCCGCGGCCTTCAAGGCACGGGAAAAGGCTTCGACCGCGTTGACGGCGACAAGATGGGAATGCTCGCAACCGTGATCAATTCCCTCGCCCTTTCAATCTTCATCAAAGAGGAAGGCGTAGAAGCGAAGGTGTTTACCTCCACGCCTATGGAGCCTATGGCAGAGTATTATATGAGGGACAAGGCCGTCGAAGTCCTTGAAAGGGGCGGCGTAGCCCTCATCGCCGGCGGAACCGGCAATCCCTTCTTCACAACGGACTCCGGCGCTGCGCTCCGCGCCCTTGAGATCAAGGCCGATGCCCTTCTGAAAGGCACCCGTGTGGACGGAGTCTATACGGCTGACCCGGAAAAAGACCCCTCCGCGACGAGATACGATGAACTGTCCTTCGACGAGGCTATCTCAAAGAATCTCCGCGTGATGGACCAGACAGCATTCTCTATGTGCCGCGACGGCGGAATGAACATCATCGTGTTCGATATGAACGCCCCCGGGAACCTGAGGAGAATTCTTGACGGAGAAAAGGTAGGAACGCTGGTCCACCCGTAGGACAGACACCCTACTGCTCGTCAGGCGAACCGTCGTCAAGACGCGGGTCGAAAAAGAGCGGCCGGCTTGCCCGTGCAGAAGCAGCCTCCGAGAGGATACGTTTGCGTGTCGCCTTGAACAGCCAGAAGCAAAAGGCGATAAGAACCAGCGAGATTATGCCGGAAAGGGCCGGAGTGATGGACGAGGAGAATGCAAGGGTGTCGTAAACTCCGTGAAGGATGACGGGATAGAGCCATACCTTCACCTTGTCGGACGTCTCCCCGCCGCCGAACTTGATTCTCGAATAATAATAGCCCATCACGATAGCGAAAGCGAAGTGTCCGGGCACGGCAAAAAGCGCCCTGGAGACGCTCACATAGAACCAGGAGCTTCCGGAAGACAGCACATACATCAGGTTCTCCAGGCAGGCGAAGCCAAGGCCTATCGACGCGGCATATACCAGCCCGTCATACCTCTCGTCGAACTCCGCGCTCTTACGCAGAAGCAGCCACAGCATAAACAGTTTCGCCAGTTCCTCCGGAATCGCGGCGCCAAAGAAGGAAATCTTCGCCGCCTCGAGGAAGGTCGTGGGCTCATTGGTGTAGAATCCAAGATTCAGGAGCGGACCGGAAATGAGAGTTGAGACGAATGTAGCAATGCCTCCGAAGAGGAACCCCTTGAAGACCATCTTCTTGGGTTCAGGGTTGAAGTCTTTGCTGTAGACATAGTACAGCAGCATTATTGCGGGCGCGATTGCGGCCCCTAGGATAATCCACATATAAACTGTTCGATGAGGGCTTTATGATGGCCCGGTATAATGATGTGATGGTTGGCGATAGGATCCTTCAGGAAGTAGGAGGCGTCCTCGGGCGGGAGACGGAGTATCACCTGGGTCCTGCAGAGGTTGTCCTCATACTGATTCCGAAGAAGCGTTCCCTCGGAGACGAAATATCGGTCGAGTGCCCCGGATACCTTGAATACGGTGACAGGTCCTTCCGGGAAATGTCCGTGGAGCCCGACTCCGATTCCGGACTCGAAATGAGTGTCGTAAGTGAGCGAGTCCACAAGGTCCGTCGCGATTGTGCAATGGGCGAAAAGGATTTCTCCGGAGGCGACGTCGATATGGGCTGGATTTGCCTGGAAGCCGGTTTTTCCGGTAAGTGCCTTCGAAATCATCATCGTAACAAGGGCGGGGACATCGCCTTCGCAGCTGGATGGAAGGCCTTCGCCGTTTAGCACTGAAAGGGCGAGGCAGCCGGTATTACGGACTGCCGTAAGAAGGTCGAAGCAGCGGAGCGTCAGCGCCCCCAGCCCCTGTTTCCTGACAAGCGCCCTCAGGCCTTCAAGTATCTGCATCGCCCCTGGAAGGGATTCGGAGATGTCCGTTTTCATCGGAAGCGCCGGAGCTTCGGGGGCGGCGACGGATTTCATCTCCGCGAGGAGCTCCTCGAGCGGAATGTCCGAAATTTCCACTCCCAATTTCTTCCTTATCGCCTCCGTGTCATATCCGCTTGCGATAAGCCAGTCCGACGGCTTCCCGATTATGCCTATCCTTTTCCCCGCAAGTTCCCTCCGCGCCTTTTCAGCCCGCATCAGAAGGCCGATGCGCCTACGGACCGTCTCTGCGTTTCCGTGGACAACTTCGCCGGAAAGGCCTTTCTGTCTCAGGTACGAGAGGATTTCGAGGGAGGCGGCAAGGGAATTGCTCTTTCCGGAAGTAAGGAGAAGGAACCTTCTCGCGCCCCTCTCGAGAAGCTCCGGAAGCTGGCGGAGGAATAGCCCCTCCGCTCCACCGGTACGGATATATATAAGGTCCAGGGGACGCTCCCCAAAGCTTGAAAAATCCGCTCCGGGGAAGTCATACCCTCCCTCCGGGAATATTTCCTTTAAAAAATCGTCTGTAAGACGGGACACCGAAGCTTCATCGTGGAGCCCGGACGTCACGGTAAAAATTGCAAGGTCGTTCATTATGGCAAAGGGCAACTAATCGGAAAAAATGTCACCATATATATTCTCTAAATAATAATCTGGATAGAATATATTTACGCAATCCATTCTCTCTCCCGGTGGGAAACTGATTATCCAATCCAAACTATTTAAGTTATCAAGAGTCAAATCATATCTGCAACATCTCGAATTTAATACTTCTATGCGTTCCTCGGAAGGTAGTAAATAAAAATCTTCCTTGCTGGGCAAATCTTCCACTCTGAATATATAGACCCAAATAACATCCGTGTCATCAAAAATGTCCTCATAAATATTCCAGTAATCTAAGAAAAATGGTCCATGACTCTTGGTGTTTTTCCGAACGAGTTGGTTTGGTTGATCGGGGTAGTATCGTATTATGGAATCTTTCCAATGTTGATAATTCAATTCCACTAGTCTGTCATATATGTAACGATAATCTATTAGCAAATCGTATTTGCTCGTATTCATAATGTCTATACACCTATGTCCACCATTACGAATCTTCTGCAGTTTTGTGCAAGAAAAGAAGGAGAGCGAGAGAAGCACGAACAGAGCCAAGCATCTAATGGAGACGCTACTGGATTTAATATTAATCATATGTAATGGGTCTTCTTATTTGCGTCATTCGTCCCGCCAAATACCGCAGTACTCCCGTCGGGATACTTAGCCGTGAATCCGCGGACAAATCCGCCCTCATTCAATTCCCGGGAGACCAGTATATGGCTGAAGGCTGTCCGCAGCGGAAATGAATCTCGGGTCAGGCTGTCCGTATTCTCCACCAGGCACTCCCCGTCAAGGGAAAATACCACATCGGAATCTCCGATGCTTGCAGGAGATACGACCCCGTTGAAGTACTTGGTCTTGTTTACAAGTGTAATCCTCGAAAGCCCCGTCAAGTCCCATCCGTAGCCGGCATAGCCCTCTCCCCCCTGGCTGTTATACTGAAGCGATATCTCCGGAGTAAAACCAATCGCCGGGGCAACCGGCATTGATATCGTATACGTCCGTGCCCCTGTCGAACTCACACCTTCTTCAACACCAATCCCTCCTACGACATATCCGTCAAGCAGGGAACGCATCGCATCCTCCCCCGTTCGCCGAAGAGTTGTATGAACCCTTTCCTCAAACGAAAGACGCATCTCCTTCGCGTGCGCCTCCTTTTCCTCTTCTGTAGCCATCCTCGGGCGAACATCATTGCGGATCAGAGGATACAATGCGACGCCAGTTTCAGCATCTTCCGTATCGTTCATCTTCTCCGCAGAAAAATCTTGTGAAGACAAGCGAAAAGGGAAGAAAAACAAGATGAGCGAGAAAAGAAAAACTGACTGCCTCATAATAATGGTCCTCTAATGATAATGGTTCTCTAATGAGATACGCAAATATAGAAAATTCCGGGGAATAACGGGCAGAGGATTGTCAGTTGTCTACCTTTGCGAGGGTGACGACGGATATACGTATGCCTGAATCTGCGGGGAGAGCCTTAAGAAGGGCCAGGGTGCAGGCCGCGAGGGTGCTGCCGGTTGTGAAGGTGTCATCGACTATGAGGATGTGCCGCGTCGTGGGAGGAATCTTCCCGGCGGAGAAGGCGCCGAGGACGTTTCGGCTCCGCTCGGAAAAGGTCCGATGGACCTGACTCGTCGTGCGGCGTGTACGGCGGAGGACGGAAGGGGCGTAGGTCGCGTTTAGGGAACGGGCTATTTCGCGAGCGATAACGGCGGACTGATTGTAGCCTCGGGAGAGGAGGCGGCGCCAGTGGAGCGGCACGGGAACGACAAGGTCCACGTCACTGTACAGCCCGCCGGATGAAAGGAATTTTCCCAGCATCCTCGAATACTTCCTCCCGGCACGTACATCTCCGTCGTACTTCAGGGCCCTCAGGATATTCCTGTACCCGTCACCCTCACGATAGTACATCAGCGCCGCCGCCCGGAAATACACCGCCGGAATGATCCCGGAAGCAGGGGTCTGTGACCCTTCGGTACGGTACGCTCCTTCGGAGCTATCCTTCCCAAAGTCTAGCGACTTTGGGCCCCTTGAAGGGTTGGATAATGGGGTCCCCGAAAATCCTGGGATTTTTGGGGTATCGCGGCCGAGGGCGGCCATGCCGTCCGAAGGGTCACAGACCCCTGCTTCCGAAGCTGACATCGCGGCGAGGGCTTCGTTGAAGGCATCGGCGATGGGGTTGCGCTCGTGGGTCCAGGACCAGGTCAGAGGAATGTCGGAGTCGCAGTGGAGACACAGGTGGGATTCGTTCACGCCCAGGATGCGCCCGCACACGAGGCAATGCCGGGGTGCGAGCACATCTAGTATGGCCGTAACGATATTCATATGGGCCCGAAGGACACTACCGTACTTCGAAAAGTCCCGGACGGGAGTCGTTCGCGCGGTAGTGAGGCGCATAGAGAGACTCCACCTCGACCACCGGGGCGGTGAAGGCGCCGGCACGTTCCACGAAGAAGTCCTCACGGATAACCGACGTCTCCTCAGGGAACACCTCGAACCAATACTCCGTACGCTCCGGATATACCGCGCGGTAGCGGGAACCGCGGCCCCACCAGATGTGGCCGGAGAGCTGGTCCGCCGGCTTCAGGCAGGCTTCGCGGGGCGAAGTGAGCCGGACAAAACTCCGGTTCTCCTGGCTCCAGACGGTGTATTCCGCCGTGATCCGGTCGCCGACGGAAACGGGGTCGCCGGGGCGGATTTCCCTGCGGTCAGAAGCCGTGTAGAACTTCCTTGTCACAGTGAATCCGTTGCCGGAAGCCTTAACGTCAGCGAAAGGCGCCGTAAAGGTGGCGCTGAGGGCTACGACCTTGGTTGCAAGAACCTCCTCGCCGCCGTCAAGGACAGAAGTTATCGCATCCACAAAGGCCGGGTCCGCATCCCATTTCTGAGTCTCCTTCTGGAGCATAAGCCAGATACGGATACCGTCAGCGATGGACGGGCGGTAGGAAGTGAGAAGGTCGCATATCATCGAATGGGCATAAGCCTCGCTTTCGAGAAGGCCCCGCCAGGGCATAACTGCATTGGGGTAGTACCAGCCGCCGTCGCGATGTTCCACCGCATATTCTACGAGCGACTCGCTGTCGCGCCTTATCGTCTTTTCGAACTTCGACTTTGCCCCGAGGGTAACGCCCCAGGCGGAAGAGAGCGTCTTTCCTTCCGCTACGGCAAGGAGGTTCTCAAGCGTACGGATCCGCCGGACCTTTCCGAGGATATAGCCCGTAAGGCCGATGGAACCGGAAGCCTTGGGGGCAAGATAGGCCGATGCGCGCTTCTGGAATTCCTTGAAGGCCTTGGTCTCCTCCCTGGTCGATGGTTTGTAGGCGAACGGAACCGCCGGATACATTGACCTGACAAACATATACTGCTCCTCGGAGAGGTAGCCGTACCAGCGGCCGCTGACGGTCCCGAACATCCTCTGGTCCAGATACTTAACCGTTTCCGTAAGATCCGGAACGGAGAAGCCGCGGTCGCGGAGTTTTCCAAGCCGCTCGAGGAGTACAGCCGTAATGGTAAGGTTGGAGTTCATCCCTTCAAACCAGGCGAATCCGCCGTCAGCGTTCCGGCAGGCCATAATCTTTTCGAGGAGAGCCTCGTCGGAGATAACCTCGGAAGAGACGGAAACCCCCGACAGTTTGGAACTCAGGAGCCTTACATACAGGGCTTCGCTAAGGTCCAGGACGTTTTCCGAGGCAGGGTCCATATGGGACAGAACGGCATCCTTCACCATATCCAGAAGGGAGATTTCCCGGACTGAGGCCTTATTCCCGGAGACATTCACGAAGCGGTCGCGGAGATCATCCAGAAGAATACCCTTGGACATTCCTGAAAGGAGAACCGCAGAGTGAGATTCCGTCAGGGTCTGGGCGTCAGGATAGACCGGAAGGCTCACGAAGACGGCATCAGAGCAGCCTTCCGCATCGATTGTCGCCTTGAGGCCCATAATGCCGGACGCGCCGCCCGCCGCCGCTCCGGGAACCTCGAACTCCTCATACACCGTCCCGCCGGGAGGAACGGTAACCTTCTTCCTGGAGGTACGTACAGGCGTTACGCCCTTCCACTCGGAAGAGGCGAACTGCTCAAGATACAGCCATCCCTCCACCGGAACCGTCTCAACCGAAGAGACGGCGACGCGTACGCGGGCGACGTCCCCGTCATAAAGGTAACGGGGTTCAACGAGAGAGACCTTCACCGGGATCGTGATCATAATCTCCGCCTCCGAGAGGGTGTTCCTCATCGACTTGTCGTGGGCGTAAACCTTTATCTTATAGGTTGAAAGCTTATCAGAAGCCGTAAAATCGAACTTGAGTTCGCCGGAGGAAGAGGAGCGGAGCGAAGGGTAGAACACGAGTGTCTTCTCCATCTTCTCACGGACCGGGATGTCCCGAGAAGGAGTAGCCCCATCCGCTTCTTCCGCCTCAGCCGATTCCGGGACGGCCACCTCGTCATCCTGAATCGACATATAATCCATAACGGGCGCGGCAGACCGGAGCGCGACCGTATTTTTTTCCATCGCGTACCCGATGGGCACAGGGCCTTCGTCGTACGAGGTACTGACGCGGCCGCAAGCTGCATCAAAGGCGACATAGGCCGCTTCCAGACGGATAGGCCTTACGATATTCCACCAGTTGCCGGATATCCGGTCCACGCTCTTGTCATAGACGGATACCACAGCCTCCACGCCGGGCTCAGTCTGCAGCGTAACCGTGCACGTCTCCCCCGGCCTCGCGCTTTCGCGGAGCGAGGTGAATTTAAGAGTAAGGTCATTCATAGAGGAGCGGCGATGGAATTCCCGGTCGAACCGGACAGACTCTCCGCCCTTGAAATAAAACACCGAAAGCCGCACGGATTCCGGGTAGGAGACCCTGTAGAGGAAGGATACGGAGGCAAGCGACCCTGCCTTCCCGCGGTTTCCGTCAAGACGGACCATACGCGACTCCAGCACCTCGCCATTAAGCCCCGTAAGCATCACCACAGCCCATACGGGCCCGTTCGCAGAGCCCATCCTGAGTTCCACATTTCCACCCTCCGGAACTTCCTGATTTCCGGTAATGAACACACGCTCAACGGGAGCGTCCAGAGTCTTCGCGGACTCCGGAACATAAAGGATATACGTAGTGGATTCCTCCACGTCGAGCGCCCTGCCGGTCCGGCTTGTAGCGCCGCAGACAAGACTGTAAAGTCCGGAAGAAAGCCCCTCCAGAGAGACCTCGCTGCTCTCCCCCGAAGGGAAAGAACCGCTTCTTACCGCCTTCCCGGCCTCGTTGACGAGACGATAGGTGATGTCAAGAGGCAGGACTTCCCCGTTCCCGTCGTTGGCCCTTGAGGAGAAAGTGAACGAAGCGCCTGTCACGATGGTCCTTCCGGGGCGGTTGTAATATGGCCTCCAGGGACGGCGGACGACGTTGTCTTCGATAAGGGAGAATTCCCCTTCCGCGGCCCCGGAATCCACTCCGGTGAAGACCCTGAATTTCGACACCACGGTTACGTGGGTGTTGAATTCCTGGGTTTCCCCCGTTGCATCCGTAACACGGACAGAGACGGTATACCACCCCTCAGAAACCGTGGGAAACCGGAATGAGAAGGATCCGTCGGATTCGGGCTCTATCTCCGAGAGGAACTGATCATCCCCCCAGCGATGGACCCGGACGTCCATTTTCGCAGCGGAAAGGCTGTGGCCGGAATAGCTGACAAGCCGGCCGGCAATCTTCACGGAATCCCCAGGAAGGACGACCTCCCCGACGGGGGTGAATTCAAGGTCATACGAAGGGAGGACGAAGCGGTCCACCCGGACAGACCTCGAATCGAGTACTTTTCCGCTTTTTTCCTCAATCGCAATCCGGAACATCCCGCCGCGGACATCCTCAGGAATGGCGAATGAGCCTTCCGCAGTCCCGAGGTCCCCGGTCTTAAGCGAAGATGAAGCTATCTCGTTGTTTTCGCTGTCGTAGAATACGGCCTTCAGGGGGTAAGAAGCGAGTACGGACACCGCTCCTTCGCGGGACCCTTTCCGGGCAATCGCGGCAAAGCGGACGGTATCGCCGGGATTGAACGCTCCCCTGTCAGGGTAGATGTTGCAATAGCGGCGGGTATCGGCAGTGGTCCGTCCGGACGAGGATGAGTAGCCCCAGAGGCTGAGCACCGGAGATTTCCGGATACGGCCGTCCGTGTATTTCGATGTGACCGTAAGCCCATAGCGGCTTCCCCGCACAATCGCGCCGGCGAACTCCTTCGGAAGCGCCGCGAACCCCTTCCCGTCAAGGCCCATATCCGTTTCCTTCACGGTTTTTCCGTTCTTGGAAAGGGTAAGATGGACCCGCTTTACAGGCTCGCCGCTCTTGTAATCCGCCACGTAAATTGTCTTTTCCTTGAGGGCGACGGAAAGGGTAAGCTGCTCGTACGGGCAATCCGAAGATATCTTTCCGGGGGCGGTGGCGGTAATCAGATATTCCCCGTCATCGACCTTCGGGATATTTACCGATACGGTATCGCTGAGATAGAACCTCTTTGCAGGGTTTTTGACTTCAAACGACCTGAGGGTTTTGCCCTTCGAAGATTCTGGGGTAATGGTTACCGTTGCTTTGTCAAGGTTACGGAAGGCGACAATGATTTTGCCGTCCCTGACCTCGACATCCACGCTCTTGTGTTCGAACGATTCGACAAGATTCTTGACTGAGCTTATCCCCCCGGCTATTGTCTTGTCCTCTCCACGGAGGGCGCTACGGCGCTTTTCAAAGGCCTTGCAGTCCTCATAGAGAGCCTTGTACTCAGCTTCTGACCCCTTCCCCCGGTCCAGTTCGCGGTTACGTATGGAAAGTATTTCCGCCTCCGGATAGAACGAAGTCGCGCGGCCGGAAAAGCGGCGGACAAGTTCCTCCATAGCGGCTCTTTTCTTCTCATTCGGGAGCCTCGCCGCGATATAGTAGTCCAGCCAGTCGGAGAGCGGATACCGGCCGGCGAGTTCTTCCTTCAGGAGGGGATAAACCCTCGAGTGTTCCGGTTTCTCCGGGTCTTTCAGGCTCGCCCCAATAAGGTCCCAGAGGATGAATTCCCAGTCACTCCGGACGAAACTGTCCTGAGAGCCGGAAAGGCCGGAAAGGTTATACAGCGGAGCGTTCCGCCCTGAAAGCCTTTCTTTGCGGGAAAGGGCCGATTCGAGTCTTGAATCCCATCCCCTGTACTCCCAGTCCCTCATCCAGAGGTACGTCACAAGCGGCTCGTCGAAAGATTTGACCTTTTCTTCGAGGCTTTTCCGGAGGGCGTCGCGGTCCTTCCAGTTGAGCCGGGTCCCGGTCTCGACACGCTTTGTCGCGGCGTCCCAGAAATCAACGACATAATGGCGGTCCTCAGCCTCAGCGATGATTTCGTCGAGGACAGCGATGGAGGTTTTCGGTTTGTCTTCTTTCGCAGCCGCTTCGTAGCGGGCCCATTTTTCAGAAAGAACGTGCCGGCCGTCGTCAGAGGGCGCGGGGGCGGCGGCAAGAGTCGCTGCAACTACCATAGAGAGAATCATAGTCTACTTGTTTTCAAAAATACTGGCGGCTTCGGAAACAACAAAAGTTGAGCCACCGATATAGACGAGGGCGTCCGGATCTCCGGAAACCGTCGAAAGTGCCCGGAGGACCGCCTCCCGGACGGACGGGACAGAGACGGCGCCGCTCCGTCCCGCGGCCTCGAAACGCCTGAGGATATCCTCCGAGGGGAGAGCCCGCGGAGTCGAAGGCGTGGTAAAGATATACTCCGCCCCGGAGGGCATCAGCGGAATGATGGCGTCAAGGTCCTTGTCCGCCATAATGCCGTAAACGATTACAAGACGGGACGGGGCCATCTCCCGGAGCTGGGAGAAATTATGCCGCAGCGCATCTGCGTTATGTCCTATGTCCATAATGACGCGGGGATCCCGCGAAACCATCTCCCACCGCCCGTGTAATCCCGTCCGCGAGGCGGCGTGGACTATCCCGTCCCGGACTGCGTCGCCGTCCAGAGGATACTTCCGGCGGAGGACATCGAGAGCCCACAGCGCAGTCCTCAGGTTCTTCCTCTGGACCTTCGCCTGCAGGTCCATCGACACGAGCATTTCCTCCGCCCGGTCCCACAGCCACGGCTCCGCTTCGTCCGCAAAGATCAGCTCTCCCTTCGCGGCGGCCCTGAATACGGATTCCGTCTCTTCGTCCCTTGAGGCCACAACGGCAGGGACTCCGTCCTTGAAAATCCCGGCCTTTTCGGCGGCGATTTCCGGACGGGTATCGCCGAGAAGGGCCATATGGTCAAGGCCTATCCCCGTCACCACGCTGACCTCCGGAACAATGATATTCGTCGAGTCCAGCCTTCCCCCGAGGCCCACCTCCATCACCGCGAAATCCACCCCTTCGTCCGCAAACCAGCGAAGCGCCATCCCCGTAGTAATCTCGAAAAACGACAGGTCCATTTCCCTGAAATACCCTCCCCACCGCATCAGGAAATCATACACATATTCCTTTGGAACCATCGCAGCGGAGGGCACAGACACTTCGGACGGCATGGCCGCCCTCGGCCGTGTCAGAGGGAGGGGCCCAAGCTTGCTTGGGAAGGATAGCTCCGAAGGAGCGTACCGTACCGAAGTGTCTGTGCCCTCCGCTGCGACGATTTTCATGCGTTCACGGAAATCGACAAGATGAGGGGAGGTGTACAGGCCGGTGCGGTAGCCGGAGGAGGATAGCGCAGAGGCGAGAAGGGAGGAGACGGAGCCTTTGCCGTTAGTGCCTGCGACGTGAACGAGGTGAAGGGCGCGGTCAGGACGGCCCAGCGCCTCATTGAAGGCATACATACGTTCCAGTCCGGGCTTGTACGCACCGGAAGAGAACCCATCCTTCTGGACGGAGGGGAAACGGGTGAATATTTCGCCAAGGAGGGCTTCGTAAGCGTCTTCAAGCAGCGCCATCGTAAAGTTTTTTGTTTTTGTTCACAAATTTAGTTACTTTTGAATTTCAAAACAATATGCATCTGCGATGCTGGGCAATATCCTCAGGAGCAATTATATAATCGACGGCATACAGCAGCCGCTGACTCCGGAAGCGATCCTTCGGGAATGCGCCCTTGACGGCGTCATTCCAAAGGACGACGCTCCGGAGGCCCTTCCTGTCATTGCTGACGAGACCATCGACCCGGCCCCGTCGTCCATAGACCTGGACTCCACTGACATCACATCATCCCTGAAGGCCGTCAGTTCCCTTCACGGCCGCTGCGTTCCCGGACCGTTCGCCGGACCGTACACCGCTGAAAAGATAGCCGGAGCGCTTATAGACACAATATGGATGGGCGGACACTTCCGCCTCGGAGACCTTACCCTGAAGGCGGAATGGAAGTGGAACGGGGAGAAGATAGGGAATATGGCGGCGTTCTACGCCTCCGTGGAGGCTGCCGGAAGCTATATCGACTCGCTCGGCCTTAGGATATCATCGCTCGGGCTGTCCCAGGGTGCCTGCTCAGTATCCTTCAAGGCCGTCACAACGGAAGAGGAGGATCCCAATCAGGACGAGGACGAAGAAGGACTCTTCGGGGAACTCCCCTTCAGGACTGCCTCCCCGCGGATATCCCGCCGCCGGAAATGCCCCGCCACAATACTTCCGGAGCGGAGCGACTGGCTTGTCTATGTTCCCTTCGACTCGTGCGATTTCCGCCTTGGCGGCAGCGCGCTCGAGGAGGCGACGAGCCCCGGAGCCGGCACGGCACCGGAGATAGGCGACGCGGATTACTTTATCGACTGCTTCGAGGTTGTGAGGGAACTCGTGGAGGACGGGGTCGTAAGGGCAGGCGCCAGTGTCGGAAACGGCGGCCTGATGACGGCTCTGTCGAAGATGGCGGAAAGCGGAGCGGGCGCGAGCATCTCCATCGGCGACATCTGCCGTGCATACGGCAACGAGAAGCCCCTCAGGGTGCTTTTCTCCGAAGTTCCCGGAGTCATCCTCCAGATTGCAGACATAGATTACGACTACATAGACGCTGAATTCCTCCTGCAGGATATAGCTTATTTCCCCCTCGGCCACCCGGATCCTTCCGCAGACGGGATCTCCGTCATCGCAGGAGGCAAGACGGGAATCGGCGGAATCCTCGATTCCCTGCTGGGGTCAAAGGAAGGAGAAGATTGACAACACCGAAAACTTGCAATATGCCAAAGATTTTTGTCCTCGACACCAACATCATCCTCCACGACCACAACGCAATCAACAATTTCCAGGATAACGACCTCGTGATTCCGATAGCCGTTGTCGAGGAGCTGGACAAATTCAAAAAGGGTAACGACACGCTCTCGTACAACGCCCGTGCCTTTATGAGGGAGATAAACCTCCTTACGGACGGAAAAAAATTCGGTCCCCGCGGCGTAAAACTGGGAAAGAACCAGGGTTACATCAAGATCGAGCCCAACCATCCCTTCCCGGACGGGCTGAAGGAACTCTTCCGCGACGATATCCAGGACCACAGGATTCTCGCAACCGCGATATGGGTCCGCGACAACAACCCAAAAAAGTTTGTCGCCCTTGTCACCAAGGACATCAATCTCCGTCTCAAGGCTAAGGCCGCCGGGATGGAGGCCCAGGACTACCTCACTGACAAACTCGAAGACGAAGACATCGAGAAAACCCGCGAAGAAGTAATCCAGCTCCAGGGAAACAAGTGGAACGAAGTTGCCCAGGCGCTTACCTACGGGCCGGAAAACGCCGTTCCGTGGGAGGCTGTCGAAGACAACGAGCCAAAGCCCAACCAGCTCTACAAGATAGACTTCGGCGGAGATACCGTCTGTGCCCGCTATGATCCGAGGGGCCGGAGAATCGTCCTTGTGAAGGCCCGTGAGGCCTCCGGAATACGCCCCAGAAACGAAGAGCAGCGCTTCGCGATGGACGCCTGCCTCAACAAGAAGATATCCCTGGTTTCCCTCACCGGAGGCGCCGGAACCGGAAAGACGCTGATCGCCCTCGCATCCGCAATCGAGCAGGAAAGGGACTACGACCAGATCATCCTTTCAAGGCCCACCGTCGTCCTCGGAGGCCAGGACATAGGCTTTCTCCCCGGCGACCAGAAAACCAAGATGTCCCCGTACATCCAGCCCCTGATGGACAACCTCGAAGTCATCAAGCATTGCTTCAAGCCCGGGACACGCCAGTTCCAGAGGATAGAGGCCCTTCTGAAGGAGGAGAAACTCGTGATATCCCCCCTCGCCTACATCCGAGGCCGTTCGCTCGGGAACTGCTTCTTCATCGTGGACGAGGCCCAGAACCTCACCCCGCACGAAGTCAAGACCATCATCACCCGCGCCGGAGACGGCACGAAGATGGTCTTCACGGGAGATATATTCCAGATTGACCAGCCGTATCTGGACCAGTGGTCCAACGGCCTTACCCACCTTGGCGAAAAGATGGACGGACAGCCTTTGTTCCAGCACATCTTCCTCCGGAAGGGCGAACGCTCCGCCCTCAGCGAAATCGCCGCAAAACTTCTGTAATCAAAATAACTAACTGCATAATATGAAACAGGACCTACAGGTTTTTGACCTTATCAAGAAAGAGACCGAACGCCAGAGTTCAGGACTGGAACTGATCGCATCGGAAAACTACGTGACGGAACAGGTGATGGCGGCAATGGGCTCCGTCTGTACGAATAAATATGCCGAAGGCTACCCCGGCAAGCGCTACTACGGCGGATGCGAGGTGGTGGACCAGATCGAGCAAATCGCCATCGACCGCGTGAAGGCGCTCTACGGCGCGGAGTACGCGAATGTCCAGCCCCATTCCGGCGCCCAGGCGAATATGGCCGTCACGATGGCGTGCCTCCGTCCCGGCGACACTTTTATGGGCCTTGACCTTTCGATGGGCGGGCATCTGACCCACGGCTCCCCCGTCAACGCTTCCGGCATCCTGTATCACCCCGTCGCCTATGGGCTCAACCCGGAGACCGGGCTCGTGGACTACGACGATATGGAGCGGAAGGCGCTCGAGCATAAGCCCAAACTCATAATCGGAGGCGCATCCGCCTACTCCCGCGAGTGGGACTACGAGAGGATGAGGGCCATCGCGGACAAGGTTGGCGCCCTCCTCTGGATCGATATGGCCCATACCGCCGGTCTGATCGCCGCCGGTCTTCTCAAAAACCCGGTCAAATACGCCCATATCGTAACGTCCACGACCCACAAGACCCTCCGCGGTCCCCGCGGCGGCATCATCCTGATGGGTAAGGACTTCGATAACCCCTTCGGAATACTCACTCCAAAGGGCGAGGTCAAGAAGATGAGCGCGGTGCTGGATTCGAGCGTTTTCCCCGGCATCCAGGGCGGTCCCCTCGAGCACGTCATCGCGGCAAAGGCCGTCGCCTTCTTCGAGGCGGCCCAGCCGGAATTTGTCAAGTACCAGAAGCAGGTTGTCTCGAATGCGGCGGTTATGGCTGCAGCGTTTACGGACAAGGGCTACAAGATTATCTCCGGCGGTACGGACAACCATCTTATGCTTATCGACCTCCGCGCGAAATTCCCCGCCCTTACCGGACGCGTTGCGGAAAAACAGCTCGTCAGGGCTGATATCACGGTAAACAAGAATATGGTTCCGTTTGACTCCAGAAGCGCATTCCAGACCTCCGGACTCCGCGTCGGCACTCCCGCAGTCACTTCCCGCGGATTCGTGGAAAAGGATATGACGGACATCGTCGAACTGATTGACACCGTCCTTACCTCCGCAGCCCTCCACTTCGAGGCCCTTACGGCAAAGGAGCCCACGGAGGAGCAGACCGCGGAGCTCGCAGCCCACAGCGCCGTCCTCGAGGAAGTGCGCCGCAAGGTCCATATGATGACAGCCGGAAGGCCGCTTAACAATTATTGATATGATCAAGATCTTCTCACTGATAGCCGCGCTGGCGCTTATGGCCTCCTGTATCGAGGAGGGCGGATTCGGCACCGGAGAAAGCGGACAGCAGCAGGGTACGGCACAGCAGGGCACCGGAGATAATAACGGTAACGGTAACGGCAACGGCAATGGCAACGGCGACGGCAATGGCAATGGTTCGGGTTCCGCCGCGGCGGAGATGCCCGGATGGGCTGAACTTCCGGTAATGGACCTTACGAAAGACACGGAAGGCTATCTTGTCAGCCAGTCTGACAGGGACCTCTATTATGCTATGCACATATGCCCGGACGTCAAGGACGCCAAGGGAAACCTCGCAAGGAACTATACCGTAGCATACAGCGCGGTGTACCACTGCCCGGTCTGGATCGCTGCGCCCCGCCACTCGATGTACGAAGGAGGCAGCGGCAGGACGGAGGCGTATGGGCGTGATCCTGACGTCCCCTATTCCATTCAGTACAGCTCGAAGAGCACCGGCGGCGGATGTAACAAGGGCCATATGCTGGGCTCCGCGGAGCGAACCGCCTCGAAGGCGACTAACAACCAGGTGTTCTACTATACGAACATCGCGCCCCAGCTCTCCTCCGGATTCAACACCGGAAACGGCGGATGGAATCTTCTGGAGGAGTGGGTTGACGGACAGGTTTGCCGTGACACCCTATATGAGGTTATCGGATGCTATTTCGAGGAGTTCGTGGACGGATACAAGGAGTATCAGAGCCCTTCGCTTATTTCCTTCGGCGGACGCGACGACGTCTCGATGCCCACAATGTTCTACTACGCCCTTCTCCGCACAAAGAACGGCTCCTCGGGAAAAGCCGTGAAAGAGTGCAGCGCGGACGAACTCAAGTGCGCGGCGTTTGTCAGGGCCCATACCAACGGGCTCAAGGGCCAGAAGGTCACAAAGACTGAGATGATGTCAATCGCGGATCTTGAAAAGATCACCGGATTCACCTACTTCCCCAACGTTCCGAACGCTCCTAAAACGGTCGCAAATGCATCCGACTGGGGGCTGTAGCGCGGGGGTATATGGGCTATAGCGAAAATGGCGAAAAATTGCTATCTTTGCGGCGCTTTTTTAGCAGAAAGAAAACGAAATTAACTTATAATACCAACCAATTACAATGGCAGAAATCAAGAAAAGAGTCTATCGCTTTGGCGCCAAGAAGGCCGAGGGCGATGGCAAAATGAGGGAACTGCTGGGCGGCAAGGGTGCCAACCTGGCAGAAATGAACCTCCTCGGGATGCCGGTTCCCGCAGGATTCACCATCACTACCGAATGCTGCACGGAGTACTACCGCCTTGGCGGAGGGTACACTCCCGAACTGAGGAATGATGTTGCCGCGGCGCTTGAAGCTACGGAGAAAATAATGGGCAAGAAGTTCGGCGACGAGAAGGATCCCCTTCTGGTATCCTGCCGCAGCGGAGCACGCAGCTCAATGCCCGGAATGATGGACACCATCCTCAACATCGGACTTTGCTCCAAGACCATCCCCGGCCTTATCGCAAAGACCCAGAATCCCCGTTTTGTCTATGACGCATACCGCCGTCTCATTATGATGTACTCTGATGTCGTTATGGAGAAGGCAGAGGGCATCGAGCCCGAGGACGGACAGGGAATCCGCCAGCAGCTTGACCGTATGATGCAGGACGTGAAGGACGCTCGCGGTTACCAGAGCGACACAGAGCTCACCGCTGAGGAACTCCGCGACCTCGCAGAGGCTTTCAAAGTCCGCATCAAGGAAGTCCTCGGTGTTGAATTCCCGGACGATGCGCAGGCACAGCTCTGGGGCTCCATCGGCGGCGTGTTCAAGTCCTGGAACGGAAAGCGCGCTATCCGCTACCGTCAGATCGAGCACATTCCGGACGACTGGGGAACAGCCGTGAACGTCCAGTCCATGGTCTTCGGTAATATGGGCGACACCTCCGCTACCGGAGTCGCATTCTCCCGTAACCCTGCAAACGGAGACAACAAGTTCTATGGCGAGTGGCTCATCAACGCCCAGGGCGAAGATGTCGTTGCCGGTATCCGTACCCCGAACCCCCTCAACGAGGCCACAAAGAGCGAGAAGAACAAGAACCTCGCATCCCTCGAGAAGGCAATGCCGGAGGTTTACAAGGAGCTTGACGACATCCGCAAGAGGCTCGAAGAGCACTTCCAGGATATGCAGGATATCGAATTCACCATCCAGGAAGGCAAGCTCTGGATGCTCCAGTGCCGTATTGGCAAGAGGACCGGTCTCGCCGCTCTCCAGATGGCAGTTGATATGGTGGACGAGGGTCTCATCGACGAGAAGACCGCTGTTATGCGCGTCGCTCCCTCCCAGCTTGACGAAGTTCTCCACCCCATCCTTGACCCCGCTTCCGAGAAGAAGGCAGAGGTCCTTGCACAGGGACTTCCCGCATCCCCGGGCGGCGCTGTGGGCCAGATTGTCTTCACTTCCGAGGACGCTATCGAATATGCAAAGGCCGGACGCAAGTGCATCCTTGTCCGTGAGGAGACTTCCCCCGAGGACATCGACGGTATGCACGCTTCCGTAGGTATCCTGACCGAGCGCGGAGGTATGACCTCTCACGCAGCTCTCGTTGCTCGCGGATGGGGCAAGTGCTGCATCGTAGGATGCGACGCCCTGAAGATCAACTTCAAGACCAAGACCGTCCGCTTCAGCGGAATCGACAAGGAGTTCAAGGAAGGCGACTGGCTCAGCCTCAACGGCGCAAAGGGCCTCGTCTATGACGGCAAGATCGACACGATGGACGCCTCCGAGAACCCTCTGTTCGCAAAGTTTATGGGTATGTGCGACAAGTTCCGCAAGCTTGGAATCCGCACTAACGCGGACACCCCCGAGGACGCAGCCCGCGCCCTTAAGTTCGGCGCCCAGGGTATCGGCCTGTTCCGTATCGAGCATATGTTCTACGGCAGGAACTCTGAGATTCCTCTGTCGAAGCTCCGCAAGATGATCCTCTGCGACACTGACGCAGAGCGCAAGGCAGCCCTCGCAGAACTCGAGCCGTTTATGAAGGCCGCAGTAAAGGAGACCCTCCGCGTTATGGACGGCAAGCCCGTCGTGTTCCGTCTCCTTGACCCGCCTCTCCACGAGTTCGTTCCCCAGGGTGACGAGAAGAAGAAAGAGCTCGCCGCTGACCTGCACATCTCCGTAGCCGAGGTCGAGAAGAGGGGCGAAAGCCTCCACGAGGTGAACCCGATGATGGGCCACCGCGGCGTACGTCTGCACGTCTCCTTCCCGCTTATCGCTGAGACCCAGTACCGCGCCATCTTCACCGCTACCGCAGAACTCCAGAAGGAAGGCCTGCACCCTCATCCGGAAATTATGATCCCCGTCACGATTTCCGCACGTGAGCTCAGCTTCCAGAAGGCGATCTGCGAAAAGATCAAGGCAGAGGTCCAGGCCCAGCAGGGTCAGCTCATCGACTACCAGTTCGGTACGATGATCGAAATCCCCCGCGCAGCCCTTACCGCTGACCGTATGGCACGTGAAGCCCAGTTCTTCAGCTTCGGCACCAACGACCTTACCCAGATGACCTTCGGCTTCAGCCGTGACGATATCGGAACCTTCATGGGCGACTATCTTGGCAACAAGATCCTCGACGCAGACCCGTTCCAGCATATCGACACCAAGGCTGTCGGACAGCTCGTAAAGATTGGCGTAGACAAGGGCCGCACACGTCGTCCCGGTCTGCAGTGCGGTATCTGCGGTGAGCACGGCGGCGACCCCGAGTCCATCGAGTTCTTCAACACGATCGGAATCGACTACGTCTCCTGCAGCCCGTTCCGCGTTCCTATCGCCCGCCTCGCCGCCGCGCAGGCCGAAATCCGGCAGAGCAAGTAAGCGAGTGCGCTGAGCGCAGGGTGCGCGTCAATGCGCCCCACGGCACATTTTAAAAGGCCGGCCCCGGTTGAGGGGTCGGTCTTTTTTATTTAAGGGAGGATCTTCTGGTAGGCGAGGCGCTCGGAGCCATCGGCCCAAAGGGAAGTAAAATCTCTTAGAAATTCAGCGCCAGTCCGACGCCTCCCGTCGTAGGGCCCACTGTTACGGACGGTGCAGATCCCAACTTGTCCCTGCCGTAATTCCGGTTATAGTCATCGGCTATCTTGTTAAGCCCACGGTTTCCCTTGATCCAGAGAGGGATACCTGCGCCAAGGCAGGCTGCGCCGGCAAGGCCTGTGACGACAAAAGACGATCCGGAAGAGGACCCGACGCTACTTCCGTATTCGCCCATACTGGACTGAATCTCGGCGACGCTATTACTGTAATCCGAATACATCGCGCCTCCGATGAGCGCTCCGGTAAGGAGTGTGGCGCCGACGGCGGTAAGGGACAAACCCCAGAAGTACTGCGATTTCGCCTTCATATAGTCGCTCCCGTACAGTGATACGCCTATGTAATCTGCCAGATTCTGGCCGTAGAGACGGCCCCTGCGGTCGTAGTAGTGCCCCCAACGATACTCGAGAGGACCATAGGGCCCATCATAATAATCATATACGTAAGGACTCCTGTAACCGAACAGAGACTCGGGAGCGAATGACTTCACCGTCCCATTCTCGAAAACTATCTTGGTGACACGGGAAACGGACATTTTGTAATCAGGCCCATCAGGATTGTCATAGGTCTTATACCAGATATAATCATCGCCGATTTCAATCACCTTGGCCTGGATGGGTTTCGTATCAATCGTGTGAATGACGTCCTGGGCATAAACCCTTCCGGCGAATAAGGCTAGCAACAACATAACAAAGATCTTTCTACTCATAAAACCTCCTTCTTTAGTTTTCTTTTGTGTAGAATCAATGCCGCAATAAGCATGCCAATCGGGAATAAAAATCGGGGCCTCAGAACGCTGAGAGGCAGATTCTCGACGGCAGGGAAAGGTTTTTGTGGTATTCTGTCCATATTCACCCCCCGGCCCCGGCCCCGTCCGCCAAACGTACACCAATTTACAATTTTTGGCCGATTTCCTGCATTTTCGTGTACGCCCCGTACACCAATTTACAATTTTTGGCCGATTTCCTGCATTTTGGTGTACGCCCCCGGGCAAAAATGGCGGAGGGGCGAGCCTGGGCCGTTCATTGTCGCATTATCTATTTTATTTCCCGCAGAATTGCTATCTTAGTAGCGGAAAATATTGGTCTATGTCAGTGGGTAACAACAAAAAGCTATCAGTAAAACAGTTTATTGAGCAGTGGTCCGGAAAGGGCTATGAGAAAGGGGAAACACAACGATTCTGGATGGCCCTTCTCCACGATGTTCTGCGCGTAGAGAATCCAATCAACGCCCTTGAGTTTGAGATTCCCGTCAAAACCATAACTAAGGAAAAGGGCTCCGACTTCATTGACGCCTACATCCCGGAGACCAAAGTCCTTATCGAGCAAAAGGGCTCTCACATAGACCTGAACGCAAAATACCGTCAGTCTGACGGGTCAGAATTGACGCCCTACCAGCAGGCGAGACGCTACGCTGCGGGACTGCCCGTGTCAATGAGTCCAAGATGGATTGTAGCCTGCAATTTCAAGACGTTCGAAGTCCACGATATGGAGCACCCGAATGATGCCCCGGAAATCATTCATCTTGCGGACCTTGAAAAGGAATACTCCCGGCTCTCCTTCCTTGTGGACGATACCAATATCCACCTGAAAAAAGAGCTGGAAGTTTCCATCCAGGCCGGAGAAATCGTCGGTGTGCTCTACGACAAGATTCTCGCACAATACCGCGACCCGGATAATCCCGAAACTCAGAAGGCGCTGAACAAGCTCTGTGTCCGCCTGGTATTCTGCCTCTACGCTGAGGACGCCGGCATATTCGGCTCCAAGAATATGTTCCACGACTATATGTCACAGTTCAGTGCTGGTGAATTCCGGGAGAAACTTATCAAACTGTTCCGCATCCTGGACCAGAAACCTGAGGACCGCGACCCTTATGAGGACGAGAAACTGCTGGCCTTCCCATATGTAAACGGCGGAATGTTCGCCGGAGATATCGAGATACCGCGAATCAATGAAGAGATTCGGGACCTCATCCTGCAGCGTGCATCTGACGATTTCGACTGGTCCCTCATCAGCCCCACCATCTTCGGAGCCGTGTTCGAGAGCACGTTGAACCCGGAGACTCGTCGAGCGGGTGGAATGCATTACACCAGCATCGAGAACATCCACAAGGTCATTGACCCGCTGTTCCTGGACGACCTCAAAGCAGAGTTGACTGATATCAAGGCTACTTCCGTTGCCAAGACTAAGAAAGACCGGGCCTATGCCTTCCAGGACAAACTGGCAAGCCTCAAGTTTTTTGACCCTGCCTGCGGCTCCGGAAACTTCCTGACGGAATCCTATACCTCGCTCCGACGACTTGAAAACGAAGCGCTTCGTATCATTTACGGAGGCGACCGCGTGATTGGCGAGATGGCGGATCCGATTAAAGTTTCAATCAACCAGTTCTATGGCATAGAGATCAACGACTTCGCTTGCTCCGTGGCCCAGACCGCACTTTGGATTGCCGAGAGCCAGATGATGCAGGAGACGGATGAAATCGTGGGCTTCAACCTTGACCCGCTGCCGCTGAAGACCTACACCAACATCCACGAAGGCAATGCACTCCGGATGGATTGGAATGAGGTGGTTCCGGCAAATGAGCTGGACTATATAATGGGGAATCCGCCGTTTCTGGGCTATTCCATTCAGAATGAGAGCCAGAAAGAAGATATGCTTTCTGTCCTTGTTGACGAGAAGGGCAAGCCGTACAAGACGGCTGGAAAGGTTGATTACGTGTCTGCCTGGTACTTCAAATCCGCGATGCTGATGCAGGAGAATCCCCGAATCCACGCAGCCCTTGTATCAACGAACAGTATCACCCAGGGAGAACAGGTTGCCGGAGTCTGGGGACCACTTATGAAGCGCTTTGGCATTCATATAGATTTCGCGTGGAGAACATTCACGTGGGATAGTGAGGCAACACAGAAAGCCCACGTCCACTGCGTCATCGTCGGATTCTCCCTCGGTCATTCTTTCCAGCGCAAGCGAAGAATCTATGACGGGAAGGAGAGTATCGAGGCCTCAAATATCAACGGATACCTGGTCGATGCTGATAATGTGTTCATCGAAAACAGGAGTACTCCGGTGTGCAATGTTCCGTCTATGACAACAGGTAACAGGCCGGCAGATGGTGGAAACCTCATTATTGAAGCATCTGACTATGAGGAATTCATCAAATCAGATCCGGAATCTGTACGTTACATCAAAAAACTCGTCGGGAGCGAAGAGTTTATCAATAACAAAAAGCGGTATTGCCTATGGCTTGTCGGTGTTTCTCCTTCTGAGTTAAGGAAAATGCCCAAGGTGATGGAAAGAGTCACTGCTTGCCGTGAGAACCGTTTGGCCGCTCCTGATCCCGGACGGAGAAAACTCGCTGACACCCCGACTCTCTTCCGCGAAACAAAGAATCCTTCCACGTATATTGTCGTTCCTGCAACTTCATCAGAAAGGCGCCTTTATATTCCTATGGGGTTCCTGACAGATGACACGATACCGACAAATGCCGTGACCATTATACCTGAAGCATCTGTCTACCACTTTGGCATTTTGGAATCAAGCGTTCATATGGCTTGGATGAGGGTGGTTTGTGGACGACTGGAGATAAGTTATCGTTATTCAAAGGACATAGTCTATAACAATTTCCCTTGGCCGGAGCCCACAGAATCCATAAAAGAGAAGATAGGTCAAACAGCCCGGGCAATTCTTGACGCTCGCGCACTGTACCCCGATAGCAGCCTCGCTGATTTGTATGACGATGTCGCTATGCCCCCCGAACTCCGCAAGGCCCACCGTGCCAACGATGCCGCCGTCCTAGAGGCCTACGGCTTCCCCCGTGACGCCTCCGAATCCGACATCGTAGCCCGTCTTTTCAAGATGTATCAGGGACTAACCTCATAGGAGCGGGGAAGGTCGGGCCCATTTTTGGGGAAGGTGCCGGCTGGTTTTGGGGAAGGTCCCTATGTTAGGCCAGAGTTCCGGGGAAGGTCGGGCCCTTTTTTGGGGAAGGTGCCGGCTGGTTTTGGGGAAGGTTGGAAAACAGGGGCAGGACCTTCCCCGGGGAATCATGGGCTAGGGGTACTGTGATGGCGTTTCCGTGGGGAAGGTCCCCCGCGCAAAAACCAACCTTCCCCAAAAAACGAGGGGACCTTCCCCAAAGTGCCGAAGCCGTTAGGG
>FLNX01003129.1_pt1 | contig 27820 bp, 27 predicted proteins | sample 1140341 | NCBI WGS metagenome assembly FLNX01 (sample SAMEA3878208, study PRJEB12797) | bioreactor metagenome | biome: Moose rumen | place: Sweden | collected 2011-10 | reverse complement strand
AAAGGGCACAACGTCAACGCAAAACAACCGTCTTTCAAGGCTAAGGATAATGGCAACAGTCAAGAACTGTCAGAGCCGTCCCAATAATTGTATATGGTTATAAAATTATGGGAATTTCGGATACTAAAATAGGTATGGAAAAGCGGCAGCACTTCGGCAGAAGGACTCATCACCCAGTCGGCCAGCAATCGCAGCGGCCAACCCAACAGGAGAATGAGCAAGGCGATGAGCATAGCCACCCGCTCGGCCTTCAACAGCAACTGCGCCACCCCGACCAAATCGCGTCGGCCGAGAGCTTGCGACGTGAGTCCGCTGCTTCCCATACGCAAGAAGCCGAAGAGCCAGTACATCACGTTGAACACCATACTACCGATAGAGATGGCTCCGATGTAGGCCGCAGCGCCGAGATGTCCCACGATGGCTACATCCATGAGTCCGAGGAGCGGCACCGTGATGTTGCTCACAATGCTTGGTAAGGCTATCTTCAGTATGGCGCGATCGATGTTCACGGCTGCAAAGTTACGAATAAACTGACAAAAGAGTGTAGATTTAAACTTATTTTACTAAAATTATGAATTACGAATACCGATTTGTGGATTATTATATGTAACTTTGCAGCCGCAATAGCGTAACTTACGTTGTAAAAAGAATGGCAAGAAAACGAAAGAAAGCCCGCAGTCATCGTGGACTACAGGCGGTAACATTGTGTATAAGCACAGCATTGGTGCTTATACTCTTGGGTATGGTGGTATTCTCCGTACAGGTGGCCGACAATCTTTCGGCCTATGTGAAAGAGAATCTCACGGTGACTCTGATGCTCAGCGAAGACATGACAACGCCCGAGGCACAGAAGATGTGTCAGGAACTCAAGGGCAAGCCCTATATCAGCAACCTCACCTATATTAGCAAGGAACAAGCCTTAGAGGAACAGAAGGAGGCTATGGGCACCGACCCAAGCGAGTTTCTCGGTGTAAACCCCTTTGTGGGGAGCATTGAGCTACAGCTGAAAGCCGACTATGCCAACAGCGACTCGCTGAAGGCCATCAGCAAAGAACTGAAGGCCAATCAGAAAGTCAACGAGATAACCTATCCGCAAGACCTGATGGACTCTGTGAACAACAACTTGAGTAGAGTGAATCTGGTGTTGCTCGTGCTGGCTGTACTGCTGACCATCGTGTCGTTCTCGCTCATCAACAACTCCGTGAAGCTGGGCGTCTTCGCCCGGAGATTCACCATTCACACGATGAAGCTTGTGGGTGCGTCGTGGGGATTCATTCGCCGCCCATTCCTTAAGCGCAGTATCGGTATCGGCATCGGAGCCGCACTTTTGGCTATTGCCGTGCTGGGAGGGGGCATCTATGCACTCTATCTCTACGAACCGGAAGTGACGACCGTCATCACCTGGCAGGTGCTGGCTATCACAGCTGCCGCCGTGCTGGTGTTTGGTCTGCTCATTACGCTCGCCTGCACTTATTTCTCGGTGAACCGCTTCTTGCGGATGAAGGCGGGGGAACTGTATAAGAGTTAGGGGGTAATTACTGACCCCACCCCTAACCCCTCCCCTACAAGGGAGGGGAATAATAATAAGCATCCCCTACAAGGGAGGGGAATAATAATCAGCATCCCCTACAAGGGAGGGGAAAGAAAGAAAACATTGAAAAAGAAATATGGATAAAAGAAATTTAGCATTTGGCAAGACCAATTTCATTCTGCTGGCCATCGGATTGGCCATAGTGATTATCGGATTCATTCTGATGAGTGGGGGAGCTTCCACCGAAGAAGCATTCAACCCCGACATCTTCAGTGCGATGCATATCAAGGTGGCTCCCTTAGTGACGTTCCTCGGATTCGTCAGCATCGTTGTGGCCATCATGTATAAGAAGGATGAAGGAAGAGGGATGAAGGAGGAAGAATGAAGGAGGTATTGACATAATGGATTGGTTTCAAGCACTTGTGTTGGGCCTGATACAAGGCCTTACGGAATATTTGCCCGTGAGCAGTAGCGGGCATCTGACCATCGGACAGGAAATCTTAGGCATTAGTGGTGGCGACAACCTGATGTTCGACGTAGTCGTACACGTGGCCACCGTTTGCAGCACGCTCGTCATATTGTGGAGCGAGATAGAGTGGATAGTAAAGGGTCTGTTCAAATGCGAGATGAACGACGAGACCCGCTATGCGCTCAACATTCTGGTGTCGATGATTCCCGTAGGCATCGTTGGCGTATTCTTCAAAGATCAGGTGGAAGCCATCTTCGGTTCGGGCCTGCTCATCGTGGGCATCATGCTCTTGGTGACGGCCGCCCTGCTTACCTTCTCGTATTATGCCAAGCCTCGCCAGAAGGAGAAAATCAGCATGAAGGACGCATTCATCATAGGTGTGGCTCAGGCTTGCGCCGTATTGCCCGGTCTTTCGCGCTCAGGAAGCACCATCGCTACGGGACTGCTCTTAGGCAACAAGAAAGAGCGGCTGGCACAGTTCTCCTTCCTGATGGTGATACCGCCCATCCTGGGCGAAGCCCTGCTCGACGGTGTGAAAGCCATCAAGGGCGAGGATGTGTTCGGAAGCATCGGCACGCTGCCCCTCATCGTGGGTTTTCTGGCCGCCTTCGTTTCGGGCTGCTTTGCCTGCAAATGGATGATTAACATCGTGAAGAAAGGCAAGCTCATCTATTTCGGCATCTATTGCGCTATTGCCGGCCTCGTGGCCATTGCCTATAGTATGATGGGGTGAGGAGATCGCTGTGATACAGCGACTTACAGGACCCTGAGAAAGAAAAGAACAAGAAACTAAAAGGGAAAAGAACGTTGGATTTCAAAGAAGGAGTCATCCTACATATCGACAAGCCCTACGCTATGACCAGTTTTGGCGCTTTGGCTCACATCCGATACCTACTCACCAAGCACGAGGGGTATCAGGTGAAAGTGGGGCATGCCGGAACGCTCGACCCTTTGGCGACGGGTGTGCTCACGCTCTGCACAGGCAAGAAGACGAAACTCATTGAAACGCTGCAGGCTCACGACAAAGAGTATGTGGCCACCCTGCAATTAGGGGCCAATACGGCCAGCCACGATATGGAGCATCCCGTAGACGAGACTTTCGACACGAGCCATATCACCCGCGAGCGCGTGGAACAGACACTCAGCCAGTTTGTGGGCGACATCGAACAAGTACCTCCCGTCTACAGTGCTGTCTGCGTCAACGGGAAAAGAGCCTATCAGCTGAGCCGTAAAGGTCGCGACTTTGAGATCAAGGCGAAGACGGTGCACATCGAAACACTGGAACTGCTGCACTTCGACCCAGAGCTGATGCAGCTGAGCATCCGCGTACGTTGCGGGAAAGGCACCTATATCCGCTCTTTGGCCCGCGACATCGGCGAACAGCTTGCCTGTGGAGCCTATCTCACCTCGCTCTGCCGCACCCGTGTGGGCGATGTGAGGGTAGAAGACTGCCTGACGCTGGAGCAATTCCCTGCCTGGCTTGAGGCTCATGCTTCATAGAACATTGAAAGAACAATAAAGAAACAATAGATACAGATGAAGTTATCACAATTCAAATTCAAACTACCGGAAGAGCTGATTGCCCTGAATCCTCCCTTCCATCGTGACGAATGCCGCCTGATGGTGCTTCACAAGAAGTCGCAGACCATCGACTTGTATAAGACCGATGAAAAAGGCGAGCCTCTGACCGACGAGGAAGGCAACAAGCAATTTCTGGACTTCCGCAATGTGCTCGACCACTTCGACGAGGGCGACACGTTCATCTTCAACGACACGAAAGTGTTTCCCGCTCGCCTCTATGGCACCAAGGAGAAGACCGATGCCAAGATTGAAGTGTTCCTGCTACGCGAACTGAACGAGGAAATGCGCCTTTGGGACGTTCTCGTGGAGCCTGCCCGCAAGATTCGCATCGGCAACAAGCTCTTCTTCGACGAGAGCGGAACGATGGTGGCCGAGGTTATCGACAACACGACCAGTCGCGGCCGAACACTCCGCTTCCTCTACGACTGTCCGCACGATGAGTTCAAACGTGAGCTCTTCGCGCTTGGATCGGCTCCCCTGCCCCACTATATCGTGGACAAGAGAGAAGCCACAGAAGACGATATGACCGACTTCCAGTGCATCTTTGCCAAGAACGAAGGTGCCGTCACAGCACCCGCTTCCGGACTGCACTTCTCGCGAGAGATGCTGAAGCGTATGGAGATTAAGGGCATCGAGTTTGCCTACATCACGCTCCATTGCGCATTAGGCAACTTCCACAGCATCGAAGTGGAGGATCTGACGAAGCACAAGATGGACTCCGAGCAGATGTTCGTGAATGCAGAAGCCTGCCGCATCGTGAACAAGGCCAAGCAGGAGGAGCGCCGCATCTGTGCGGTAGGCACCAGCGTGGTGAAAGCCACAGAGACAGCCGTTGGTACGGATAAGCTGCTGAAAGAATACGAGGGCTGGACCAATAAGTTCATCTTCCCACCCTACGAATTCGGGCTGTCCAACTGTATGATTGCCAATTTCTACCACCCCATGTCTACGCTGCTGATGGAGACAGCCGCCTTCGGAGGCTACGAGCTCGTGATGCAAGCCTACGAACTGGCTGTAGAAAACGGTTTTAAGTTTGGTTGCTATGGCGATGCCATGCTGATTTTGAACGACTGATATTTCGCCAAGAACAGACCTATAAGTACCCCTCTCCCTCATCGGAGAGGGGGCTGCAATTTAAAAAGGGATGATACATACTACATATCTGGGATTGGGCTCCAATTTAGGCGAGAAAGAAAAGAATATCCGCCAAGCCTTGAAAAAGATTGAGGAGAAGATAGGCCATGTAGTGCGCCACTCTGCCTACTACTACTCCGAACCGTGGGGCTTCCAATCAGACAACGCTTTCGTGAACATCGTGGCGTGCTGCGAGACCGAATGCACACCACGCGAACTGCTGCAAAAGACGCAGCTGATAGAACGGGAAATGGGCCGGCGACAGAAGTCGGAAAACGGGCAATATCACGACCGCATCATAGACATCGACATTCTGTACTTCGACGAACTCACCATCGACGAACCCGACCTGAAGATACCTCACCCGCTGATACACCAACGAGAATTCGTGACGATACCGCTGAGCGAGATTCTATAATAGAAAAGGTTAGCATAATGCCAAGAATATAAAGAGTATGAGCAAAGGAAAACTGGCAAAGTTTGCCGATCTGGAACGTTACGAAAATGTGTTCCAATACCCCTATTCCGCCATGCAGGACGTCTCGTTCGACATGCGCGGCCGTTGGGGCGAGCAGTATTTCCACAACAATGCCCCGATTGTCTTGGAGCTGGGTTGCGGAAAAGGTGAATACACCGTAGAATTGGCACGTCTCTATCCCCACAAGAACTTCATTGGCGTTGACATCAAGGGAGCCCGACTGTGGACGGGAGCCACACAGGCCTTGAAGGAAGGACTGAAGAATGTGGCCTTCCTGCGCACCAATATTGAAATCATCGACCGCTTCTTCGGTGCCGATGAGGTGCAGGAGCTATGGCTCACCTTCAGCGATCCGCAGATGAAGAACCCACGCAAACGGCTGACATCGACCTTCTTCCTGGAACGATACCGCAGGTTCTTGGTCGACGGAAGCACCATTCATCTGAAGACCGACTCCAACTTCCTCTTCACTTACACCACCTACCTCGTGGAGCGCAACCAGCTGCCGATGCTCTTCCGCACGGAAGATCTTTACAACGACGAGCGCATCAAGGACGATCCCATCCTCAGCATACAGACCTACTACGAAAGGATGTGGATGGACCGCGGGCTGAACATCCGATACATGAAGTATCAGCTGCCCCACCAAGGATTGCTCGAAGAACCCGACGTGGAAATTGAACTCGACGAGTATCGCAGCTACAAGCGCGACAAACGAAGCACGAAGGAACGGGCCAAGTGACTTTTTTTCTTGACCACGAATTGAACGAATTAAATCATTTATTCTCATTTCTGGTAATAATTATTCTCATTATTCTTATTTCTTTCAAAAAGATAACTTTATTATTTCTTTCAAATATCAACAACATGAGAATCGCTTTCAAAAAGAACAAGATTATCGCTTTGCTACTGGCTCTTGCAGCCTTTCAGCCCGCATCGGCACAATATGTGCCATCTGACGATAACCTCCAGGCTCGACAAGAGTTTGAGGAGAGCCGTTTCGGCATCTTCCTGCACTGGGGCATCTACAGCATGTTTGCCCAAGGCGAATGGTATCTGAATACAGGCAACCTCAACCGCGATGAATACGCGAAGGCTGCCGCCGGGTTCTACCCCATTCGCTTCGATGCCCGCCAATGGGTGAAAGCCTTCAAGGAGGCTGGCGCCAAGTATCTCACCATTACCAGTAGGCACCACGATGGATTCTCGATGTTCCACACAGCCGAGAGTCCTTACAACATCGTTGACGCAACGCCCTTCGGACGCGACGTCATCGGCGAACTGGCTGAAGCCTGCCAGCAGGAAGGTCTCCGCTTCCACGTGTATTATTCCACGCTCGACTGGACGCGCGACGACTATCCGATGGGCCGCACGGGCCTCAACACGGGCAAGACGGGCAAGGGCGACTTCAACCACTACTTCCAGTTTATGAAGAATCAGGTGCGCGAACTGCTCACCAACTATCCCAACATCGAGGGTCTCTGGTTCGACGGCAACTGGGACCACGACTCTGATTCGGTGGCTTTCGACTGGCGCATGCCGGAGTTCTATCGCCATATCCACAGCATCAAGCCGCGCTGTCTGGTGGGCAACAACCACCACGAGGCTGTCATCGAGGGCGAAGACTTCCAGATGTTTGAGCGCGACCTGCCCGGCCAGAACAACAACGGATGGGCCGACAACCAGGTCATCAGTCAGCTGCCTTTGGAAATGTGCGAAACCATGAATGGTGCCTGGGGCTACAAAGTGTCCGATCAGCGCTATAAGTCGACCGAGAAACTGATAGAACTGCTGACGAGAGCAGCCTCGAAAGGCAGCAATCTGCTGCTCAACATTGGTCCGCAACCCAGTGGAGAACTGCCCGAAGTGGCCTTGCAGCGGCTCAAGGAAATGGGCCAATGGCTCAGTCAGTACGGCGAAACCATCTATGGAACGAAGGCCGGACCTACAGGCGACCAGCCTTGGGGCGTCAGCACGATGAAGGGCAACCGCGTGTTCCTGCATGTGCTCGACGCTGATGCCGCAACCATCGAGATGGATTGTGCGAAGAAGCCGCGCGCCGTCGTTGATTTCGTCTCTAACAACGAGCTGGGCTACACCTACGACAAGAAGGCAAAACGTCTCACCATCCGCCTGCCACAAGCCACCACTCCCTACCAGCGCGTGGTCGCCCTCAGCATCTGAACCCGTCGGTTTCATGCGTGATATTCGTGGTTTTCACATATTTGTTTCGTAAAAATCGTGATTTTCAAGAAAATGCACTATACATTAGAAGTCTGTGCTGCCAGTATGCGCAGCGTTGAAGCCGCAGCCCAGGGCGGTGCCGAGCGCATAGAACTCTGTTCGGCTCTCTCGCTCGACGGGCTGACTCCCTCGATGGGAATGATCCGCTTGGTCAAGGAACGCTTCCCCCAGTTGACGCTTCATGTGCTGATTCGCCCGCGCGAGGGTAATTTCGTCTACAACGAACTGGAACTCTCCACGATGGAAAGCGACATCCTCCTTTGCAAGGAAGCAGGCGCCGACAGCGTTGTGGTGGGTGCGCTGACGCCAGAGGGCGACATCGACCTGGCTGCGATGCGCCGACTGATGCAGGCTGCCGACGGTCTGCCCGTCACCTTCCATCGAGCCTTTGATATTTGTCGCCAACCGGAAGAAGCTCTGGAACAAATCATTTCGTTAGGTTGTCGACGCATCCTCACCTCAGGTCAGGCCGCCACAGCCGAACAGGGCATCGCCCTACTCCACCGACTGAATCAGCTGTCTGCAGGGCGCATCATCATCATGCCCGGCGGAGGAGTGAATGCGGCGAATGCGCCAACCATTCTCCAGCAAACAGGCTGCACCGAGATTCATGCGTCTGCCTCCTCGCTGCAACCCGACGGACTGAAGGACACCGACCCCGAAAAGGTCGCAGCTATTCTCACAGCCTTATCATAAGTTTACCGATACCATCAATAAAGGCCGGACTTCCTGACGTCCGGCCTTTACCTTTTTGTGCTATTATTACTGGCTATGGTATGTTTCCACCCATTTTCCTCAACGACGTAGGGCTGCTTGCTGCCATGTATGGAGGGAACATTCAGGCTAGATTGCTTAGTCCGAATCCAAAACGGCATAATGCACTTTCCAATGTGATGGAGAATGAAGAATATGCTGTACCAATGGCTTATGTATTCTGTCAAGAGAATATTCAGATAAAGGGGAGGGTTATTTACTATCCCATCTACATGATAACCTTTTTCGAACAAATACAGGCAGAAGAAAAAGTATATAAGTTTGATCTTACAGGCCTTTAAGGCATAATAACCATATTGTGCAATGATATAATCCGTGCAACATCAGGAGTGGTATATAGAACATGAGCGGCTACTTGGGCGCATTAAGGAATTGGAAGCCGAGAATGCCGAACTTAGAAAAAGGCTTGGCGAAGACGTGTTTGCCCGTAGGTGGTACAGCAAGACAAGTGGGAAAGCTGCAAAGTCAGAGATAACCATTTACCGGGCACAGGAACTTGTCAAGAACGTGATAATTCCAGTCCCATTTCATGCCAGCATCTATCATCTTGGCCCCAAGTACTTCGGACTTTGCCATGTTGAAAAAACAGGCGGCATAGCCACCGTCTCTTCAAGTAATACATGCATTATCCATAATTTATGTTAATACATATGTTTTATAGATAGTATTTATCGAAAACTCCTTTTTACGTTATTTTCTTGAACAAAAAGTTATCAATAATTGGCAAACCTACACTAAATGCTTTTAACCGACTGATGCTCATATAGTTAAGTCCATGAAGGTTTGTTTTAAACCTGCACAAACCTGCACAAACCTACACTCATGTGGTTTTGCGTTGCTCATCTGGCCTAAATGACGTGTTTAGCACTTGTAAATGACGTGTTTATGACTCGTATTTGACGTGTGTACCATTCGTACATGACGTGTGTACCATTCGTACACGCCATCTAAAGAAAACAATCCGACGGTCTGGACCTCATTTTTTACTCTCGAAAGTAAAAAACAAGCCCGCTTTTTAACTTTCAAAAGTAAAAAACGGGCAGAATATTTGTTATTCCAAAGTAAAATTCGTAACTTTGCCCCGACATTAACAGTTAATGACTATGGACAGGATTTATAAGACATATGGACGTCTGTTGGCAGAGACCGATTTGAGTTTCACTCGGTATCTGTACGAGAAAATCAATTGGGACAACAAACTGATTGTCATCAAAGGAGCGAAGGGCGTGGGTAAGACAACCATGCTCCTTCAGCACATACTGAAGACTTTTGCCGACAAGCAAAAAGCCCTTTATGTCTCACTCGACCATATTTGGTTTGCCAATCATTCGCTTCTCGATATGGCAGAGTATCACTATTCGCACGGGGGAACTCATTTGTTCCTCGATGAGGTACACAAATATAAAAGATGGCAGCAAGAGGTGAAGAACATCTACGATTCGTATCCCGGATTGCATATCGTGGTAACTGGATCTTCCATGCTCAGGCTGGAAGAGTCGCTGATGGGCGACTTGTCGCGTCGTGCCCGACAATATACGATGGAAGGATTGTCGTTCAGGGAATATCTGGAATTAGAGCAAATAGCCCAACTGCCCGTGCTCACAATAGAAACGGTTCTGAACGACCACTTCATGCAGGCATCTCAGATTACCTCTAAGGTGAAAGTGCTGCACCACTTCGAGAAGTATGTAGAGACTGGCTATTATCCCTTTTACCGGGAGGAAGGCGATGGGTTTGCCGACCGTCTACAGCAGGTTATCGACACTATCATAACCAGCGAGATACCCGCCGTTGGCAATATTGAATATGATTCCGTCTATAAGGCCAAACTCCTGCTGGCGATACTCGCGGAAAGCTCGCCATACACCCTGAACATCTCGGGACTCTGTAATACGCTGCAGGCCTCGCGCAACAATGTACTAAAACTCATCGACTTGATGGACAAGGCGGCACTACTGAGACGGCTATATGCCGTTGACCGTGGTATGAACATGCTGACGAAGCCCGAAAAGGTGCTGTTCCATAACACAAACCTTATGTATTGTCTTACCCCGAAAGCCGAGGATGGGACAATGCGCGAAACCTACCTTGCCTCTCAGTTAGGGATAGCCCATCAGCTCTCCATGCCCAACCAAGGAGTCTTGGTCGTGGATGGCAGATGGCTCTTTGAAGTGGGAGGGAAGAACAAGGGATTCTCACAGATCAGGGGCATTGAGAACAGCTATGTGGCTGCCGACAAGATCGACATCGGCCATGACAACAAAATACCCCTTTGGCTCTTCGGCATGCTATATTGAATGGAGCCGAAAAGACAGGAAACACACATCTGCACAAAAAGGAGTGAAGGCTGGGCGTTCTGTCGTCCGGCCTTCACTCCTTTGACAGTATCTGCAATAATTCCTTATTGTCTACTTAACGATAAGACGTCGCACGACGCGCAGATGATTCTTTGTATCATTGATAGAAACGACGAGTACCGTACCGCGACTCACATTGATGGGAACTGTGAACTGAGATTGATCTTTTGTCCACAATTCCGAAGCAATGCGCATACCACCGACGGTGACGATGTCTACCTGACAGTCGCCCTTCAAGTCGCTTTCTGCCGTCAGTGTGCAAGCCTGCGTAGTGGTCTTCATACCGATGGGCAGCATACGTTCCATGCTTACGATGCCCGTGGCTCCACCATCGATGATACGGAACGGCTCGCTGTGAACGACCGACCACTTGCCGTCGTCGCCTTTGGCACGCACGTTCAGCTGGTGCTGACCTGCCGAAAGACTGCCGACGGCCACATCAAAGGCAAACGGCTCTTTCAGGTTGCTTGGCAGCTGCACCTTCGTAGCTTTGCCCTCGCCCGGGTCGTTGGCATCGAAGAAGTATTCCAGTGCCACCACCTTACCCGAGGTCTGGTAGACGTAAAGCGGACGGGACAGCGTTGTTGACCAATAGCCATTGGTATCTTGCGCGCGCAGATAAAGCACATGCGCGCCATGCTCTATTCCCGTGAAATCCATCAGGTAAGTATTCTGTCCAGTACGCGGATTCTCAAGCTTTCGGCCAAGACCGTAACCTGGGTCGTTGTCGAAGAAATACTCAACGTAGACGATATCCTGAAATCGGTCGATGAAGAGTGGACGGCTCATAGTGGTTGACCACTTTCCATCCATGTCTTGCGCACGCACATACAGCACATGTGCGCCTGATGCAGCCTCTGACAGGTCGAACGTCAGCTCATTTCCACCCACATGGATGTTAGTAATGACCTGCGCCAAGCCATAGCCAGGGTCATTGTCGAGGAAATACTCCACCCTGTAAGGTGATTGCGCGAAGGCCGTTTCCACACAAATCATCCCTATGAGTGCGAGTACAATATGACTCCACCTTCTCATTGCTGCCCTCCCACTTTAATTGTCACATTAAGCTTTTTTTGTCTACGGAGTTAAAGGAGGAAAGGAGTTTAGGCAGTCCACTTCTCCCGTAACTCCTAAACTCCGTAGAGATAAAAAAAACTCGGGGAGTCGGTGGTGAAAAGTATTTTTAACGAAAAGATGCGGCGACAAGAGCCCTTGGGCTTCATGTCTCCGCATCTTGCATAAAATAGAAGTACCTCTGTTAGAGGAAACTCATTACCTTCTCATAATAGCGTTGGGTGTGTTTCACACTGTAGTTCGGCCCTCCATTCCACGACCTGATGGCGTGTTCGATATCGTTCTTGGGATTGTGATACGACTGGATGAGCAGGAACATTTCCTTCGATTTAGCTACGCTGAATCGGTCGGATAACTGATACCGTTTCGTACTGTTGCGCTCTTTCAGAATATTGTTGCACTCGCGAACCATGATCGGAGTAATCTGCATCGGGCCGCACTGGTTGCCGTTCTTGGCGTGTGCCTTGCCATTGCTCTCCACTTGGATAATGGCATTCATCACGGGTTCCCAATTCACCTTGCGGGCCTTAGCCTTGCCACCGGCTTGTGTGACAGCGGGCAATGAGAGCATCAGCACGAGACTGATCATCAATACCTTGAAAAATTTATTCATCCTAAACGGTTTTATGAGGCCAGGACTGGCTTTCGGCTCGCATGCCAAAGCTTTGTAGCGCCCTCGGCGATACCTGTCTTCACAACAGGATACGCCACCAACCTCTGTTAATACTCACAGGCTCCGTTGCTAACCCATAGCGACGTGGCCTGCCTGAATTCGGGTGCAAAGTTACGAACAATCAATGAGTTACGAAAAAATTTCATTAATAAATATGAATTTTTAAGGCGATTTATTGATTTAAAACAATTTCGTATAAATGTGAAAAAGCAAAAAAGTTTTGCTTTTTCTTGTCGTTTCGCTCACTTATTCGTACCTTTGGATAAGGTACTTTCGCTCGGAAAAGTCCGAAAAAGCAAAAAAGTTTTGCTTTTTCTTGTCGTTTCGCTCACTTATTCGTACCTTTGTAGCCGCTTATAATGTAAATAAGGTTATGCAGGATATTAGAAACATCGCAATTATAGCCCATGTAGACCATGGCAAGACTACCCTCGTTGACAAGATGATGCTCGCCGGACACCTGTTCCGCGACGGACAGAACTTGAGTTCGCAAGTGCTTGATGCCAACGACTTGGAACGCGAACGCGGTATCACCATTCTTTCGAAAAACGTCTCCATTACCTATAAAGGTGTGAAAATCAACATCATCGACACGCCGGGACACTCGGACTTCGGTGGCGAAGTGGAGCGTGTGCTCAATATGGCCGACGGCTGTCTGCTGCTCGTTGATGCTTTCGAAGGCCCGATGCCGCAGACGCGCTTCGTCCTGCAGAAGGCTCTGCAGATAGGACTGAAGCCCATCGTGGTGGTGAACAAGGTGGACAAGCCCAACTGCCGACCGGAGGAAGTCTACGAGATGGTGTTCGACCTGATGTTTGCGCTCAACGCAACAGAAGACCAGCTGGACTTCCCCGTGGTGTACGGTTCGGCCAAGAACGGATGGATGGGCGAAGACTACAACCATCCCACCGACAACATCACCTACCTGCTGGACAAGATTATCGAAGTGATTCCCGCTCCGCGACAGATTGAGGGAACACCGCAGATGCTCATCACCAGCCTCGACTACTCATCGTATATGGGTCGTATTGCCGTGGGACGCGTCCATCGCGGCACACTGACCAACGGCATGAACATCACGATTGCCCATCGCGACGGCACGATGGAGAAGACGAAGATCAAGGAACTGCATACCTTCGAGGGTATGGGTCATGTGAAGACCGACCACGTGGACTCTGGCGATATCTGTGCTGTGATAGGCTTGGAGAAGTTCGAGATTGGCGACACCATCTGCGATCTGGAAAATCCCGAGCCGCTGCCACCCATCGCCATCGACGAGCCAACAATGTCGATGCTCTTCACCATCAACGACTCGCCCTTCTTCGGTAAAGAGGGAAAATACTGCACTTCGCGACATATCAACGACCGCCTGGTAAAGGAACTGGAAAAGAACCTGGCTCTGCGCGTGGAAACCTTCGAGGACTCTACCGACAAATGGATTGTCTCCGGGCGCGGCGTGCTGCACCTGTCGGTGCTCATCGAGACCATGCGACGCGAAGGCTACGAACTGCAAGTGGGTCAGCCACAGGTAATCTACAAGGAGATTGACGGTCAGAAGTGCGAGCCCGTGGAGGAACTGACCATCAACGTGCCGGAGGAATTTTCGTCGAAGATGATTGATATGGTGACTCGCCGAAAGGGCGAGATGACGTCAATGGACACACAAGGCGACCGCGTGAACATCGAGTTCGACATTCCTTCTCGCGGCATCATCGGCCTGCGCACCAACGTGCTCACCGCCAGTCAGGGAGAGGCCATCATGGCCCACCGCTACAAGGAGTACCAACCCTATAAAGGGGAGATACAGCGCAGAATCAACGGTTCGATGATTGCCCTTGAGACGGGTACGGCATACGCCTACGCCATCGACAAGCTGCAAGATCGCGGTAAGTTCTTCATCGACCCGGGCGAAGAGGTCTACATCGGTCAGGTGGTGGGCGAACATGTCCACGACAACGATCTGGTGATCAATGTCTGCAAGGCCAAGCAGCTGACCAACGTGCGTGCTTCGGGTACCGACGACAAGGCTCGCATCGTGCCAAAGACGGTTATGTCGTTGGAGGAATGCCTGGAATACATCAAGGCCGACGAATATGTGGAAGTTACTCCCAAGTCGATGCGTATGAGAAAAATCATCCTCGACCACAACGACCGCAAACGTGCCAACAAAGAATAATCCCCCCATACAGCAATCATCCCCGAAACAGCAACGTTTCGGGGATGATTATTTGATGATCTTAATATTTTCTGCCTTAACCTCTCCCCGGCGAAGGGAGGGGAACAATAGTGGATTCTATTTCTGCATGTCGTAGACCACCTGCATCAACTGCTTGCCCAGCGCATCAGCATCGTCCATTGTGGGAGCCTCGCTATAGACGCGGATAATAGGCTCTGTGTTCGACTTGCGCAGATGGACCCAACGATCGGCGAAATCAATTTTCACACCATCGATGTCGTTAACAGCCACATCGTTGCGCGAACCAAACATCTCCTTCACACGGGCAAGAATAGCATCCACATTCGTGGTAGGAGTAAGGTCGATGCGGTTCTTGGCAATGAAATAGTTGGGATAGGTGGCACGCAACTCGCTCACCTTGCACCCCTGATGAGCCAGGTTAGACAGGAAGAGAGCTATGCCCACCAAAGCATCGCGACCATAATGACTGGCGGGATAGATGACTCCGCCATTGCCTTCGCCACCGATAACGGCACCCACTTCCTTCATCTTCGTGGTGACATTCACCTCGCCTACTGCCGCAGCTGCATACTGACCGCCGTGACGCTCGGCAATATCGCGCAAGGCACGTGTGGAACTGAGGTTTGAAACGGCGTTGCCCGGTGTGTGGCTCAGCACATAGTCGGCCACGCTGACCAGCGTGTATTCCTCGCCAAACATCTTTCCGTCTTCACAGATGAATGCCAGACGGTCGACATCGGGATCAACCACGATGCCCAGATCGAATCCTCCCGAACGCATCTTGTCCATGATGCCCGTCAGATTCTTCTCTAATGGTTCTGGATTGTGGGCGAAATCGCCAGTGGGTTCTCCATTGAGGAACTCATATTCCACACCTAACTCATCAAGAAGCTGGGGCAGGATTACGCCACCCACGCTATTGATACTGTCGACACAAACGCGGAAATGAGCCTTGCGAACGGCCTCAACATCCACCAGTTGCAGGGCAAGCACAGTCTCAATGTGCTTCTGATTGAGCGTTTCATCCTGATGATAACGCCCTATATGATCCACGTCGGCATAGCAGAATTCTTCTTTTTCGGCCATCGCCAACACCTCTTTGCCCTCGGCATCGTTGAGGAACTCACCCCGATTGTTGAGCAGTTTCAGAGCATTCCAATGGCGCGGATTATGACTGGCCGTGATGATGATACCACCGTCGGCACCAGTCATCGTGACGGCCAGCTCGGTTGTCGGCGTGGTAGCCAGACCGATGTCGATGACATCAAAGCCACATCCCAGCAACGTTCCACACACCACGTTGCGAACCATATCGCCCGAGATACGGGCATCGCGGCCAACAACAATCTTGTGACGGGGGGATGTCGCTGTACTATAGCAACCTACAGAACCAGAGGCTGGCTCTGCAGCCTTGCCTTTGGCTATGAAAGCAGCGTATGCGGTTGTAAACTTGACAATGTCTAAGGGATTCAGCGTATCGCCAGTGGGTCCGCCGATGGTTCCGCGGATACCCGAAATGGATTTAATAAGACTCATGGATTGATTGTTACTAATTCCGTTTTTTTACTATTTCAACTATCTTCAGATACCTTTCTCATAAGTGATGGTGTAGAAACAAGGATACACCGAGCCCGATGCGGCCTGCGTTCCCTGAGCCGACGGCACAATGAGATTGACTTTTGCAATCTCGTCGCCTTCCTTCTCGGGTCTGCCCACGTTGATATAAAGCAGCGGAGCCAGCCATCCTGGCGGAACAAACGTACTGCTATACGCCGTGTACATCACGCTTTCGCCTGCCACAAACGAAGCCGTGAATGTATCGGAAGACCGCCTGACGCTCATCTTATCCACCATCGACGAATAATAGAGCACGTCGTTGGTCAGCAACAGCGAGTCGGTCAGCAGGTTGCGTTCAGAGAAGCGGCACAACACGGTGCAGGTTTCTCCGTCCTTGATGATGCTACCGCAACCCTGCCGAACAATCTGCATATATACGCCGGAAGCAGAGAACAAGACATACTCGTTCTTACTGACGTCGGTGGTGCGGCCTTGGTTGTTAAACTCCTCCTCGCTCAACACCTTGATATTCTGGTCGGCTATATATTGTCTGACGGCCTTTGTCTCCTTCTCTTTTTGCTCAGCATAGGTCTCATAATGACTGCAACTGGCCACCAGGAAGAGGGCCATCAGCGGGAGTATCCATGATAATGTTTTCTTCGTCATACTTACTGATGATTGATAAATCGGTGCAAAGTTACAAAAAAGTTGACAATTCACACTTCTGAATTCAAAATTATTTGTGGGGTTTAAGGATTATTGACTATTATCGGGGAGTTGCACGTCGGGCAACTCGCTGATGGCATTCAGCACGATAGGCTCCACTTCATAGATCTTGCAATAGAGTTTTCCTCCCGAAGCATTGAGGTGTCCACCGCCGTTGAAGTGCTTCTGCGCAAACTCCGTACACGAGAAGTCGTCCACACTCCGCAGACTCACCCATATCGTGTCCTTCTTTTCAGAGTCTTCGCGAAACGACATCGAGAGCCTTGTACCCTTAATCTGCAGTGGCATGTTGACCACGCCTTCCAGGTCGCCCTTCGTAAAATGGAATCCTGCCAAATCGCCCTTGTTCAGAATAAAGTAGGCTACGCCTTTCTCCGGAACGTATTTCAATCGCCTGTACAACACAAAGCCCAACAGTCGCATCCGGTCGTAGCTGTAGTTGTTGAACACATTGCGATAAATCTTGTCTTTATCGATGCCCTTCGTCAGCAACTGGCAGATAATGAAATAGATGTCAGGACTATTGGAGTTGTATTGGAATCCGCCGGTATCGGTCATCATACCACAATAAACGGGAACGGCGAAATCGCTTTCCTGCTGTGCAAACCACCCCATCTGCCACACGATGCGGAACAGCAGTTCGCAGGTGCTGCTCATTTCCGGATGCGAGATACCGAAATCCACGGGCATTTCCGGGTCGGGATGATGGTCGATCATCACCCGCCGGGCATCCGAAATGTCTAACAATGGAGCCATATCTGCCAATCGGTCAGGACTGTTGAAGTCGAGGCAGAACATCAGGTCGGCTTCTTCAAACAGTCGCTTGGCTTCCTCCTGCTGTCGTTCAAAGATCAGGATGTCGTTGGCATGTGGCATCCACTTCAGATAGTCGGGAAAGAAATCGGGCAACACAATGGACGCCTTCTTCCCCCTACTCCGCAGCAGGGCAGTTAAACCAAGGCAGGCGCCCACCGCATCCCCATCGGGATTCTGGTGAGCGCACACCACAATACGATCGCCTTCGGCTATCAAACGTTCCAGTTCCTTTTGCTCTCCGGCTGTAAGAATATCTATATTCAATTTGAAAGTTTAATTGGTCAATGTTTTATGTTCAATGCTCAATGTTTCAGAACAGCGTCTTGGGATAAACACCTTCGTCGACAAGCTGCTGGATACGTGCCACCGTGTCGGGACGATCGGCAGCATAAGTCACGCCAAACCACTTGCTGGTGGTATCGAGAACGCGTACGGTAGCCGTCTGTTCGTTGATCAACTTGTTGACCATCAGCGGGATAAAGAACTCTGCCTTGAGGTTCTCGATATTCTTCGGATTGCTGAGGAACTCCTTGAAATAAACCTCAGAATGCTCGAAATAGTCGGGAGTGAATCCCCAAACATTCATCGAGACGGGCGTGTTCTCGTCGAGCTCCACCCACTTGCCCTCTTCGTCCTTGAAGCGAATGGGCTGTGAGGCATCGCCTTGCTGACCGCCATTCTCGTCGCAGCGTACAATCTCTGTGCGCTCAACGACGGTGGTCAGATGACCATTCTCATCCTTCGAGCATACACCGCGTGCCACAGTACCATTCTCACTGATGGTATTTCCCACACGGAATCCCACCATAGCATACTGGTTTTGTGCTCCTTCGGGCAGTTCGCTCAGATATTTTCCGATGACGCGGAAACAGTCGCGGTTGTAGAAATCGTCACAGTTGATGACGCAGAACGGCTCCTTGATCACCTCCTTGGCCATCAATACAGCATGGTTCGTGCCCCACGGTTTCTGCCGTCCTTCAGGAACGCTGAAGCCTTTGGGCAGGGCATCTAAGCTCTGGAACACCAGTTCTGCCGGTATATGTCCTTCATATTTCGAGAGAATCTGTGTGCGGAACTGCTCCTCGAAGTCTTTTCGGATAACGAAGACAATCTTTCCGAATCCTGCCTGAATAGCGTCGTATATACTATAATCCATGATGGTCTCACCATTGGGACCCACTCCGTCGAGCTGCTTGAGACCGCCGTAGCGGCTTCCCATGCCAGCTGCCAATAACAATAAGGTTGGTTTCATATTTACTGATATATGTTAAATGTTTGAATTTCAGGCCACAAAGTTACTCTTTTCTTCTGACATAACCAAATTTTCCGAATGAAAACTCTGTGTTTCCTCATCTATAACACCTTTTTCCGTACAATTGTTTCTGTCAGAACAGCCTGACGGCTAACCGGAGGTTCAGCACGGGCCAGACAGACATTTTTGAGATGGTCCTGACAATGCCGCCGTCGTCACCACCGAGATGCTCTTCCTCCAGCTTCAGTTCCTGACATACAACCTCCGGATTGCCCCAAAACTGTATACCGAGATCGCAGTTGAAAGTGAAACGGCTTTTCATCGGAACCAGATGTCCGAAGCCGATTCCGACGTAAGGCCGAAACTTTGAGACGGTTACACTCCCTCTGACATTGCCATTCTCGTCGGGTGTAAGAAAGTAGTCGCCAAGCATGTATCCTGCCTCCTGATTGTCTGGCACGACGCGGTTGTAGGCTGTTACCGCTGCGAGCACACCGTATTCCTTGTTGCATATCTCAGCCACTTTGTCGCTCCCTAAATAGTGTCCGCTGAATTAATATTGAGCCACAAAGACAGAGGTGCAGACATTCTCCCCGCCGGTGACTATATAGATTATGAATTGCCATATTTCGGTGAGGGCATGACAAAGTTCCCTTAGGAACTTCATCACGTTTTTGACGAATCGCAAAACAATGAATCGGTGTTTATTATGACAATTTTGAAGAATTTCTCGACAAGCTCTGACAACCTCTGTCAACCTCATGAGGTTGTCAGAGGTTGCAAACCCTTTGTACATCGGGGTTTTGACAACCTGACAACCTATTTGAAGAAAATCGATATGTTTTGTATCTACTTTTGTTCCGTCCGTTAGATGATTCTTTCGGAATTTCCCTTTGTATCAGATAACTAACTGATTAAAAAAAGTTAAAGTCACAAATAAAAATAAATAAAGGATGGAAGTTCCTGAAATAATTAGTACCTTTGCACCCGCTTTTGCAAAAAGCAAGCCGGAAAATCCGGTGCATTCGATGATGTGAAGCGACTGATGGTTGCCGCGAAGCATCAGAAGGATGTAATTCAAAAACCATTTAATCATCAAAACAATGTATTTAGACAAAGCTAAGAAAGCTGAGATTTTCGGCCAGTTCAGCCACAACGGCAACGCACAAGACACAGGTAGCGCAGAGAGCCAGATTGCCCTGTTCTCGTATCGCATCAAGCACTTGACAGAGCACCTGAAGAAGAACCACAAGGATCACAACACAGCTCGTTCGCTGACCATCCTCGTTGGTAAGCGCCGCGCCCTGCTCGACTACCTCTACGACCGCGACATCACTCGCTATCGTGCTATCGTAAAGGCCTTAGGTCTGCGCCGATAAGAAAAGTTGAAAAGGTAAAAAGAATCCCCTGCCGCAACCGTTGTGGCAGGGGATTTTTTGGGGGGCAGAGAACAATTTCGTTGATTGATATGAGAAGTCTTTGTGTCTTTGCGTCTCTGCGTTCTGAAAAACAAGCAGCTACTGGATGTACTGGTTCTGCTCGTCGATAATCCATTGGATGTATTGGCTGTAGTCGTGCTCCACCATCACGCCGTTCTCGTGGTCGTCGCGCGACGTATCGGTCCAGTCCATATCATAGCCGTGACCCGTAGCGTCGTGGAAGACGTGACCTTCGCCCTCGTTCATCTTCCAATAAGCCACCAGACCCGGCGACTGCGGATCGACGCTACCCATGCCCAAAGAGATTTCGGCGGCAGAGAGGGCTCGATTCCACAGACGTACCTCAGCCAGACGACCGTCGAAGAACTGACTGCGACGATAGTTGCCCCACGACATGCCCAACTCGAAGCGCTGGAACGGACACACCTTGCCGCTACCGGAAGTGGTCACGTCGAAGATGCCGTCGACATACATCGTGAAGTTCTGCCCGTCGTAAGTACAGGAAACGAGATACCATCGACCCGTCTGGAAGTGGGTGTTGGAGAAGGCTCGACCGCCCGGTAGCACCCATTGCAGCACATCGCCACCGGCCGAACCGTTCTCGCCGAAGCGGAACATGTTGGCCTCTTCTTCGTTCTTGCCTTCGATGGACAGCACACGTTTGATGTCGCCCACACGGCCAAAGACGTTGCTGTAGCACTTGAACTCGATGGTCCATGCCGAGAGATCCTGCCGCTTGTCGTCGGGGAAAATGTAGTTCGACGAAGCATTGAGGTTGGTCTTCAGCGAATAGAAACTGATGCGGCGCGATACTTTCAGATAGATCGTGCGCGAAGCCTCAATGATGGTCAGGGAACTTTCTTCCGCTCTCCCCGAGGAGAGGACTTGGGTGATGGTGACGGGGATGAGATAGGTGCGACCTTCCTGGAAGTCATCGGTATTGACAACGCTGACGGTAGCAGCTGACGACTGCGCCGTGCCTTCGGCTATCGTCACCTCGCTGTCGCTCAGCGTTGCGGCTCCTGCTGGAATGGGGTAATAGGATGTGTGGTTGGCGGCATTATAGCGCTCTACAAGCGTCGGGTCGATGGCCAGCGAGACGCTGACGTTGCCGTCTACCTTCTTCGTTGTCTTCACGGTGATGGGATAAGCGGCAGGCGTATCCTCCACCACGAAGTTCTGGATGGCGCCCTGCTCCGTTCCCGTAACGAGCAGGCCATTCTTCGAGTAGTCGAAGTCGTCGCCGTCGCTGCAGGAGAGGAGGAGAGACAGACAGAGGCAGAGGCTGCTGCAAAGCAGCAGCTTCCGGGACAGCGAGGCTGGGCTTATATTAATATAGGTATAATGCATACGGGACAGCGAGGATATATGGTTGAAAATATTCATGACTGGAATGGGTGTTTATTGTAAATCCGGTTAATCCTTTATAATAATTAATGGTTGTTCATGAGCCAGATGGCTGCACGGATGGCATCGTAGGGCTGACCTGTTGAGGTGTGATAGTAGTTGCGTTCCACATAGAAAGCACCGCAACCGCCCTTGCGTCCCTGCTCGGGTTCCCACACGGCATAGTTGAGAATCTGCCCGCCTTCCGGGTAATGGCCGAACGACTCGCAATAGATCATCTTCTCGTCGGCATGTCCGTTGCTGCCCACGCCGGCACCTTGATAGCTGTAGGCCTGCTTCACGAGATAGTCGCAATAGGCATCGATGTCCTGGCTTGGTGCACGGTTGAAGTAGTCTACTATGAGCAACTTCTCCGGCCATCGACCATTCGGGCCGAAAGACTCGTCGACCACCTTGGCCACGAAGAGCATATCGTCGTTGTTCCAACCCTCGTAGTCGAAGTCTACGCCGTCGAGTCCGCTGACCACCACGGTGTCTACAATCCACTCAGCGTATGCGCGCAGGATGGTCTCGTCGACACCCTGCGTCATGTCGTAGTGACGTCCCTGGTAGTCGAACTGATGACGATAGTGCGAGGCATCGGCATGCATCACGAAGCGGATGCCCTTCTTCTGCTGGCACTCCAGCATGTCCTGATAGGCGACGGGATGCGTCTCGGCGGTGGGAATGCCCATCCAGAGGTTCACGATGTCGAGACTGTCGGGCAGTCCCACGATACGCTCACCCCACGAAGCCGGGTCCTTATAGCCCGTGGCACCCTCGATGGGAGCCCAGTCGGCATAATAGACGTAGCTGATTTCGTGGGCACTCTGCTTGAAAGCACGCAAGTCGGAATAGTATGCTTCGGAATACTGGTTGGGTTTCTGAATCTCCAAAGGCTCTGGGTCGGTATCGCAGGCGGCGAGTCCGAAGAGGAGGGCGAGGCTGCTGCATTGCAGCAACTTACGGAACGACGAGGCAGATGGGTATATCTTCATGGGTTCGTTATATTTTAATTCTATAATTATTAATAATCCTTATTTTTTTAATTCTCTAATTTTTGAATTCTTTAATTCTTCCTGTCCCACCACAGGCGAGTGCCACCATTATCGGCACCTCCGCCTAAGGCTTCTGATGAAAGCGTCTGTACGGCAGTTTCAACCACAGTGGCGTTGGTGTTGTATTCCTCCGCGGGGAAAGGACAGCGACGCACTTGCCGATCGGTGTCGATGGTGTCGTTGGAGTCGTTGTTCACCACGGGAAAGAGCCGCGGATAGCCTGTCCGGCGATACTCTGCCCATCCCTCACAACCGTCGGGATAGAGGGCTATCCACTTCTGTGTGATGATGCGCTCCAGCTTCTCCTCTGCAGGAGCCTCATCGTTCCATGCAATGGTGATACTGCTCATCGCGTCATGACTGTTGCTGCCACCCGTAGGATCGTTGTATTTCGCAGGCTGACTGCTGTCGTCGGCGATGTAGGCATCGGCACCCTGCACGTTGTTCTCGCTGAACGAAGCCCGGATGCCTCCTTCGTAGAGTGCCTTCGCATCGCCTTGAATGAACCCACGAACCACCGCTTCGGCACGCAGGAAGAACGACTCGGCAGCGGTCATCCAGACGATGGGCGTCTTGGCCCGGTCGATGTTCAGGTTGGAAACGGCAGCACCTGCAAACTTCGACGGGTTCATGTTGTGGACGCCCAGACGCACGCCATGATAGCCACCATTGGCCGCCTCGACGAAGTAAGCCGACAGACGCGGGTCGTTGTAGCCATTCATGTAGGAGTCCATCGAGGCATTCATGCGGATTTCGCCCGCATTGAACGTATAAGCCATATCGTAGTTAGGGTGATAGTAAGTCACGCGGTTGTGCTGCAGTTCGGCCCGTTCGGTAGCAGTCTCGATGAATCCGACGGCACAGGCAGCCGACTTCTGAGCCTCTTGGCGGGCCAAAGCCTCGTCGGCATAGCTGACTCGCAAGGCCAGGCGCAGGCGGAGCGTATTGGCAAACTTCACCCAAAGGCGTACCTTGCCATCATAAACGATATCATAGTCGGCCAACATCTGCTCATCGGCCTCAGCATACGGGGTCAGGATGTTGATGGCATTGTCGAGTTCCTCGAAGAACTGATGGTAGACCGCCTGCTGACTGTCGTAGGCCGTGCCGAGTGTTCCGCTGCCAAAATGAATATAGGGTATCGGGCCATACATATCGGTGACGCGATGCAGCGCTTCTACCTTCATGATGTCGGCCAATGCTGCCACCTGCGGCATCTGCTGTTCTTCGGCCTTCTGCCGCATCTTCTGCCAGGCGGGCATTACCTCTGAGAAAGCACGGCGGAAGAGCTGGTCGTACCATCCGCTGACGAAACTGTAGGAACCATTATGAATGCCGTTGCGCCAAGTGCCGGTCAGCCCGACATAGCCCGAGAAGGGATCGGCCGAAAGACCTTGTGCCACCTGGTAGTCGGACGAGAGGCAGTTGCCGGAACCGTCGTCGAAAAGCACCACGCGGCTCTGCATCTGTGTAAAGAAAGCACCCACGTTCTGGTAGTCGCGCTCCAGATCTTCGTCGGTGAGCCGGTGGCGGTCGGTGTTCAAATCGTCGAAGCCGCTGGTGCAGGCAGTAAGGCCAAACACGAGGGAGAGGGCCACTGTGATACAGCGGCATACTGAACCGTGGGATGGGTTATGATGTATGTTCATTGTTGCTGAGAATTATTGGGGTTGTTGGATATGAACTTCTTAGAAACGGAGTTTCAGGGCAAAGCCCATCGAGCGTAACGAGGGTTGCATGAAGTAGTCGATGCCCTGATAGTAGGTGCCGGTGTTCGACGTCATCTCGGGATCGTAGGGGGCTTTGTTGTAAATCATCCAGAGGTTGTGGGCGACGAACGAAATGTTCAGCCCCTTGATCCATGATACCCACCTGCTGACAGGTACATCATAGCCTACGGCCAGCTCCTGCAGGCGCAGGTTGGTGGCGCTGTAGACGTAGCGGGAGTCAACGGTTCCCTGCGGATTGCCCACCGTCTGGTAGTATGCCTGCGCGGGAATGGGACGCCCATTGATCAGCACTCCACCCATGTTGCGAGCCTCCTGCGAGGCTTTCGACGCACCATAGTAGTCGAGGATGGCCTGCGTTTCCGACACCACGATGCCGCCATTGCGATAGGCAAAGAGGAAGTTCAGGCTCAGTCCTTTCCACGACAGCGTATTGCCCCACGACAGGTTGTAGTTGGGTGTAGCCTTTCCCGCGTACATATAATATTTATTCTCGTTGGGATTCTTCTCCACATTCTGCGTCGAGGGGTCTACATAGATGGCTCCGTGCTCGTCGGTCTTCAGGGTGGAAACGTAGATGTCGCCCATCGAACCGCCCTCTGTCAGGCGAATCTGATAGCCCGATGTGCCGCCCATATAGAGTTCGCTGAGATTATACACCTGGCCGTCTACGGGATTGCGCCACTCTCGCAACAGTTCTTTGATGCGGTTGCGATTGAGCGTCCAGATGAGGTAAGTCTCCCATTGTACCTTACCTAACGGCTGACTGCAGCGGGCCGACAGCTCGATACCCTTATTGTCAACGCGTCCGCCGTTGACAACGGCCGAAGTATAGCCCGTTGATGCCGACATGGGGGGATAGAAGAACTGGTTGAACGTCTTGGAGTAATAGAGCGTCGTATTGATGCGCAGGCGGTTCTGGAAGAATACCATATCAATGCCAGCCTCCCACGAATGAGTCTTCTCCGGCTTCAGGTCGTCGTAGAGAACGGTACTGGTCTCAGCGAAGCCCGTAGCAGGATTCACGTCGTAATAGTTACGGGTGAGGAAAGGCTCATTGGGTTCATTACCCACGACGGAATACGACAGGCGCGTCTTCAGATAGTTGAGCCAGCGATTCGACTGAATCTTCGGGAAGATATCCGTCCAGATGCCGGAAATGCCAGCCGACCAATAGAAGAAGCTATGATGGGCCAGCTTCGACGACCAGTCGTTGCGTGCGGTCAGGTCGATATAGGCTCGGCTCTTGTAGCCCAGTTGTGCCGTAGCATAAACACTCTGCAGGACGGAGTGCGGGTTCTGCTGGAAAGGCTTGAACGTGGAATTGCTGGTTTCCACATTGGCGAAGGTGAAGAGATTGGCCGTTCCTTTCAAGTGACCACGGAAGCCTACCGACTCAGCTTCGCGACGGTCGTAAGATGTGCCAACAACGCCGCTGATGTTCCATTCCTCCCATCTTCCGAAATACTGATTCACTTTGGCAAAAGCCTCTGCAAAGAGCTGGCGGCTCCAAGCGTCGGTCAGTCCATAATGGCCATAGCGCGAGGCATAGAGCGTATTGGTGGAGGCAAAGAACTTCTCCTCGTATTTCTCCGTACTCTTGTCGTATTTGATGCGTCCCGTCAGGTCGAGCCAAGAGGTAAGTACCCAATTGAGCGAAGCTGTCAGCTGGTGGCGTTCCTTGTGGTTGACGAAACGCTCGCGTTCAGTCTCCCAGTAGGGATTCTCCATCGAGATGTCGTAGTTGTAAGGCCAATACTGCAGGGGGAAGTTGCGCCCTGTGTCGTAGCGTTCATAATAGCCGAGTTTCGAGAAATCATCACCGGCAGGGAACAGATAGACCGGCACCAACGGGTTGTGGTATTGTCCCTGCGACAGCATGTTCTGCTCCTTCACCGTAGAGAGCATGTAGCTCAGGTCGAGTTTCAGGCGGTTGTTCAAGAAACTCGTCGTGTTGCGAACCGAGAGATTATATCGGTCGTAATCGTTGTTGTGGATGATGCCCCCACCATTGGTGGCACCTAAGGAGAAGTAGGTCTGGTTCTTCTCCGACCCAACAGAGATACTGGCCGAATGGCTGAAGTTCTTGCCTGTGCGGAAGAAGTCTCGCGGGTCGTAGCTACTGGGCGTAGCGAGCTGCTGTCCCCAACTGAAGTAGCTGCCCGATTCAGTGGGTGCATACTGGTTTTGGAACTCATGCATCACGAAGGGATGGGAGAACTGGAACGAACCCGAATAACTGACATCCACCTTGCCGGTCTGTCCTTTCTTGGTAGTGATGAGAATTACGCCATTGGCTGCATTGGCTCCGTAGAGCGCTGCTGCCGACGGACCCGTCAGCGCAGAGATGCTCTCGATGTCGTCAGGATTGATGTTCGACACAGCATCGCCAGTCTGTCCGGCACCGGCAAAGATGCCCTCGGGTTGTTCGGAAGAAAGATTCTGCATGGGAATACCGTCGACGACATACAAGACATTGTTGTTGCCATTGATTGACTTTGCTCCACGCATCACCACTCGCGATGAACCACCCATACCCGAAGCGCCGGCATTGATCTGCACGCCCGCCACCTTGCCACTTAGCGAGTTGACGAAGTTGGCATCCTGCACCAGTGTGACGGCATCGCCAGCTATCTGCTGCACATTGTACGACAGCGAGCGAGCCTCCTTCTTGATGCCTAAAGCGGTGACCACCACATCGGTGTCTAAGCTGACCACTGACTCGCTCAGCATGATGTCTACCGCAGAACCTTTCACTTCCACCTCTGCGGTTGCAAAGCCGATGTATTTCACGACAAGCCTTTCCCCAACGGCAGCCTCTATCTCATACCGTCCTTGAAGGTCGGTCACAGCTTGACGACTTGTACCTTTCACTTCTACGATGGCTCCAATGATAGGGTCACCATTCTCGTCTGTCACAACGCCTGATATTCTTTGGACAGTTCTCTGCGACTGCTGCTGTCCGCCGTTGATGCCGGCAACGGCAGCAAGAGGTCCGCCCGCAGCCAAAGTTGCTATCAGGCAAAGGTTTCCAATGCGTTTTTTGATATTGTATTTCATGATTGTGTACTTATATCAAGTGCAAAGGTACACAAAAGTGAGAACAATACAAAATAAAAGAAAGGATTTTTTATTTTTATTGTCGAACGACAGTACCTTCGGCGAAGCCAATAGTAGGCAAAAGTGAGAACTGTGCAAACCGTGAAACATATAAATGTGGGTCTATGTTGATTTGAGTGGGTAATGGAAGATTTCTCCTCCATTGACATAGTAGATCATGTTGACAAAATTGTTTACATTCGTATATCCTCTGGCTCTTCTTTTAGCGAGTTGTACTTTAGAGTTCA
>FLNX01002748.1_pt1 | contig 27825 bp, 12 predicted proteins | sample 1140341 | NCBI WGS metagenome assembly FLNX01 (sample SAMEA3878208, study PRJEB12797) | bioreactor metagenome | biome: Moose rumen | place: Sweden | collected 2011-10 | reverse complement strand
ATTCACTTTAGTAATCGTAAAAAAATAAGTTGATGAACACAATTATCTTATATAAAAACAACGAATTTTACGAATTAGACGAATTACTGCGCATAGCATATAAACGAATTGCTGCGCATAGCATAATTCGTGAAATTCGTAAAATTCGTTGTTTTAAAAAAGAAATGACGTTTGTATAAACTAACAAGTTATTTTTGAATACTTACTGTCCATATTGTGCTTCTCATATTCTATTTCCTACAGTGACAGATGACGGATGACACATGTAATCTGAAACTTTTACGCGTACGTACGCGTACGTACGCGGAGACTTTCCCGTTTTCATCTGTCATCCGTCATCTGTCACCTGTTGTGCTTCTGACATGGTGTCTGACTCGGCAAAGGTACAAAATAATTTCCGCAATTCCAAAAGAAAAACCCATTATTTTTGGAGGAAGGAGAAATAATCTTCTCCGTAATCGTTTACGATTAAATAAACGGCCCAAAAGTGTTCGTATGTCAATAATAATGCCTAACTTTGCACAAACTATCACTAAAACAGTAAAGAATACAATTCACATTATTAATAATAACTAAAACTAAAGTCTTTATGAAGAAAAAATTATCTTTATTGATGGTTGTCCTTCTCAGTATGGTGGGCTTGGTGTTTGCCACGGCTTATGAGCCAACGAATGCCACCGACGAGATATTGCTGACAAAGGCAAACATTGAGGCACAGGACTATTTGTCGGTTACTCATCCAGACAGATGGCAAACAAACAAAACGTACGGAGGGATTACGGGAGACTGGTACAACATGTCTTCTGGCCGCTCACTGAGTATTAATTTAAAAGGAGTATCCAAGTTCGAAGTGCTCGTACAGAATTCCAACGCAGGCCGTCAATATACCGTTAAAGTGGGCAATGGCGATGCACAGACCATTACCCACAATGGTGGCGGTGTTGAGTCTTCTGGCGCAATCGAGACCGGTACGACAGGCGAAGTAACCGTTACGCTCACAGGTGCAGATAATTCTGTCTATCCCATCAAATTGGTTCTTACCAAGGCAGAGGGTGGAAGCACCGACGGCCCCGGTGACGAGCCTTCGACCTCAACGTTCCGCGACATTAAGATTGACCTGACGCAGTATCAGGCTCTGGCTACTGAGAGTAATGTATATGTCAAAGTGAACGAGGACGGCAGCATCAGCCAGGTCGATAATGCCGACGAGGCCAATGCCACACTGAAGGGTAAGTGGCACGGCACCAGCTATGGCTGGAGCAACTTCACTGCCAGCGTTCCCGTGGAAGGTTGCGTGAAAATTACCTACGCTACTCACGACTACGGCAACGACATCGTCGTAACCAACGATGCAGGCCAAGAGGTGGCCAAGCTGAACACCAAGGGTAACAAGTGGATGAATGACCACAGCAACGTGGCAGTGACCTACTACCGCACTAACGAGCCCACCACGCTGCACTTCAGCAATGCCAACTATAACCCCTACTTCGCCGTAGAGGCCATCGACCCCACAGAATTGCCCGCAGAAGTAACCAAATACACCGTCACCTTCAGTGCCGGCAACGCACAGGGCGTGGCTCCTGCCGCCATTGAGGTGAATGCAGGCGAGACCGTGACCCTGCCGAAGAACTACACCCTCTACATGGAAGGCTATACGCTCACGGCATGGGCTGAGACTACTGGTACTGAACACGCTCCCGGCGAAGTTATTAGTCCCGCAGGCGACATCACGCTGGCACCCGTGTTCACGGCTAACGAGGTGAACCTCATTGACCGCGAATCGACGGTGACCATCAGCTACGACCTGAGCGGTTACAGCGACGGCCCGCAGTTTAACTTCCAGAGCGGCAGCGGCATCATCGTCACACAGGCTACCGTCAACAGAAAGACCATCGACGTTGCATGCACCACCAACGGCAAGTTTGCCTACAACGGCAGTGGCTGGCATCAGCTGAACGCAGGCTCGAAGGTGACCGTTCCCTCATGCAAGGGCGCTACCTTCGCTGTGAAGACCTATCAGAACGCCAATGCCCTGAAGTTCGGCGACACTGCAGCCGAGGCCGATGCCGACCCCGCCACTTATACGGCTGAAGCCAGCGACGCTACACTGGTCATTGAGCAGACTGCACAAGGCTACTGGAACAAGCTGACCATCACCCTGCCCGTAGTGGAAGGTGACGAACCCGGCGACGAACCCGGCGATGACCCCGTTGCCCAGGATGTCACTGCTATGTGGGACTTCGCCAACAACTGCGCCCAGCTGGCTCCAAAGGGAGAGGGCGGCACCTACACTGCTGAAACGATGGCCTCAAATGTTGAGGGTATCGAGATGACCATTGAATATAACGGCGGTCAGATCAAGAACAACGACAACAGCTACCAGGTGACCAATGGCGTGGAGATGCGCATTCCCGTGAAGAGCACAGAGGACATCGTCACCGTGAGCGGCTTCTCCGGTTACTCGCACTATACCATAGGCAACAGCACAGAGGAATTGACCAACGACCAGACCTACAAAGCTAAACAGAGCGATGTACAGCAAGGCTATGTTTCTGTCAAGTCGGTCAATAACAACAACTACATTAACTATATTAAGGTAGAGCAAAAGGCCCCGAAGGAGCCTACCACGCTCGACAACGAGGCTGCAACGGCTACCTTCCCCTTCAACCTGGGTACCGAGGGCCAGACCGCTACGTTCAGCAAGCCTGACTACTGGCTGACCAGCAAGGTGACACTGGGCAGTAACCTGTTCATCAAGGGCATGGATGCTAAGCAGCAGGGACAGACCGTCGTACAGACCAACGGAAAGGAGACCGCTGCCGGCGAGACCAACGCCATCCGCTTCCTCATTCAGCCTAAGTTCGGCTTCACCTTCACCCCGACCAAGGTGTCGTTGAAGGCTGCCAAGTACGGTACTGACAATGGTACCATCGACATTTCTTGGCTGAATGCTGACAACACTACCGTTTCACTGAAGACGGGCCAGGCTGTAAGTCGCGACGCTGCTACTAAATACGAGTTCGACGTTACAGGAGCAACACCGGGCGAGGGCATCTGCGGCGTGGTGGTTAACCTCTACGGCCTACAGGAAGGTAAGAACTTCGGACTGTCTGACATCATCATCGAGGGTACGCTCAACGGTACAGAGAAGGACGTTCCCGTACTGGAGTCGTTCAAGATTAACGGCACGACCTACCTGGTAGAGGACGTGTTCGGCACCGACTATGAGGCAACACTCGAACTGTCGAAGACCGAGCAGATGGTCAATGCCAACAACCCGCTGACTGACCTGACCGCCATCAACGGTGAGATTGGCGAGGTCACCTACGAGGGCAATGACACCGAGTGCACCGTGACCATACCGATGACGGCTGCCGACGTATCACTCAACTACGTGCTCAACGTTGTGCAGAAGCCCGACTTCACCCTGACTTACCTCGACACCGACGGCACCCAGATGGGCACGCAGAAGGTGGAGAAGGATGCTGCCATCACCGAGTTCGCCGTTGACTTCAACGAGGCCAAGGCCGACGAGGGCTACAAGGTTCGCGGCTGGTTCGTCAAGGAGAGCGGCGGCCGTAAGTTCACCGTCAACGACATCATCACGGCCGACACCAAGCTGTATGCCGTAGCAACGGAGATTGAGGAGTCAAGCGAATATAAGAAATATACCTTCGCCCTGAACGACCAGTACTTCTATGCTGAGGACCACGAGGCATTCTGCCCGCACGATGACGCAAAGTGTAAGTGGCACGACGCCACCCACGGCTGGTCGTTCTATGATGGCGACAAGGTAGATCTGCTCGTAGGCCCGAAGGCCACCGTCTCTATCGCTCTCTGCCAGTATGGCAAAGGCACCAACATTCTCATTAAGAATGCTGCCGGCGAGACACTGGCTACGCTCGACGGCATTTCAACCACCGACGGCGACGTGGTAGCCTACAACTACGAAGGCGAGGCAGGCACGCTGACCATGGAAATGGCAGCTACCGGCGAGGCTTACATACACTACGTGAAGATTGTGAACACCACGACGACCAACTACGCAAGCGAAGGCAACTGGTACTTCGTGAAGCCTGGCGATGCCAGCAGCCTGATTGACGCGATTGACGCCGTCAACGGCCAGAACGCTTCCAAGGAGGCTGAGCGCTCCTTCATCTTCATTCCGAACGGCACCTATGACCTGGGCACCACCTGCCTGACCAACGTCAGCGGCCACAACATCTCACTCATCGGTGAGTCAATGGAGGGTGTCATCATCAAGAACAAGCCCGAGGCTGAAGACATTGGCTTAACAGCCACCATCCTGAACACAGGTACGAACAACTACTTCCAGGATCTGACCCTGCAGAACGAGTGGGACTACTACGGCATTGCCGGCGACGGACGCGCCGTCTGTCTGCAGGACAAGGGTTCGAACACCATCTGCAAGAACGTCACCCTGCTGTCGCATCAGGACACCTACTACACCAACAACAAGGACGGTAAGTACTACTGGGAGACCTCTGACATTCACGGAACCGTTGACTTCATCTGCGGCGAGGGTACACTCTTCGTCAACAAGTCAACACTGACCGTTGAGAAACGTACTGCCGCCGGCACTGGCGAATGCACCATCACGGCTCCGTCAACCAAGGCAGGCAACGAGTACGGCTACGTGTTCAGCGACTGTAAGATTGAGAACAATGCCGAAAATTACAACTACGGACGTGCCTGGAACAACGCTCCACGCTGTGCTTACATCAACACTACGGTTAACGACAACAAGCTGATTGCCAACCGCTGGACGCTGAAGGGCATGAACCAGTATCCTGCCACGGCATTTGTGGAGTACAACACGATGGACGAGGACGGCAACGTTGTTTCACCTGACAGCCACATCGTGACCTTCACCGCCGGCAAGAGCGATGACACCAATCCTGACTTTGAAACCATTCTGAGCGAGGAACAGGCTGCTGCCTTTGCACTCGACAAGGTATTCACCGACTGGACACCCGCAGAACTGGCTAAGCAGGTGGAGACCGACCCGAAGGCTGAGCTGGAGGACGGCACCATTACTTGGACAGCCGTTGACGGTGCAACAGTATATGCCATCTACGACGGTGAGACGCTGCTGGGCCTCGTCTTCAACGGAACCTCATTCGCTGTTTCCGACACGCAGGGCGCTCCAAGTCTGGATGGAGAAGTCACCGACAACACCACTACCTACACCATCCGCGTTGGTAACATCATGGGCGGACTGAGCGAGGACTTCCCCGTCACCAAGACTACGGGCATCAAGAACCTGAACGTTGACCAGAACGGTGAACTGAAGGTTTACGACCTGCAGGGCCGTCGCGTCAACACCACTACCAAGGGCGTCTATATCGTCAATGGCAAGAAGGTGGTTGTGAAGTAATCGTTCCCTCACCCTTATTATAATAAGGTATAAGCCCCATAGGCCGTAAGGTTTATGGGGCTTATTGTCTTAGGCTTATAGGCCCTATAAGCCCCATAAGCCCTATAGGCCCCATAACGTAAACGCTTACGTAAAAAAAGAGCCCAGAACGTTTCTTGATTTAAATTAATTTTTATAACTTTGCACAAATATTTTTTTATTAATTAAAAACTACTAATTTATGTCTGGTAATTTAAAGAGTATTAAATTGGCGCTGATAGGGGCCTTCCTGTTCTTGGTAGGCAGCGTTTCGGCGCAGACTGTCAAGGTGACGGTTACCGACGAAACTGGTGAGCCCGTAATCGGCGCAAGCGTGCTGGAGCAGGGTTCTCAGAACGGTGGTATTACTGACATTGACGGTATTTTCAACATTACGTTGAAAGGTAGTAAGCAGATTGTGATTTCATACATCGGTATGAAGACACAGACTGTGGATGGTAAGGGAAAGACAGCCATTGACGTAGTCCTGAAGGACGATGCCACTGGTCTGGAGGAAGTGGTAGTCATCGGTTACGGCTCTGTCCGTAAGAAGGACATCACGGGTTCCGTTGCCACGGTTAACAGTGAGACTCTGCAGGCTGTGCCTGTTGCCAACGCCTCAGAAGCACTGACCGGTAAGCTGGCCGGTGTGCAGGTAACGACGACTGAAGGTTCGCCCGACGCTGACGTGAAGATTCGCGTGCGTGGTGGTGGTTCTATCACCCAGTCGAACGACCCGCTCTACATTGTTGACGGCTTCCCCGTTGACGGTATCAGTGACATTCCTGCCAACGACATTGAGGACATCACCGTGCTGAAGGACGCTTCTTCTACCGCTATCTACGGTAGCCGTGGTGCTAACGGTGTAATCCTCGTCACCACCAAGAGCGGTCAGGCCGGTAAGGTGAAGGTGAGCTACAACGCTTACTACAGCTGGAAGAAGATTGCCAAGAAGTACGACGTGCTCGACGTTTACGACTATGCCAAGTGGCAGTACGAGTATGCTCTGCTGTACAACGGTGGCGACGCCAGCAAGATCAGCCACTACACAGACAAGTTCGGTAACTACCAGGACATGGACCTCTATCGCGGCATTGAGGGTAACGACTGGCAGGACCTGGCTTACGGCCGCACGGGTCACACCTTCAACCACAACATTAATATCAACGGTGGTTCTGACAACATGAAGTATGCATTCAGCTATGCTCACATGGACGACAAGGCCATCATGGTAGGCTCTGACTTCAAGCGTGACAACCTCTCGCTGAAACTGAACACCAAGCCCACCAAGCGTACCACCCTGGACTTCCAGGCACGCTGGGCCAAGACCACCATCAACGGTGGTGGCGCCAACGAGGCTGCCGGTTCCTACGATACGGACCGCCGCCTGCGCTACGCCGTGCTCTACACGCCGCTGCCCATGAAGGGAATCGACGGAACCGACGAACTGGAAGGTTCGAGCTTCTACGACCCCATCACCACAGCCTACGACAACGACCAGAAGAAGCAGCGCCGCAACCTGAACCTGGCTGGTGCCTTCGGCTGGGAGGTCTATAAGAACCTCAAGCTGAAGACCGAGTTCGGTTACGACACCTACGACGAGTACAACCAGCGCTTCTGGGGTCTCTCGGCCTACTACATCAAGAACATTCCTACGGGCGACAATCAGGGTAAGCCTGCTATTCGCAACGTGAGCACCATGCGTAACCGCTTCCGTAACACCAATACGGCAAGCTACGACTTCAAGGCCCTCTTCGGCAAGGACAGCGACCACTCACTCAACGTGCTGGTTGGTCACGAGTATGTCATCACTAAGAAACATGCCATTACCGACGAGGTACACGGATTCCCCACTGACTACGATGCAGCTACCGCATGGAAGCTCACCGCACAGGGTAACCCCTACACCGTTGAAGACTTCTATAGCGCTGACGACAAGCTGCTGTCTTGGTTCGGCCGTGCTAACTATAACTTCCAGGACAAGTACCTGCTGAGTGCTACGTTCCGTGCCGACGGCAGCTCGAAGTTCTCAAAGGGCAACCGCTGGGGTTACTTCCCCTCTGCTGCACTCGCATGGCGTGTGTCTGCCGAACCGTTCATGCAGGGCACCAAGAGCTGGCTGACCGACTTGAAGCTCCGTCTGAGCTACGGTACCGCCGGTAACAACAACATCCCCGTAGGCCAGCTCGTGCAGGAGTACAGTCCGAAGGCTACTACCTGGGTTAACGGCATCAGCACTTACTGGGCACCCTCAAAGACCATGGCCAACCCCGACCTGAAGTGGGAGACCACCATCACCCGTAACGTCGGTATCGACTTCACGCTGTGGAACGGTAAGCTGAATGGTAGCATCGAAGGTTACATCAACACCACGAAGGACCTGCTCATCCAGTTCCCGACCTCTGGCTCTGGTTACGACAACCAGTACCGCAACCTGGGTAAGACGCAGAACACCGGTTTCGAGGTTTCGTTCACCTACCACATTGTCAACAAGGCTGACTGGGGCATCGACTTCAATGCCAACATTGGTTACAACAAGAACGAGGTGAAGGAGCTGGGTATCGACGACTTCGCTACCAACTCTAACTGGGGTTCAACTGAAATCGGTAACGACTACCGCATTGCTGTAGGTCACGCCGTAGGTGAAATCATTGGTTACAAGAACGCCGGCCGCTACGAGGTTTCTGACTTCGAGGGCTACGACCCGGCTACTAACTCCTGGAAGCTGAAGGACGGCGTCGTTGACGGCTCTCCCGTTATCGGCACACTCCGCCCGGGTTCCATGAAGCTGATGGATGTCAGCGGTCCCGAGGGAACACCCGACGGTGTTGTTGACGACAACGATATCACCGAGATTGGCAACGTCAATCCCGACTTCGTAGGCGGTTTCGGCCTGAACGCACGTGCTTACGGCTTCGACCTCTCTGCCAACTTCAACTTCAGCATTGGCAACAAGGTGTATAACGCTAACAAGATTGAATACACATCGGCTACCTACACCAAGTTCTCACAGTATCGTAACCTGAGCACCGACATGGCTTCTGGCAAACGCTGGACTTATGTGAATGCAGCCGGACAGTTCGTTACTGATCCCGCAGAGCTTGCCGCACTGAACGCCAACACCACCATGTGGAGCCCCTACATGCAGCACTTCGTTCTGACTGACTGGGCTATCGAGAACGCCTCGTTCCTGCGTCTGAACACCCTGACTCTGGGTTACACCCTGCCCGCCAACCTCATCAAGCGTGTAGGCATCACTAACCTGCGCTTCTACGTAACGGCTTACAACGTGTTCACCATTACCGGATACTCAGGTTCTGACCCCGAAGCCGACTGTATCCGTAAGACCAACCTGACTCCGAATGTTGACTACTCTGGTTATCCGCGTAGCCGCCAGCTCGTTGTGGGTCTGAACTTGAATTTCTAAAATGAAGGAGGAATAAGAAAATGAAGAACTATATTAAATTATCAATAATGGCTTTGTCGCTCGTGGGCATCACCTCTTGCGACATGGACGCACCGTCCATCTCTTCACTCGATGAGTCATCGGTATTCTCTGTCTATTCACTGGCAGAGTCGGAGATTATGTCTATCCACGTTTCCTTCGGTGAGACAAACTCCTACCGCGGACGTTTCCTGCCCTACTACGGCATCAACACCGACTGCGAGTGGATTATCACTCCTACCTATTCTGACCGTCTGCTTGACAAGTACGCCCTGTCTAACTACAGCACAACGGCCGGCAACGGACAAATGAACACCGACAACAATGCCTACGCTAAGTTCTACGAGGGTATTGAGCGCGCTAACCTGGCCATCAAGGGCCTGCGTGAGTTCGGCGACATTGAGAACCGCCCTGAGATGGCACAGCTATTGGGTGAGGCCCTGACGCTGCGTGCCGTTATCTATAACGACCTGATTAAGGCCTGGGGTGACGTGCCTGCACGTTTCGAGCCCAACAATGCCGACAACCTCTACAAGCCCCGTACCAACAAGGACGTCATCTACAAGCAGTTGCTGGCTGACCTGAAAGAGGCTGAGGACTACTGCTACTGGCCTAACGAGAACGCCATCACCCGCTCAACCGAGCGCGTCAGCAAGGCTTTCGTAAAGGGTCTGCGTGCCCGTATCGCCCTCTATGCCGGTGGTTATGCACTGCGTGGCGACGGCTTCCGCCGTTCTAACGACCCCGAGCTGGCTCCTGACAAGATGTACCAGATTGCCAAGGAGGAGTGCCTCGACATCATCAACAGCGGACGCAACAGCCTGGGCAGCTTCCTCGACAACTTCGTGAAGCTCTGCACTGACGACGTGACGGCCGGTGGCGAGAGTCTCTGGGAGATTCCCTTCTCTGAGGGTCGTGGACGCGTGCTCTACACCTGGGGCGTACGCCACCAGACGGAGGACCAGTACACCTACCAGCCCCGTGGCGGTGTGAACGGTCCTCTGCCCACCTTGTTCTATGACTACGACGTTGACGACGTTCGCCGTAACATCACCTGCGTGCCCTACCGTTGGGGTTCAAAGGACGACGGTACACCTACCAGCATCAATAAGAATGGTAGCAACTACAATGTCAACCAGGTTCCTCAGGTAATGAGTAACCCCATTGCCCTGTACTTCGGCAAGCTGCGTTACGAGTGGCTCGACCGTTACGTCACCTCTACCAACGACGACGGTGTGAACTGGCAGTACATGCGTCTGGCTGACGTTTATCTGATGGCTGCCGAGGCTATCAACGAGCTCGACGGTCCCGCTGCTGCATGGCCTTACATGAAGCCCATCCTCGACCGTGCCCTACCCGCTCAGAAGGTTACTGCCCTGCAGGCTAAATACACCGCCAGTAAGAGCGCCTTCTTCGAGGGCATCGTTGACCAGCGCGCCTTCGAGTTCGCCGGTGAGGCCCTGCGTAAGGCTGACCTCGTTCGCTGGGGTAACATCGACCAGAAACTGGCTGAAGCAAAGGCTAAGCTGACCCGTCTGGCTACCCGCCAGGGTGAGTACAGCGACCTGCCCGAGAAGGTGTATGTCAAGCTTTACGAGACTGAGATGGAGATTCCTGCTAACGCAGAGCTCTTCGACAATTACAAGAAGCCCGTTGCAGGTGAGACACTCGTCATCTACGGTCTGAACCACGGCGACACCGATGACGAGGGTAAGAACATGAAGGATGCCGGCTACGAGAGCAAGGGCTGGTTCCTGAGCAACGGCGAGCCCCGCATCACTCAGGACATCATCGACGGTCTCTATGTAGCTGACAAGCCCAGCATGAACTGCCTCTGGCCCATCTGGACAGTCTTTATCACCAACAGCAACGGTATGCTGAACAACGACGGTAACTACGGTCAATTGTCTGAATAATATTAAAACCAAGCAAACAATGAAAAAGTTTAAGATATTCACATTATGCGCGTTAGGGCTTGCAACAGCAGCCCTGACCGCTTGCAGCGACCAGAGCGACGAGATTACCAGCTACGTGCTGAACCGTAACCTCTCACCCATCAATCTGGAAGCTACGGGTGTCGGCGAGACAACCGCCAACATCAGATGGACGGCTTCTGCCAATGCCACCAGCTACAACATGCAGATCTTTGCTGACGACAGCATGTCGTACAAGATGGAAGGCACGCCCGCCAAGAGCTTTACGGGCATCAAGCCTGAGCAGATTCCCTACGCTGTTGAAGGTCTGTTCTTCGACACGAGATACACGGTTTACGTACAGGCCATTACCGACGGTAACGACAGCCGTACCTCAACCTGGAACGGTGCTTACTTCAAGACCAACACCAAGCAGTTCCTGAAGAACCCGAAACCCGCCGAGATTGCCGACCGCAGCGTTACGCTGAAGTGGGAAGTAGAGGAAGGCTTCGACGTTTCTACCATCGTCATTGGCAACATCACCCACGAGATTACCGCAGAGGAGAAAGCAGCCGGACAGGCTACCATCGAGGGCCTGACCCCTGAGACCACCTACACCGCCTACCTTTATTATAACGGCAAGCAGTGCGGTAACCGTACGTTCACCACCATTGCCGACCTGGCTGGTGCCATCCTCGTTCATCCTGAGGACGACCTGAAGAAGATGATTGAGGACGAGGAACTTGCTGACGGTGCTGTATTTGCTGTCTATGGCGGTGAGTACCTGCTGAACTACAACGAGGACGAGGGTACGACGGGTGCCGTCAAGGTGACGAAGAACGTGACCATCAAGGGTATCTACCCCACCGACCAGCCCATCATCAAGGGTCGCTTCGAGATTTACGACGGTGCCTCGCTGAGCATCAGCCAGGCTGTCATCGATGGTAACATGAACTCTTCGACCGACCAGATCTTCAACTTCAAGACCGATGGCGTGAACTATGGCGCACTCGACATCCAGAACTGCGAAATCACGGGTAAGAGCGACTGTAAGGGTATCATCTACCTGAACGTGGCCTCGACCGTTGAGTCCATCACCATCAACAACTCTATCGTTCACGGCATTGAGTGCAGTGGCGGTGACTTCATCGACAGCCGTAAGGGCCTGCCCAAGAAGCTGAGCCTCACCAAGAGCACGTTCTACACCGTGGCTACGGCTCGTGACTTCATCCGTATCGACGATGCCTCCGATGCATTCGCCGGTGCTGCCGGTCCGGTGGTAACGGTTGACCAGTGCACGCTCTACAACGTGGGTGCCGGCGCTGCCAACTACCGTCTGCTCTACGTCCGCTTCATCGGCAATGAGCTCATCTTCACCAACAACGTCGTAGTAGGCACTAACTACAAGCGCGGCTTCACCAACCAGACCAAGTCTGACCCCGAGCCCACGCTGCAGAACAACTACTACTTCAAGTGCGAGAACCTGACCTCACCGGGTGCTGGTGCTGACGCTACTATCAGCTGGTTCGACACCGAGGGAACCATTGGCGACCCTGGCTTCAAGAATGCTGACGCAGCTGACTTCACGCTCAACGTTGACTCTGAGCCTTACAAGAACAAGGCTGGTGACCCACGTTGGATTGTAGCACAGTAATAACATTTCGTTAACTATAACAAGAGGCCCCGAGCACACATGTTCGGGGCCTTTTCACTCTAAACCCCATCTATGAGAAAAGTCGTTCTGTTCCTTTTAGCCGGTCTGCCGCTCACTCTGCTGGCACAGTACCGCTCACAGGTCTGGTCGCCCGACAATGGCGACGGCACATACACCAACCCCGTTATTAATGCCGACTATAGCGACCCCGATGTTTGCGTGGGGGGAAGCCTCCCCCTTACCCCCTCCCAAGGAGGGGGAACTACCGACTACTACATGACCGCCTCTTCCTTCCAGTGCGTGCCCGGACTGCCCATCCTGCACTCAACCGACCTGGTCAACTGGAAAATCATTGGCTATGCCCTCAAGGACCGACTCTACGAGGGTGACGAGGCTCTCATCGAGCACTTCAACACTGTGCAGCACGGCAACGGTGTCTGGGCTCCCAGCATCCGTTACCACGACGGCTGGTACTACATCTACTGGGGCGACCCTGACTTCGGTGTCTATATGGTCAAGACCCAGAACCCTGCCGGCGACTGGGAGAAGCCCGTCTGCGTCATCAAGGGCAAGGGCATGATTGACACCACCCCGCTCTGGGACGACGACGGCCGCTGCTACTTGGTCAACGGCTGGGCCAACTCAAGGGCTCAGTTTGCATCGGTGCTCACCGTGCGCGAGCTGTCGGCCGACGGCACACGCCCCATTAGCAATCCCGTCATCGTGTTCGACGGCAACGGAACGGAAAACCGCACTTGCGAAGGTCCGAAGTTCTACAAGCGCGACGGCTGGTACTGGATTATGTGTCCTGCCGGCGGCGTGCCCACAGGCTTCCAGCTCGCCATGCGCAGCAAGTCACCCTTCGGTCCCTACGAGCATAAGATTGTGTTAGCACAGGGCAAGACCAGCATCAACGGTCCCCACCAGGGTGCTTGGGTACACACCCCACTGGGCGAAGACTGGTTCCTGCATTTCCAGGACAAGGAGGCCTACGGACGCGTGGTTCACCTGCAGCCCGTCGATTGGTCCAGCGGCTGGCCCGTCATGGGCAACAACGGTGAACCCGTCCTGACATACCGTAAACCTCAAACCTCAAACCTCAAACCTCCAATCATCGTAACCCCCGCCGAGAGCGACGAGTTTAACGCCCCCACCCTCGGGCTGCAGTGGCAGTGGCAGGCCAACTACCAGCAGACCTTCGGCATGCCCACCGCCTTCGGCACCATGCGCATCTTCACCCATAAGCTCGATGCCGACGCCCAGAACCTCTGGTTAGTGCCCAACATGCTGCTGCAGAAGACACCCGCCGACGAATTCACCGTCACCACCAAGCTGCGCCTCACGGCAAAGGCCGAGGGACAGACGGCAGGCCTCATCATGATGGGGCTCGACTATTCGGCTCTCGTCGTCAGGCGTGTGGGCCAGGAGTTCCAGCTGCTGCAACTTACCTGTCTGCAGGCCGACAAGGGCAAGCCGCAGACCGAACAGCTCATCGCCACGCTGAAGCCTACTGCCAAGGACGAGACGGACTATAAGCCCGGCATACATGAAGACATCTACCTGCGCCTGACCGTCAGCAATGCCGAGGCAGGACAGCCTCATGGAGGGAAGCCCATTGTGCGCTTTGCATACAGCCAGAACGGCAAGCGGTTCACGCCCTGCGGCGAAGCCTTCACCATGCGCCAGGGCAAGTGGATTGGCGCCAAGTTCGGTCTCATCGCCGTCGAGAGCAACCCCAAGGCTGACCGTGGCTGGATAGAGGCCGACTGGATGAGAGTCACAAAGGAATGAGAAATGAGAAATGGGAATGTAGAAATGTAGAAATGATTTGCGCTTGTGGCATTCCTTCATTTTTCATTTACATTTCTCATTCCTCATTTCTCATTTCTCATTTAAAAAATAATAATAACGACAATGAAAAGAATACTTATCGGTTTATCCATCAGCGTCTGTCTGTTGCACACCGTGAGTGCCCAGGCACAAATCGACCCACTGCCCTACCAAGACCCTCACCTGCCGGCCGACGTTCGCGCCGACGACCTGCTCGCGCGTCTCACCCTCGAAGAGAAAGTCAGCCTCATGATGAACGGCTCACCAGCCATCAAGCGGTTAGGCATTCCGCAGTTCGAGTGGTGGAGCGAGGCGCTTCACGGCATTGGCCGTAACGGTTTCGCCACCGTGTTCCCCATCACCACCGCCTTGGCCGCCACGTGGAACGATGCCTTGGTCTATCGCTGCTTTGCCGCTGCCAGCGACGAGGCACGCGCCAAGAACAATGAGGCCAAGCGGCGCGGCGAGATAGGCCGCTACCAGGGACTCTCGTTCTGGACGCCCAACATCAACATCTTCCGTGACCCACGCTGGGGACGCGGACAGGAGACCTACGGCGAAGACCCGTGGCTGACCAGCCGCATGGGCATCGCTGTGGTGCGCGGCCTGCAGGGCATGCAGTTCGACGGCACTCCCCTGCCCTACGGCAACGGCTACCTGAAGCTGCTGGCCTGTGCCAAGCACTTCGCCGTACACAGCGGCCCGGAGTGGAACCGCCACGAGTTCAACATCCAGCAGCTGCCCGAGCGCGACCTCTGGGAGACCTACCTGCCCGCCTTCAAGGCCCTGGTGCAGGAGGCCGACGTCCGCGAGGTGATGTGCGCCTACCAGCGCATTGACGGTGACCCCTGCTGTGGCAACAGGCGCTACGAGCAGCACATTCTGCGCGACCAGTGGGGCTTCGACGGCATCATCACCAGCGACTGCGGAGCCATCAACGACTTCTACGTCTCCGGTCGTCACGGCGTGTCGCCTAATGCAGCATCTGCTTCGGCAAAGGCGGTGTTGGCAGGCACCGACGTGGAGTGCGGCACCAGCTACCGCGCACTGCCGGAAGCCGTCAAGAGCGGCAAAATCAGCGAGGCCGACATTGACCGCTCGCTGCGCCGCCTGCTCATAGAGCGCATACGCGTGGGCGACCTTGACCCTGACGAGATTGTGCCCTGGACAGACATCGACACCGACGTAGTCGCCAGCCCCGAGCACCGCCAGCTGGCTCTCGAAGCTGCCCGCCAGAGCATCGTCCTGCTGAAGAACAACGGCATCCTGCCACTGAATTCTTCACTCTTCACTCATCACTCTTCACTAACCGTCATGGGGCCTAACGCCAACGACTCCACCATGCTCTGGGGCAACTATACGGGCTATCCCACCCAGACCACCACCATTCTGCAGGGCATCCGGCAGAAACTGGCCCACCCCCAACCCCTCCCCAAGGGAGGGGCTTCCGATGCCACTGAGACTCCCCTCCCCAAGGGAGGGGCTTCCGATGCCACTGAGACTCCCCTCCCCAAGGGAGGGACTTCCGGTGCAACTGAGACTCCCCTCCCTTGGGGAGGGGTTGGGGGTGGGCCCCTCTGCGGCCTTACCCGCAACGAGGTGCACGAGAGCCGTTTCGACCTGATGTGCACGCCCGACGGATTGCCCGGCATGCGCGCCACTTACTGGAACAACACCGAGTGGCAAGGCACGCCAGCTGCCGTCACCATCCTCACCGAGCCCATCAACCAGAGCAACGGCGGAGCCACCGTCTTTGCCCCGGGCGTCAACCTCGAGCACTTCTCTGCCCGCTACGAGGGCACGTTTACTCCCACCCAGGACGAACTGCTCACCCTGCGCGAAGGCAGCGACGACATGATTCGCATCTACGTCAACGACCAGCTCGTCATTGAGCAGTGGAAGTCGCGCCACCGCATTGACTACCGCGAGCACGAGATGACGTTCCGTGCCGGCGAGACCTACCGCATCCGCATCGACTACGTGCAGATAGAAGACATGGCCGCCATGCAGTTCGACCTCTTCCGGCGCACCACCCCCACCCCCGAACAACTGTTGGCAGAGGTTGGCGAGGCTGACACCATCATCTTCGTCGGTGGCATATCGCCCCAGTTGGAAGGTGAGGAGATGAAGGTCGATGAGCCCGGCTTCCGTGGCGGCGACCGCACCAGCATCGAGCTGCCGCAGGTACAGCGCGACCTGCTGCGACTGTTGCACGACGCCGGCAAAAAGATCATCTTCATCAACTGCTCAGGCGGTGCCGTGGCGCTGGCCCCCGAGGCCGAGTGCTGCGATGCCATCCTCCAGGCATGGTATGGTGGCGAACGCGCCGGCGAGGCCGTTGCCGACGTGCTCTTCGGCAATTATAACCCCAGCGGCAAGCTGCCCCTCACGTTCTACCGCAGCACCGACGACCTGCCCGACTTCCTCGACTATCGCATGACGAACCGCACCTACCGCTACTTCCGGGGCAAGCCGCTCTTCCCCTTCGGCTACGGACTGAGCTACACCACCTTCGAAGTCGGCGAGCCCGAGTACATATATAATAAGGTACGTGTCGCCGTCACCAACACCGGCCAGCGCGACGGCGACGAGGTGCTGCAGGTCTATGTCCGCCGTCCTGCCGACAAGAACGGCCCCTTGAAGACGCTCCGCGCTTACCAGCGCGTCAGCCTGAAGGCCGGCGAGACCCGCCATGTCACCATCGACTTCCCCCGCGAGCGTTTCGAGTGCTGGGATGCCAAGACCAACACCATGCGCGTCCTCCCCGGCCGTTACCAGCTCATGGTCGGCACGTCCAGCCGTCCCCAGGATCTGCACACCATCGTCGTGAAAGTCAAGTAGATGAAAAACTGAGAAATATTTGCAAACTTCACTTTTTCTTTCTACCTTTGCAAACGAGAATCAAGAGATATGGGAGTAACATACGACAATACTGAGAAAAAATTTGTGTTCGATTTCGAGCATGATGGCGCAGAGGACATCGTCAGCCTGACGGGCGGCGGCTACCATGTAGAGGCATTCGGCAAATGCTTCTACTATGGTTATGAGTTCTCAGGGCAAGTAGAGAGTTCAGTACGTACAGCATTCATCCAGTACGTTAAATTCACTGAAACATTGCAAGATACCCCGGAACTTACCCACTTTATCAAAAAAGCCATCGATAATCTCGACAAACAGATTAACCTGTATAACTACGATCTGGTGGTAATGCCTGAGTCATCGAGTAAGGTCAACCAGTATATGCTGCGCTATATCTACAGGTTTGCCCAGCCCACATTAAGGAAGATGGAATTAGTAAAGGCCCTGCCTTCCAACATCTCCTTTGACATGGATGCTTACGAGCAGTCCTATTTGAATGATGTTCTGGAGAATGGCCGGCCTCGTTATACCGAGGCACAAAAAGCAGAAGCCAAGAAATCAATCAATGCCATGCTCGACCTTATTCACCAGAAGGACTACTTCACCATAGCAAGGGATGTAAAAAAGAGCCGTTTCCGTCCCTATATGATGCAGTTCCTGAAGTTTAAGACAAGCACCGATGAAGAGCTGTGTGCAACCATCCGTCAGCAAAACATACTGATTATCGACGACGTAACCACCAGCGGCTCGACGTTAAACGAAGTCCTTCGCACGCTCCGCATACTGAATGAAGACAACGAAATCACCATCTTCAGCCTCATAGGCCGCAAAGACCTGATGGCTGAGGCCATGTAGCCGTGAAGTTGCTGCTGTCCGTATGTTTAAATGCATGGTTTTGTGTGTTAAAATGCATGGTTTTATGTGTTAAAATGCACGACTTTTTACCTAAAAAGCGGCCATTTCGTATGATCATCTCAAGCACTTTTTCACACCGCCACAAGCACTTTGACACACCAACCCGTGCGTTTAGACATGCCACCCCGTGCATTTAGACATAAGCCCTTCCCACGAGACTCTCAGGAGACTCGTACCCTTGCCACTCAAAGCCTTACACTTTTCTGCCAAAAAGTTTGGCGGTTTCATAATTATTCTTTAATTTTGCAGCGTCGCTTGTTAGCCACCCGCAGGGTGGCGGACGGTGAATAATTTTCTTATAAAGCTATTATGAGGTTGAATCAGTCTGAAACATACAAGAGAGTACATTTCGCAGTGATGGCAATTGAAGCCAGCGCATTGAGAGCACATGTTTCAGGAAAGGAAATGCATGACCGTCTTAGTAAGCAAGGACTGATACACAAACGCTTGTTCCGTCATTATGAACAACTTCACACCCAAAGCCTTGAATGGGTAGCTGACGACACATTGGAAACACTAAAGAACTGGGAAGCAGAAGAAAAGGAGAATCAAGGATGATACTTTATCATGGATCACATTTGACAGTCCTTCAGCCTTTAGCAAAAGCAGGAAGACGTAATCTTGATTTTGGACAGGGTTTCTATTTGACCAAAATCAGAGAGCAGGCAGAAGCGTGGGCAACTATTGTTGCTGGAAGAAAAGGAAGGACAGTTATCCCCGTGGTCAGTGTGTATCAGTTTGACAGAGCAAAAGCATTGTCCGATGGTATAAGGTTAAAGATTTTTGATGCTTATAATATCGAATGGTTAGAATATGTTGTGAATTGCCGTCAAGGTAAGGATTACTCTCAGGAATACGATGTTGTGGAAGGCGGTGTGGCTAACGATAATGTTATTGATACCGTAGAAGATTTTGAGAAAGGTGTGATAACAGCGGAGCAAGCTTTAGGGCAACTGCAATACAAGAAAGTAAACCATCAGTTATGCATTTTAAGCCAGTCAGTGATTGACAAGTATCTTCATTTTGTTGAGAGCATTGATTTAGCTTTGGAGGAATAAGTTATGAGGAATTCAGTTATGTGGCGAAAGCAGAGCCATATTATAATGATGCTTGCAGATATACTCGAAATAGATGCTGAACGGGCATTAGACCTGTTTTACTCGACCAAGACTTATCAGCAATTATCCAATCCCCGTTACGGCCTTCATTTGATGAGTGACCAGTATATTGTTGACAACGTTTTGGAAGAATTAAGATAATATTGTTATATTTTCTGACTCCAGCTTCGTACCTCACACTTCAAAGTTAAGCAATTGTGAAACTCCATTTACTGTATCCCGGACACCCTTGACACTCTTGACACTCTAAGCTTTATCCCACACTTTTCTGCCAAAAAGTTTGGCGGTTTTATAATTATTCTTTAATTTTGCAGCGTAAAATAGAAACAATGTCTTATACGAAAGAACCCATAGTAATAAATAACCCTTCTGACAAACTTTTGAAAGTAGTCAACGAGTTAAAGGAACGGAAACGTTCCCAGTTAGAGAAATTGCGCGAAATGAAGCCGGAGGATTTTTCTTGCAGAATTATTTTGTAAATGAACTATTCCTTTTCTATATCGACTAAAAAGGGTGACGAATATCGTGTCATGCTTTTCGATGCGGATATATCCCAGTTAGCAGGAAATGTTAAAGCGGTAATTGCTGAAAACAATATAGATATATCATCAATATTGAGCATCAGCCTTCTCCTGGTGACCCAAAATTTAAAAAGACTTTACTGGCTATTGTTGAGGAATTTTTCCTTCAAAACAACGATGTGATGCTTTATGTCACTGAAACAAAAGATTCGAAGCAAGCTTTCCGCAATCGGTTATTTGTACGTTGGTTTAACACGTATAAGTATCGTGACCGTTTCTTTATCAAGACTGCTGAAGGTAAAATGGAGGGGCAGATGAATTTCATGGCAATCATATCTCGTAAGGATAATCCGAATTTACGAAAAGCCATTGAAGAGTTTGATGAGACAATAGCTTTCCTTTTTGATTAATTTGCCTTTCTTTTCCCCCATTCACCTCCAATTGAAGGGGGGGGAGTCCTGCTACGCCAAAAGCCTCCCCCAAGGGGGAGGTTGGAGGGGGCTCCCTCACACTTTTCTGCCAAAAAGTTTGGTGGTGTCATAATTATTCTTTAATTTTGCAGGCGGAGTGGGAAGGACCCGCTCCGGCAGAAGAAGCGTAATGCTCCAAACTTGCGGATGGAAACCTAGGAAATTTTCAATTGCAAGGCTGATAATAGCAGGAGGGCAGAACGGCTTCCGCGCATAAATGCGTGGGGCTGATTCCCATTTTCTATTATCAGGTTTTCCTAGGACCTCCATCCGGAACTGGCAAAGACAGTCCCGCGCTTCTGCCGTGTGGTGAAGCGAAAAGAAAAAGAGAACGAGAATAATTTCAATAACTAAAACATATCGATATGAAGAAGAACTATCTATTATCAATGGGCCTGACGCTGTTGCTGGGTGCAATGGCGTTGCCAACGTCTGCTCAGGTCAGCAACGACAATGACGACGATGTAGTGAAACTGAACGCCAACCATTCACGCTTCGAGTACGTACCAGGGCAGGTACTCCTCAAATTGAAGGATACGCAACAACACAAGGTACGTAGAGGACCTGGCAGTTATGCCGTTGACGATGCGCCCCAGCTCTCGGCTGTGCTCCAGAAATATGGGGTAGAGGAAATGGAGCAGCTACTGCCTAACGAGAAAGCTAACCGCCAGCTCCGTAAGGCCAAGGCCTTTAACGGCACCACCGTTCAGGAGCATAACCTCTCACAGCTCTACTGCATGACGCTCTCTGAAGCGCATACCTTGGAAACCATGCAGATGGTCGATGAGCTGAAGGCTCTGCCCGAAGTGGAATACGCTGAGCCGAACTATATACTACATACCCTGGAGGATAGCAATATTGCCGGCAGCGTGGGCGGCAACCCGTATGCCACGAGTCAGTGGTACCTCAGCAGCTACGGTGTGACGCAACTCTGGAACAAACCCATCGTCAACCCCACGCGTCCCGTCATAGCCATTATTGATACAGGTGTGGATATGACGCACCCCGACCTCGTGGACAACCTCTGGACCAACAGCGCCGAAGCCGATGGCGAGCCCAACTACGATAACGATGGAAACGGCTTTGCCGGCGACGTACACGGTTGGGACTTTATCAACAATACCCCAAACGTTCGCGACTTCAACATGCACGGTACCCATGTGGCAGGTATTGCCGCTGCTTCCAACAACGGCATTGGCATCGTCGGCGCCAACCCCCGTGCCCTCATCATGCCCGTCTCTGTCATGCAGAGTGATGGTAGTGGTGACGTAGCCACCATCGTCAAAGGTATTAACTATGCCGTGCAGAACGGTGCTACGGTGCTGAATATGTCGCTTGGTACCTATGCTAACTCCCTTGCCCTACGTCAGGCTTTAGAGAATGCTTATCAAACTGCGGTCATTGTGGCGGCGGCTGGTAATGACGGAATGCAAATCTTGCCTGTATGTGACCCCACGAAACCGTATGGTCCGATGTTTCCTGCTGCCTATTCGTTTGTACTTGGCATACAAGCAACAACCAATTCTGGGGGCTTAGCTTCATTCAGCAATTATGACTGTGATGGACCTAATTATTCTTCTGCCTCCTCGTTGCAAGACCCCGATGGCTTTAACTATGAGCTGAAGGCTCCTGGCACGAATATGCTCAGTACCATTCCTGGCGGAAAATACAAGGCATTGCAGGGAACATCAATGGCGGCTCCATTGGTGGCTGGTTCTATTTCTGCTTTACAGATGGTGAAGAATTATGACTCTCAGGAGATTCTTTGGGGTGATCTGTTGCATACCGACAATATTGCCCAGGCATACGCCGTTACTGCCCGTCCTGCCGAACTTGACCTTGTGAAGATTATGTATCGTGAGCGCAAGGAGCTGGGTGAAGAAACAGAGGAAGACTACAGTGGTGACGGTGAGATAGATGCCGGCGAAACCGTCAGCCTCTATCCCGTTATCCGTACTACTTTTGGTGAGGCTTCGAATATTAAGATGCATTTGGAAATGGGCGACGAGTTCGAGGATGCATCCACCGTGGAGATTTTGACGGGTGAAGTCGATTTCGGCATGCATCTTGATGCTTACGGTAAAGGAGTCAGCCTCAATCCACTAAAATTGAAAGTAGCCGACAACGTAGCTGACAATCGTCATATCAAGATGAAGTTCGTGGCTACTTGCGATGAGACCAGCACTGTTTATGAAGGCCGCTTTACGATGGTGGTAAACAACATGATAAAGATTAATGGTCTTATCAGTGAAGACCGTACACTGACGGCAGACCATATCTATTATGTCAATGAGAACCTCGGTATCATGGAAGGAGCCTCGCTCACCATCGAGCCTGGCACGCGTCTTGAGTTCGCCGAGGGCATAGGGCTCTCGTCGTTCGGTAAACTTGTGGCCAACGGTACGCCCGAGAAGCCCATCGTCTTTACGGGGCATAATGGTGCTTTGTGGACAGGCATTAAGTCGCATGAATCAACAGAGAAAGAAATGGTAAGCGACGGAAAATATCTTTATACGAATGCTGACAGAACACTCTTCACTCTTCTTCCTACGGAGCAAACACCAAAAGAAATTAACAATTATGTTAATAGTAGAGCTTTTTATAAGAACCCCCGTCAGGCTGTAGATAATTTCATTCTGTACGATTACATGACGGAGGTATATGATATGACCGCCCATAGGAATTTGCTGACCGATCCGAACTATCTGACACCAGCCGTACTACGGATGAAGGCAGATATGGAGGAATATGTTAACCAGTTCCCAACCGAACCGACAGAACAAGAGACAGTTATTGATGAAACTTATATGCGTATTTATCATCCTTGGGTGACCTATAGTAATCCGCGCGACACGATATCGTATTGTAGGATAGATGGCTATAATGGAGATAATAAGATTTACAATCCGTACATGAAAGATTGCATGATAGAACCTTCTGATCGCGGAAATTTTTTTAACTTTTGGTACTACATAGCAGGTGAACGAAATAATATCTCAGGAATAAAAAGTAATATCTATAATAATAACTTTGGAGGTGCTAATATAACAAAATCTAATATTATCAACAACGACTTTGGGTTCGTTGCTTATAATTATGAACTTATGCCTTACAGTAAACTTTGCAACAATAATTATCTCAACAATTTCTGTCAGTGGAGAGATAATACTAAATACAACGGAAAATATTACTCATTTGGAAACTATAGCACGACACCCAATGTCGCCAAGACTGACTACCCGTCGTATTTTGGCACCAGCCGCGAGGACATCATTAGGCCATATATATTTGAGATGGGTAATGCTCCAGAGACCTACGGTACCGTCGATTTGAGCAATATGCTGACGACACCCGTGGCGGAAGCACACGGCATCGTATGGAAAGTAGTGGTGAACGGTAAGGACGCACAGGATGAATATGAAGAACTAGCTCCGCTTGGCGTGGGTAAGCATAAGTTTGAGGTGTATTTCAATCGCCCGATGAATAAATTGGTGGCTCCCCAGATCTCGTTTGGCGTACGCGATCCTTGGACACAGAATGCAGTGTCAGAGGATGGCAGCTGGAATGAAGAAGGCACCATCTATACTGCTTACGTGACGATTACCGGCAAAACGAAGAGCGATGGTGTGAACCGCATTTATGTGCGCGGCGCAGAGGACAATGAGTTCTTCGAGATTCCATACGAGAAGACCCGCTTCAACGTGAACATTCAGGCAGCAGGCTCCATGGCCACCGGCTTTATGGGGGAGGCAGGACTGGGCCGCGTCAACCTCAGTTGGAATAATGAGAACAACGACTTTGAGGATGCAATGGGATTCAATGTCTATAGGTATCAAGCCTCTCAAGAAGGGGAAACCACGACGGAACCCGTGCGCCTGAATCAGGAGATTCTCGACATTGACGCTACGGAATACGTTGACTACGACGTGGTGCCCGGCGAGACGTACTACTACTATTATAAGGTATTGAGCACCGACCTGCAGGAGTACGATGTATCGAATGTAGTAGCCGTGACACCGATGACCTCAACGAAGGGCGATGCTAACGGTTCAGGTGACGTAGATGTGGCCGACGTGATAACGACCGTGAACTATGCCGCCGGCATGGAGCCGAAGCCGTTCATCTTCGAGGCTGCCGACATGAACAGCGACGAGATGATTGACATACTCGACGTGATTGGCATTATACAGAATATTCTCAATCCCACTGCTACGGCTCCCGTCATGGTGGAGAACGTGGCTACCTATACCGTCGAGGACGGTGTGCTGTATGTGGAGAGCCCGGTTGCACTGGCTGGTGTGCAGGTACAAATAGTAGCCTCTCCCCAAGCAGAGGAGTTCGAAGTTGCTGCCGACCTGGACGGGTTTGAGCATACGTCGGCATGGCTGTCAAGTGAGGACTACTTGTTCTTGGCCTACAACATGAACGGAAAGACGCTGTCGGCTGGCAAGCATGCGCTGCTGACCATTGGCGATGCAAAGATAGCCTCTATCCGACTGAGTAACACCATGGGCAGCAACGTGCCTGCTGTGGAAAGCGGTACGACGGCGATTGAGCAGAGCATCGTGAATGCTCCGACCATCATGGGTATCTATAATCTGCATGGACAGCGTGTGGCCACAACGGCAGGACAGCTGCCGATGCTGCCGAAGGGAGTATATATTGTTGACGGTAAAAAGGTCATCAAATGGAAGTAAGACAAAGAATATTACGGCTGGCTCTGCTCCTCATTCCCCTCGTGGGCTTGGGGAGCCAGACATGGGCCGACAATACACTCACCCTGTCAACCACAGAAGGTGCACCCGGTGACGAAGTGACCGTGAGCATCGGCTTGGAGAACAGCGACGCGGTGTCGTCGCTGCAGGTGAGCATACCATTGGACGAGAACCTGACACTGGTGGACGGCTCCGGTCAGTTGGGCAGTCGCTGTCAGGGTCACTCGCTGACCGTGGGCGTGAAGGACGGTGTGCTGAATGTGCTGATTTACTCGCTGTCGATGGCCACCTTCAGTGGCAGCAGCGGTGAGGTGGCATCGTTCCGCTTGAAATTAGGCAACCAGCCGCTGACCATCCCTTTGGCACCGACGAAATGGGTGCTGACGGGTTCTAACGGTCAGCCCCTCGACGCCTCAGCCGCAAACGGTGCTGTTACCGTTCGCTGTGCCAAGGCACAATACAGCACGATGGAGGTGGATTTCGGCGAGGTGCCCATCCGCAGTACCTACGAGCAGACCGTCACAGTGACGAACGTCGGCAATGCCGACTTGGTTGTGACAGACCTGGCATTCTCTGACGTGAATGTGTTTTCAAGTACTACAGCCCTGCCGCTGACCATTGCGGCAGGCGGTTCAGAGAGCGTGAACATCACCTATGCTCCTGTAGAGCGTGGCAGCATCTCGAAGACGCTGAAGGTGGAGTGCAACAGCACGTCAAAGCTGAACACCATTACGCTGAAGGCAAAGCCCTTCGCCGTGAATGAGCTGCATGTGCAGGATGCCAGCGGCATCAGCGACGAAGAGGTGACCGTCACGATGACCATGAACAACATGGATGCCATCAGCGGCTATCAGGTGGAATTTGAAATGCCGGAGCAACTGCATTTCGTAGATGGCAGCTTTGCCTTGTCGAGCCGTAAGGCTGACCACACCTCCATAGCCTCGCTGAGTGGCAGGACACTGCGTATCATTGTCTATTCGCCTACAGACAAGCCGCTGACGGGTGATGATGGTGAAATAGGTTCTTTCCGCGTGAAGCTTGCGGGACGCTATGGCACGACGTTGACACCGACGAAGACCGTGCTCTCGGCCACCATTAATAATAAGGTGGAGAACGTGGTGTCAGACGTGACAGGGGGATATGTTGGCATCAGTAGCCCAACCATCAGCACCAACGACAATTTGGACTTTGGGGCAGTATCGGTCACAGAAACCTGTGAGCAGCCATTTACCATCAGCAACTATGGCTCGGCACCATTGACGATTAGTCGTATTGTGTTTAACAATGAGAACTTGAGCGTGGCTGAATCGTTGCCACTGGTTATTCAGTCTAGGGAGAGTCAGGACGTGACGGTTGTCTATAGCAGCGTAGAGCAAACTGCCTTTGAGGCAACGATGCTGCTGTATAGCAACGACCCCGGCCTGCGACTGCGCGAGGTGACGGTGACAGGTAGCCGGTTTGCCCCCAACTACGTCAGTATCACGGCGAATGATGTCTATTCGGATGATAATTTACAAATAGAGGTATCAACAGACAACTACGACCCGATGACAGGATTGCAGTTTGACCTGACTTACCCAGGAACATATTTTGAACCGTTCGACAATAATTATACGGTGACCGATCGTGCCACGGACATGACCGTGACGATGCGGCAGATAGACAGTAACACCTTGCGCTGCTTCTGCTACTTCCTGACAGGCGGCAGTGTGGCAGCTAGCAATGGAAAGGTGATGACCATTGAACTGAAGCCAAAAGGGGAAACGGTACCTGAAGGCATCTATGACGTCAGCCTAACTAACATTAAGTTTGGCACCAGCGAAATGGACAACAAATATGCCGGTGACGAGACTCTCCAGAGCACATTCGAGGTGAAGAGCATCCTGCCGGGTGATGTGAATGGTGACGGTGATGTGAATGAGGTGGATGCCCAGCTCATTCTGGATGTATCGGTAGGCAATATCAGCCTGAACGACCTTGCTGTTCCTAAAGCCATTAACGTTCCTGGCGGAAATGCCGAAGCATTGGAAGTAAACGCGCAATTAGTGCTCGACTATTCGGTGGCTACGGTGAAGCCATGGTAAGAAATATGAACTATAATAAATAAGTACAAATGAAAAGAATTCTAATTAGTTTGCTGACGCTTCTTGCCTTTGGCATAGGAAGCTCTGCACAGACATTTTCAGTGGCAGGCGACGTGGAGGCCCTCTCATCAGGTGAGACTGTCAGTTTCAAACTTCATATTGCCGATGCCGTGGCAATGACCTCAACACACTTTGAAATAGTATTGCCAGCAGGCTTCAGCGTGACTGCCGTTACAAAGAATGCTTCGGTATGGGACTGCATGATGTCCAGAGAAGGTGGCGTCGTCGGTGCAATTAGTTCGTCAGACGGGGCTTTTAATGGCGAAGGCGATGTCTTTTCCGTTGAAGTCAACGTCCCGGAAGGTACAGCCATAGGGGCCTATCCTGTCACCATTAACAATATTCGTGTTAACGGTGTTACGCTTAGCACGACGGTGGAGTTTAATATTAACGTAGTCAATACGCATACCATTGTGCTCGACGAGACATCTACCGTGATGCCGACGGAAAATGCAGGTGTCAATGTGGTAGTGAAGCGCACCATCAAGGCTAACGAGTGGAGCACCATCTGTCTGCCGTTCGCTATGACGGAGGCACAGGTGAAAGCCGCATTCGGCGACGATGTGGAGTTGGCAGACTTCGCCAGTTGGACTCCAGAGGAAGACGACGAGGGTGCTATTGTCAGCATTACAGTCGGGTTCACGGATGTAGCGGAGATTGAGGCTAACCATCCCTATATTATTAAGGTATCATCGGCCATCAGCGAATTTACTGTTGACGGTGTTGACATCGACCCCGAGGATGAACCTGTGGTACAGGTGGGTAGAAAATCATCTGAGCGCGGCTGGATGTATGGTACATACATTGTGACGAAGGTGCCTGAGG
>FLNX01001153.1_pt1 | contig 27943 bp, 21 predicted proteins | sample 1140341 | NCBI WGS metagenome assembly FLNX01 (sample SAMEA3878208, study PRJEB12797) | bioreactor metagenome | biome: Moose rumen | place: Sweden | collected 2011-10 | reverse complement strand
ATGTTGGTCAGCACAACCTCATCTGTTTCCCGGAGATATCCGGTGGCGTTGCAAAGTCTCATATCTCACTCCGTGCTGGTAAGTCCAGTAAGACAGAACAGTTGCGGTCACAGGATGGTATGCAGCGTGGTGGCACTGCGGCACCTCTTGCACATATGCACACCTGGATAGGTTGTTCCCGGAATTCAGCAGTGTGTCTTACCTGACAACCAGGGCATGTCCCGTCAGAAAGTTCCCCAGGTCTGCAGTTCGGACATCTCTGTATTCGGCGGCTTACTTCATATCACTGTCTCTGCAATTCACGGCAGCACCTCTCCGGTCCGGTAGCACTCGTAGATGTAACCGGGGTTTTCATAATAAAAACTGCTGTTGTAGTCATCAATCAGCGGGCTCACAAAGGAATTGTAGACGTCCATGAGAACATCAACCCTCGGTCTCTTTTCCTCAGCCGCCACCATCCTGATGAGACGCATGTAAACCTTGCCTATATCCCAGATGGTGGGTATGGAATACAGGCACGCTCCCACATTGTCGAAGGAGCCATCTGTCAGTCCAGCTTCCCGAATAAAGTCATCAGCAACCCGGTCCAGGTTGTCACAGTGGTAGACATCCGCCAGACTGTAGATCCGGGCAATGTTCTCCCTGCCCAGTCCATTGACCACAACGGAGCGCACATTTCTGGTCTTCCGGGAGATGTAGTCTATCAGGGAACAGGTGAAAAAAAGATCATTGTCCTCCCGGGACATTCTTCCTTCGCCGGCCAACGTCATACCTCCGCAGCACCCCTGAATGTCAGACACTTCAGAGCAACATCTGTGCAGAAGGCTATCTGCTGAGTCGGATATCTGAACCTGGCCAGGACCCAGAACTGCTCCCGGGTGACAGTGCCGTCCAGAAAGTCCTGGATATAGTTGTAGATCTGATCATCAGCCATGGGGCCGATCACCAGTTCATGATCATGGGGGATGCCAGATCGGCAGGAGACAATGAAATCCAGCCAATCATCTGTCATTGTTGTGAATTCCAGGGTTCTGAGTCCCGGACGGAGCCGCATATCAAACATGGAGACAGTTCCGCTCTCGAACCTCCGGGCCCAGCGCACGGCCTGCTCCCTGATGACCGTGCAGTAAAAGCCAGGACCAAAGTCCTTGGTGTATTTCCCAGGCCTGACCTCAGGATGCTCAACCGGCTGGTAGCCGCCATGGTAGACTGTCATCAGGGGCATGATCTGATCAAAATCCCAAAATAATTAATGAAAAAAGTCCACTAATAAGTTATGGTCTCAATTATTGTTAAATTCAAAGAACATAATTGGAAAGGGTGAACCAACGATCTGCGTAATTATTTTTAGATCAGATTGCACATAATCATAGTCACTATATAATGTAAGTCTCAATTGCCATCCATTATTCATATACATATCAAGAGATCTATTACAATCATGACAAAAGTCTAAATCAACCAACTTAGAGGGAAAAGAAAAATAGTTTTGCTCATATCCCATGATTTTTTCAAAAACAAAACTCTTAGACCGATTCTTTGGACTAACGTTAGATCTTTGGATTAACTTTAATTGCTTGTCATCAAGAATCAAAATTTTATGATAACCAATAATCTTTATTAAATAATTTTCAATTATTATTTTGGGCAAATCACAGATCCTGTCATAGGCAGTGAGAATTTCATTTTTTAGAGCTTTAAGTAAGGGAAGAACGATATTATCACCTAGATCCTTCAGGTCAATCCATTTTAAGCCCAGTAAACTTACATGTTTCAAACGCTCAAAAATCAGATCAGAGTCATTATAGAAATTTTTTGTGAAAGGATGATTGTACCAGCATTCACCAAACTCGCAAATATTTGTTAAAAAAGAATGAGAAATATCAAAATCAAAATTATTCATCGTTTGAAATAAACGATATTGTCTACAAAATATTAAAGGATAGAAATAAACAAATTACATGTTGCACGCACATAAGATAACCCAAAAGCGCTTATAAAAAAAGAAAGCAGTATACAAATAAAAGAATTCCTTCTGCAACTAATCCATTGGTGAGTTATCAGTCCATAATTCACACTGCGTCATTACCGTTTGCACAGCATCAGCCATACCCTCAGGAGGATATCTATACTTATTGAGAAGTTTCCTTATCATTATCCGCATTTTAGCTCTTGCTGAATCACGCTTCTGCCAGTCTATAGTACGGTTTTTACGTAAGGTCTCGGCAAGTTCTTTTGTCAGGGCAATCAATTCTTCATTCTTGTAAAAGTCCTTGATGGCCTGGGGCTTAGTCAAAGCATCATAGAAAGCAAGTTCATCAGGCGTAAGACCTAACTGTTCACCTTCCTTCCGAGCAGTGGCTATCTGTTTAGCTAATTCCAGAAGTTCTTGAATTACCTGCTCATTAGTGAGCATTCCGTTAAGATAGCGGTTCATGGTAGTCTGCATAATTTCGCTGAATTTTTCAGACTTAACCACGTTGGACTTTTTAAATACAGTTACCTGATCTGCAATGAGTTTCTTTAAAACTTCAACAGCAAGATTCTTTTCCTTCATCTTTCCAATCTCTTCAAGAAATGCAGGATCGAAAAGCGAAAATTCTCCCTCAATGTCCGAGAATAGATTGATTACCCCATTAGACTTAACACTATGTTCAAGCAAAGAAGAGATCCTTGCATTCATTTCAGAAAGTGAAATCTTCTTACCATCTCCCTGATTCATCAATCGCAAAACAAGAACCCGCACTGACTCAAAGAAGGCCGCCTCAATTCGCTGCGTTTTTTCTACTAGTGATGAACAAAGTGATAAAGCCTGACGAAGTAGCAATGCTTCTCTGAGAAAATCCTCCCTCTCACGTTCCTTGTCAACAGCAACAATAAAATTAACTGCACCAGTTATAGTCTTGGAGCGCTGCAGATCAGAGCCTGCTAAAAATTCTGAATAGTCATAGCCATGGAAGAGATCCCGGCATACAGAGAGTTTCTCCAAGAACTTGGGATAGGCAACTTTTGACACATCTGTGTCGCCGTAATTCTTTTTATCCCTGGAGGTGTAATCATTCATAGCTCTCTTTAAGGCAGAGGCTATGCCTACATAGTCAACTACTAGCCCACCTTCCTTGTCATCAAAAACACGGTTTACACGTGCAATTGCCTGCATCAGGTTGTATCCCTGCATTGGCTTATACACATACATCGTGGCAAGTGACGGCACATCAAAACCAGTAAGCCACATATCTACCACTACAACAATCTTTAGCGGGCTGGTATTGTCTTTGAATAGCTTTGCAAGTTCCTCTTTGTGGCGCTTGTTGCCAATAATTTTGCGCCATTCCTCGGGATCTTTGTTGCTTTCTGTCATGACTACAGCAACCTTCTCTGTCCAGTGAGGACGGATCTCGAGGATCCTGTTGTAAATCTTCATTGCTATTGAGCGGGAATAGGCAACTATCATAGCCTTTCCAGTGAGAAGGTTTGCCCGGTAGTTTTCGTAATGGTCAAGAATATCATCAACGAGGGAAGCGATGGTTTTCTCATTGCCCAGTATGACTTCCATCTGGCTGAGTTCTCTCTTGCTTCTTTCAATAACCTCCGGATCAGCACTGTAAGACATCACCTCGTACTCGGAATCAATCAAACGAAGAGTGTCCTCATCAAGTTTCAGGTTAAGAACCCTGCTTTCATAGTAAACCGGCCGTGTAGCACCGTCTTCTACAGCCTGGGTCATATCATAAATATCGATATAGTCGCCAAAAACCTCGCGGGTGCTGCGGTCTCTGGTCGAAATAGGTGTCCCCGTAAAACCAATGTAAGTTGCATTAGGTAGGCTGTTTCTGATGATACGAGCAGTGCCAGTTTTGATCTTTCCAGTCTTGGCATCAATCTTCTCATTCAGCCCATACTGGCTGCGGTGTGCTTCATCAGCCATCACAACAATATTACGGCGTTCGGAAAGGGGATCATATGCCTCCTCAAACTTCTGCATCGTGGTGAAGATAATCCCATTAGCCTGTCTGCCATCCAGAAGTGTCTTCAGATGGCAACGGCTGTCAGCCTGAACGGGATCCTGGCGCAGAAAATCTTTGCATTTTGCAAACTGTCCAAACAGCTGATCATCAAGATCATTACGGTCAGTAAGGACGACTATGGTAGGACTGTCCAGGGCCTCTTGCAGCAGATGAGCATAAAAAACCATGGAAAGGGATTTGCCACTGCCCTGGGTATGCCAGAAAACTCCACCTTTACCATCTGTCTTGGTTGCCCGTTTAGTAGATTCAACAGCTTTGTTAACAGCAAAGTACTGATGATAACCAGCAAGGATCTTAAACTTCTTCAGCCCTTCGTTGGAAAAGCAAATGAAGTTCTTTAGAATGTCAAGGAGTCTGTACCTATCAAAGATCCCCTCAAAGAAGGTATCAAATTGAGCGAACTGAGTATTCTCATAACTGCCATCTTTTGTTTTCCACTCCATAAAACGATCTTCACCAGATGTTATGGTACCTGCTTTGGATGTTAAAAGATCACTCATCACACAGATACAGTTATATATGAACAGTGAGGGAATGTCCTGCATATAATTTCTGATCTGCAGATATGCCTCAGAAGCATCAGTATCTTCTCTTGAAGGTGATTTTAGTTCCATAAGAACTATGGGAAGACCATTAAGGAACAAAAGGACATCGATCCGGTGAGGTGCGTTCTCAACGAAGGACCATTGATTGGAAATAATATAAGAATTATTGTCAGGATCTTTATAGTCAACTAGATAGGCAAGAGCAGAATGATCCTCACCATTTGCATGATATCTGACCTCAATACCATGTTGGAGATAATTCATAAAAATTTCATTTTTTTGGACAAGTTCAGCATTATCAAAGTTTTGCAACTTATATAAGGCATCTTTAATTGCATCTTCCGGCAAATTAGGGTTTAACCGGTGAAGAGAATCTGACAGTTCAGTATCAAATAAAGGTGAGTTAAAATCTCTCAGAACATCTGGACCGTAGATATAACGGTATCCCATACTCTGAAACAATTCGATTATAGAGTTTTCAAAATTTGATTCTTTGTAGGATTCTTTCATATCTAAAGATCCAGATTATAATTTATTGACGATAAAACTCAAAGCAAAACAATACAAAAGCAAAAAGCAATAAATGATAATTTACTTCAGCAAGCTAAATCCCTTTATAAAGACCGCTTTATAGATATGACGGCATTTGATGGAGTTATGCCTGATACATGGCATCTTGGTACAGTTTCAGAAATCATAGACCTTTATGACTCCAAACGTATACCTCTTTCAAACCGCGAACGTGCTAACCTTGCAAAAATCTACCCATATTATGGAGCTACCTCTGTGATGGATTATGTGGATAGATACCTGTTTGACGGAATCTACCTACTTTTAGGTGAGGATGGCACCGTTGTTGACAGTAGGGGATTTCCAATCCTTCAATACGTCGAGGGAAAATTCTGGGTGAACAATCACGCTCACATTATTACTGGCAAGAACGGTTTCTCTGTTGAACTTCTTTATCTTCTTTTTAGCTTAACAAGTGTTCAATCAATTGTTACAGGAGCTGTTCAGCCAAAGATTAGTCAAACTAGTCTTAATAAGGTTTCTGTTGTCATACCTTCAGCTGAAGAATTAAAAGCATTTGATGAAATTATCCAGCCTCTTTTTGTACAAATTCGTAACTTGCGTGCGGAAAATAATAACCTGATCTCTACTCGTGATACTCTGTTGCCTAAACTGATGTCTGGCGAACTTGATGTATCTAATGTGGATCTTTAGGCCAATAAATTATCATTTATCTGTTTATTGACATCAATTTTAGAATCTAAACAAGCAAGAATCTTTCCAATTTGTCTCTGAGTTTTAAGATCAGGGCAATTGATCTCATAATTAGAAAAAGTGCTTTTATTAATTATCGGAACTGCAGTTGATGTTTTGCTATGGTAGTTTAAAAACCTTCCTAAAACAAGCATTGAATAATAAATAAAATCAGTATCAAACAAATCTTTATTAACAACTATTGAATTAATTTGTTGATTAGTAACAGTTTGTTTTGTAGTAATAACGACCTTACCCAAATCTGAACCTATGCAACTAACACATACACTACTTGCTGGAATTATTGCCCCTTTGACCGAATTCATCCCCTTTTCGGTTATATTTTTAATAGTTTTATATACATATTTTTCACTCATATCATCAGAAGGGGTAAGAAATGGAATATCACCCCCATAATTATCTTTTTCTGCTGTTTTGGGTGTTTTACCCGTAACTATTCTACCGATGTCACTAACTTTTATCTTTTTCCAATAATTCATGGCATATACCTTAACTAATATACTTTCGGTGCGCCGCCTTGACATTGCTTTGCTTAACCATTGCGTAATGCAACGTTGTATCTATCCTTTGATGTCCGAGCAATTGCTGTAATTGCTCTATTGGCATCCCTTTATCGATGGCTAAAGTAGCCAATGTTCTTCTAAATTTGTGCGGATGAACTTTATGTATGTTCAACCGTTTACCCATCTCACGGAATCTGTGCTCTATACCGCCAATCTTAATCCGTTCATACGGTGCCCGAAGCGATACAAAAAGAGCTGGATTGTCGTCAGTTCTGGAATCCAGATACTGCTGCAAATGAAGTTTGGCCTTAGCATCGAAATACACAATTCTCTCTTTCGAACCTTTCCCTAACACAACACATTCTCTTTCCGAAAAATTGATGTCCACTCGGTTCAATAGCACCATTTCCCCTACGCGCATACCTGTTGACGACAGCAAATCTATCATTGCCAAATCTCTTAATTCATCACTGCTATCACGCATTTTTTCAAGCTCTTCATCCGAAAATGTATCTTTCACATTCTTTGTCGTCTTAACCTTGTGAATGCGACGTACTGGACTCTTGATGATGTAATCTTCATCTTCCAACCAGGAAAAAAAGCTGGATAGTATCCTTCGGATGTTGTCAATCGTCACCCGGCTAGACTGGTGCTTATTCTGGTACTCTGTCAAATACTTTCGCAAATCTTCAGTAAGAACACTTTTGACGTTTTTACCAACAGCAGATACCAATGCCTCAATCGTTGCTCGATAATACTTCAAAGACTTCTCTGAACAGCCTTCGATACGCTTAGCCGAAATAAACTTTTCGATTAAATCTCTGTCATTTCCTTCTTCTACCGAGCCATCGACCTCGTTTACATCGTACCGAGATAGCGTCTGTTCCAGGGTCTGCTTAAGCCGCAACAACTTGGCGTTATCAAGATGCGGCAACATGGCCTGTATAATCTCTGTTATTAATTTTTCTTTCATGTCCGTTCTCCTATAGCGACTCTCATAAGAGAACGGCATTTGCTACATCCGCCTTAAGTCTTTACCCCAATGCCTACACAGGGTAACCTCACATAAATGATAATTTAGTGGCTTAAAGTTCAATGTCTGATACATCCAACTCCCCAGACATGAGTTTAGGTAGTAAAGAATCTCTTAGTTCTGACAGTTTTTTGTTCTCTATACGATTAGAAATAACGAGTTCGTATAAAGGTTTGAGAATTCTACCTATACGCTGATAATCAGATGTGGAAGGAATGAATACTTTGGCTTTTTCTAATTCTTCCCGTTTTATATGCCCCATTGTTGTTGCCATAGCTGAAGCAATAGCTATAAATTTTTGGAGGTGGTGCTTGGTCCATGCGAAATAAAACCACTTGTCGTACTTCTTTGAGGATACTTTGAATAGATGTTGATTTAACCCACAATCGCCACCACACCAGAAATCGACAAGGAGACTTCCAGACCAAGAAAAAACAACATCACCATCATGAATTACGTATTCTGGATTGATAGACTGTGAACATAAATCACTGTTGGAATCGAAGAACCCTTGTCGAAGTTCTTTGATTTTTAAGACAGGTAGGCTTTCCTCGTTCTCTTTGGGCCTGAACTTTTGCATGGCTAAGCCATTGAGATAGTCTGCGATATCCAATAAAGAACCTTCTTTCCATCCATTGGGTATTGTCTGAAGAGATGCGAATTCAATGGTGAAAATTGCTTGAGCTTGCTGCAGTAAATTATCATTTACATGTTTGTTAAGATTAATCTTTTTATCTAGAATCTCCAATACATACGATATTTTAGTCTGTTCCTCTAAGCTAAAGTCAGGAACATTATAATTCATTATGGAATATCTATCTCCGCGAGGCATTTTTGTACCCTTTGAAGTCGACATTGAATACTCAAAAAAATTATCATCAGCCAACAAATAATAAAGAAAATATTTGTTAAATCCATTTTTTGCTCTAAAAACGAGTACATCATTTGAGCATCCACCATCATGCTCAGCAAACCAAATCTTTTTAAAATATGGCCGTATATTTGAAACAAGGACATCACCAGAGGAAAATGCTTGCGTCAGTTCTACGTCAGGAAGTGAAGATGCCTTTGTTATACCACCTCGGTTGGGTAGCATATTTTCAGTGGATACATAGTTATTAATATCCAATTTTGCAATGTTTACTTTATCTTTAACGTAAAAACATATATCAGACAGTTTAAATATCATAACCAATCGCTCCTAACTTCCTTCTGATCTCATCTTCCAATTCATGAGATTTAGCAAACAATTCGGACAGCTCTGATGTAAGTCTTGTCATTTTTTCTTCAAACGGTTCGCTGTCAGTTTCTTGATCTTCAATGCCTACATAACGGCCAGGCGTAAGAACATAATCTTCTTTCGCAATATCCTGAAGATTTGCTACCTTGCATAAACCCTTAACGTCCTCAAGCGTTCCATTCTGGAAAGCCTCAAACATATCAGCCAGTTTCTGGATATCTTCCTGGCTAAGATCCCTGTGCTTCCTATCAACCATATGGCCCATTTTACGGGCATCAATAAAAATGGTTTTGCCTTTCTGCTTCTTCCCTTTCGAGATGAACCAGAGAGTAACAGGAATGGTAACACTATAGAAAAGCTGTGTCGGCATGGCGATGATGCCTTCAATGAGATCAGCCTCGATGATCTTTCTACGGATTTCTCCCTCACCGCAAGATTGTGTTGACAATGCACCGTTTGCAAGCACCAGCCCGATCCTGCCATTCGGTGCCAGATGATGGATCATGTGCTGGATCCATGCATAGTTGGCATTGCCAGCTGGTGGAACGCCGTACTTCCAGCGAACATCACCAATAAGTTTTTCCTGGTTCCATGGATGATAGTTAAACGGAGGATTCGCAAGAATGAAGTCAGCCTTCAAGGTAGGATGCAGATCATTGGTAAAGGTGTCTGCATGATAAGGCCCGAAATCAGCCTCAATTCCACGGATGGCCATATTCATCTTGGCCATCTTCCATGTATCAGCATTGGCTTCTTGACCATACACAGAAATATTGCCCCTTCTGCCTGTATGGGCCTGGATGAACTTTGCACTCTGTACAAACATACCTCCAGATCCGCAGCAGCAGTCATACACCCGACAGTTATCAAAGGGGCGGAGTATAGAAACCAGTGTTTTGACAATACATGAAGGAGTATAAAACTCACCGCCGGACGCCCCTTCCTTTTCAGCGAACTGAGCTATACAGTATTCATAGGTACGGCCCAGAAGATCTTCACTTTCCTCTGCGTTGTTCATATTAATGTTGTTGGTAAAAATATCAACAACATCGCCCAGGACTATCTTATCAAGATCCGGATTTGCATAATTTTTTGGGAGAACATTCCTAAGAGCCTTATTTTCAAGCTCCAAAGATCTCATAGCACGATCAATCACTGTGCCTATTTCTGGTGTGTGTGCTGCGGATGCAATCTTACTCCATCTTGCCTCTTCTGGGACAAAAAAGACGTTTTCCATAGTGTAAGCATCGCGTTCATCTTCAAGGCCTTCACCCTCCGCAACAAGTTCAGCATGCCTTTTTTCAAAAGCTGCAGAAATATACCGTAAGAATATAAGGCCGATAATAATCTTTCTATACTCGGCTGCTGGAATATGTCCCCACAATACGCAGGCCGCATCCCAAAGTTGTTTTTCAAAGCCGATGTTTGCATTAGTTTTTTTGTTTGATTTAGTTTTTGATTTTGCTTTTTCTGCCATTTGAATACACCTTGCAAATCATTTACATCTACGTTTATTGTTTATTGTGAATCTATTCTAAGCCAGTTTTCATTATTCAAATCCAGCGATCACATTTTCTCTTAGCATATTCTACATACAACATTATTGTGTTATTAAAAAGTCTAATTAACTGGTTATCAAATTGACACAAGCTCCATACTCCAGCATGATGAGGATCTGATTAATCTACTGAAACATGAATCAATAATACCACTCATCCACGAATTGACTTATTAACTAGAATTCCAATCCACTGATATTTAATATTCGTAATAGCAAAATACATCTGCAGAGTACAAATACTGATAGAAAGCAGCCAAAAATTATATCCACATAATTACCAGCACTTCAGCTTCTTAAAACTGCGTAATCAGCCCTGCCTAATTACAGAACCACCTGCCTTGCCTCATGACAGACTCAGCAGCCAAGCCTCATAACAACCCAACTGCACATCCTCACAGCACTTCAACGGACATTCCTCATCAGTTTCCTGCATCCTCTTGTTCTTCAATTCTCCGTCTTTCCTCAGCGATTTCACGCTGCAGTTCCTCAGGGGTGGGCAGCGTCAAACGATACTTTGAAGCGAAGACCTGCTTTGCATCGTTCAAGACGGAGTATTTGACGATGGCCTCATTTTTCTGAGAGCAGAGGATAAGGCCAATTGTGGGATTGTCGTCATCGTTCTTATACAGCGCGTCGAACATTCGGATATAACTGTCCATCTGTCCAACGTCGCCATGTGTCAACTTGCCGATCTTCAGGTCGATCAGCACATGGCATTTCAAAATGCTATGGTAAAACACAAGGTCAAGGTAGAAGTCCTCATCCTCATACCGCATGAGTTTTTGCCTTGCCACAAAGCAGAAACCTCTTCCCAGTTCCAGCAGAAATTCCTGCAATTTGTCTATCAGCGCCTGTTCCAGATCGGATTCCCGTAGCGCCGGATAGTTCTTCAAATCAAGGAAATCCAACACATACGGATCTTTGATGAAGTTCTCCGCCGCCAGCGGTTCCATCAGTTTCGCTGCTTCAACTATGACAGGATTCTTATCACGGCTGGCAAGCAACCGATCATAATAAAGTGTAGAAATCTGGCGTTCCAGTTGACGGCTTGACCAACCTGACCGCACACATTCTTCCATATACCAGTTTCTAGCTGTGTCGTCCTCTACACGGAGAAGGGCGCGATAATGCGTCCACGTCAATTGCGAACGCAGTGCGTTCGTATTTGGAAACAGGGCATAGAACCTCTTCATCTGCTGGAGATTCCGCACTGAGAAGCCCGTTCCGAACTCCTGCTGAAGCCGCTCCGATACATCCTGCAGAATACCTTTGCCATACTCCGACCGGAGGCTTCCGTTTTGCTCATGCGCCACAATGATGCGTCCGATGTGCCAGTATGCCTGAACCATCGCAAAATTGACTGCGCTATACGCCTGATTGCGCGACTGTAGTAGTGCTTCTTTAATTTCTGCGTAGATGTCCTGATAAGAAGACAATATGTTATCAGCCAAAGTCAAAGCCTCCTTCATCGCAATTTTCCGGATTGCGAACGCAGTGCGTTCGTATTTGGTGCATTTTCCCGCAACAAGTTCATCTGTCCTAAATGCAAAGCGTCGCCGAAAACATACCGTGATGAGAAACAGAAATGATCAAGTTATGGGGTCAGGGTAATAAGTCCGATTGTAAAATTCCACCCCCAGCCCCGGGCGCCTCACCCTCAGTACACCTGCAGTCTTTTGAGCACACTCTGCCAGCGCTCCTGCACCCGCTTCTGAGCTTCATGATAGATTTTCTTTTCGGCAAAGTATTCCGCCACCACCGCCCGCTGCTCCTCCAGGGGCGGCATGGGAATGCTGAGATCCTGAAGATCTTCACAGCTGAGCTTGTCCAGATAACAAGCAAACTCAGGCGTCTTCACCAGTTCCTCCCAGGTGGGAGAAGTGAAAAAAATCATCAGGTAGTTGCCCAGGAGCTTACTGGGATCAGGTCTGATTACAAACATATCCTCGGCGGCAATGCACGGAAAAGGCTGAGCGCAGAACACCCTGGCCTGAATCCGGGTCACTCTGCTGGCAATAATCACATCGCCTTCCTGAAGCAGTTCATCAGCGAGTTTTCGCAGATCACCCTTAACCCGTTTTCTGCATGCCCTGCTCACTTCCCGATCCACCGCATTCCCGGCTCCCACCACCACGATGTTGAGACCACGCTTACTTCTGCTGTATGTGAAGGATCTGCCTGGAAACACCCGGGCAGCAGAACTGAGCTTAACCTTGGGAACACCCGTGTTCATATATTTGCTGAAGACAGGCTCATCCACTGAAAGAAGATCCCTGATCAGCCACGGCTCCTGCGGCCCAAGATCTGCCAGATTCACGCCAGCAAAATCCGCCTTCCCGTCCTTAACATCAGAAAACGAACAGGTTCTGTACCCAAACCTGGAGTATCTCCGGACTTTGGTCACATGATCTTCCGGCCTGCTGTTCTCTATGTCCAGCAGGCAGATGTCAGCCCGGTTGCCGTTAATGACTTCAGATGGGATCTCAGCAAACTCCATGACACAGAAGTCCTGCCGGATCAGGTCCCGGAGCCTGGCAGCTTCCCCGGATCCTCTGCTGAAGACCGCTGACAGGGTTATCACCAGTCTTCCGCCTCCGCTGAGCAGCGGCAGCAGGTTCGCCAGAGCCACCAGATCACTTTCAAGACTGCCGCTGCCATCAGGATCTGAACCTGAATCTGAACCTGAGACTGAGACTGGGGCTGGATCAGCATCTGAGCCGGCTCCGTAACCAGCCCCAGACCCTGCTCCTTCGTCAGAACCAGTATCTGAACCGGCACCGGTGCCGGCAAAAGCGGAGGAGTCAGCACCAGTGCCATTTCCGCCATGAGGATGTGAGCGTAAGTGTGAGCATGAGCGTGAGTCAAAGTCTGAGTCTGAGTCTGAAATTGTACAAACATCAGTGTCGGCGTCAGGAGCCCAATCTGAGCCTGAACAAACATCAGTGTCGGTATCGGTGCCTGATTCCAGGGCAGGATCATCTGACGTAAATAGGCTTCCGCCAATGCCGCCAAGCACGTCCCGATCTATTTCTGACTCGGCAGGATCGACAAACGGGGATCTGCCCTGCCCTTGGTATGCATATTCGGCGGTGCCTAGATCAGGATCTTTGAAAAGCAGAATGTTTCTGTTTTCCCCGGGGTCCGCGCCCGCCATCGCACTTCTGCCTGCACCTGTGCGCCTGCCTTTCCGTTTCCATCTGCCCCTACCCACACCCTGACCCGGGATTTCCAGATCGGGCGAGGCCAGGATCAGATCAAACCCGCCGCTGACAAAGTTCCGATCAGCCACATCAGCCAGGACGGTTTCCACATTTTCCGCTTTTTGAAAGATCTTCTTCAGAAGCCGAAAATAAAGGAGATATGAAGTTGTCAGGACAAAATGGGTGTGCGGATGCTCCCTGACGGTTTCCACAAGACTGGGAGCAAACTTCTCGGCTTCGGTTATCAGCACCCTTGACGTCTCTGTTCTCAGACGAAGGAACATGACTTTTCTGAGATCTTCTGCCAGGAAGGCCACATCCCGGTCCTGGGTTGCTCTGATCAGAACCTTATCCCAGTGAAAATCCATGACGAGCAGGGACTGGCGGTAAGTCAGAAGGGCAGTCTCCCTGCGTCTGATCGGAGCCACAATCCCCAGATCTGCCGCCGTCTCAAGCATGGCCGCATACGCTTCATCCTCAGTGACAGACAGTGGCTCATCCCTGGCCGCCAACTTATCTCTGACCTCACTGAAAAGAAGCAGTGCCGAGGGAAAATTGTCATGTCCGACCTCAGAACTGAACTGATTGCGCAGACTCTTGTACTCCCGATCTTCACTGAAGTCACGTAAACGGCTAACACCGCTCATACAAGAGTCTCTGATCATGAAAAAACCTCACCAGCCCATCAGTCAGTCAACTATCAGCGATCTGTCACCAGCCACCAGCCCACCGCCCTCACCCAGCCAGACACCAATCCTTCAAACTGCCAGACGCCAATCCATCAAACTGCCAGACGCCAACTCATCATTCATCAGCAGTCTGCAGTCGGCCGTCAGTCTGTCAGATTGACAACCAGTCAACAGAGCAGAAATCTGGCGTTCCAGTTGACGGCTTGACCAGCCTGACCGCACAAATTCTTCCATATACCAGTTTCTGGCAGAGTCGTCCTCTACACGGAGCAGGGCGCGATAATGCGTCCACGTCAATTGCGAACGCAGTGCGTTCGTATTTCTGGGCAGGCACTCCAACCGGGGACGGCAGCAGCAGGTCAATTGCGAACGCTGGGCATTCGTATTTCCGGGCAGGCACTCCAACCGAGGACGGCAGCATCACGTCAATTGCGAACGCAGTGCGTTCGTATTTCTGGGCAGGCACTCCAACCGGGGACCGCAACAGCAAATTCATCTGTCCTAAAATTCCACCCCCAGCCCCCCGGGCGCCTCAGCCTCAGTACGCCTGCAGTCTCTTGAGCACGCTCTGCCAGCGCTCCTCTGCCCGTTGCTTGGTTTCCAGATAGATTTTCTTTTCCGCAAAGTATTCCGCCACCACCGCCTGCTGCTCCTCCAGGGGCGGCAGGGGAATGCTGAGATCCTGAAGGCCTTCCAGGCTGAGTGCGGAAAGAGTTCCTCTGAACTCATCTGTTTTCACCAGTTCCTCCCAGGTGGGAGAAGTGAGAAAAATCATCAAATAGTTTCCCAGGAGCTTTCCGGGATCAGGTCTGACGACAAACACCTCAGGGGCGGCAATGCAGGAAAAGGACTGGGGGCAGAACACACCGATCTGGAGACGGGTCACACTGCCGGCAATGAGCACATCACCCTCCTGGAGCAGTTCCTCAGCGAGTTTCCGCAGATCACCCTTCACCTGGTTACTGTCCGTGACAGTCACCTCCCGATCCACCGCATCCCGGGCTCCCACCAGGACAATATTGGGATTGCGCACCTTCCTGGTGTTCCTGAAAGTCCTGCCCGGAAACACCCGGGCGGCAGAGCTGAGCTTAGCCTTGGGAATGCCCGCGTCCATGTATTTCTTGAAGACGGGATCATTCACTGCAAGAAACTCCCCGATAAGCCATGGATCCTGGGGATCAAGATCTGCCAGACGGACAGCAGCAAAATCCGCCTCACCGCCTTCATTCTGGGAGAATGCACCAGCTCGGCAGCCGGCCCGGGAATATCTGCGGACCTGGGTTATATGCCCTTCCGATCGGCTGTTCTCAATGTCCAGCAGGCAGATGGCGCCTCTGTTGCCGTTAATGACATCAGTGGGGATCTCCGCCAGTTCCCTGACTGTGAAGTCCTGCCGGACAGTGCTTCTGAGCCTCGCCGCTTCGCCGGCTCCGGTGGTGAAAACCGCTGACATGGTGATCACCAGCCTTCCGCCCCCGCAGAGAAGCGGCAGCAGGTTTGCCAGTGCCACCAATTCAGTTTCGGAACGGTCACCGCCAGGATCTGAGACCGAGCCCAGGCATGAGCCTGAACCAGCAGATACAGATGAAAAGATGCTCCGGCCGGCGTATGCCTGGACAGCGGGACCGGAGTCAGAAGAGTTGATCCGCAACCGCTCTTCACCGGAGTCTTTCACTGGCACCCAGCCTGCTTCTGTTCGTCTTTCCCACCTTCTCCTTCCGATCCAGCCTGAGCAATTATCCTGGAACTCCAGATCATCCGGATCAGGAGAAGCCAGGATCAGATCAAACCTGCCGCCGACAAAATCCCGGTCAGCCATATCTGCGAGGACGGTTTCCACATTTTCCGCTTGCTGAAAGTTCTTCTTCAGGAGCCGGAAATACAGGAGATCTGAGGTGGTCAGGACAAAATGGGTGTCCGGGTGCTCCCTGACGGTTTTCCCCAGACTGGGGGCAAACTTCTCGGCATCGGTTATCAGCACCCTTGCCGGCTCAGTTCCCAGACGGCGGAACATGACTTTTCTGAGATCATCTGCCAGGAAGGCCACATTCCGATCCTGGACAGCCTTGATCAGAACCATCTCCCACTGAAAATCCCTGACGCTGAGGGAGTGGTGGTAAGCCAGAAGATCATTCCCGCTTCTGAACGGAGGCTCGATCCCCAGCCTTGCAGCCGCCTCATGGATGGCCGCATACGCCTCATCCTCAGTGACTGACCAGGGATCATCCCTTGCCGCCAGCTGCTCTCTGACCTCACTGACAAGGATCAGAGCCGATGGGAATTGGTCACGTCCGGCCTCATGGTCAATCAGCCCGCGCAGAGTCCCAAAGCCTTCATCTTTCCTGAAGTCCCGGGGCCGGCTGACGCTGCTCATGTAAGAGTCTCTGATCATGAAAAAAGCCTCACCAGCGCATCAGTTCATCAGCCCAGCAGCCACCGCAATCAGATGTCAGCCCTGCACACCCTGCCAGCCTCAGCCGTCAGCCCTGCTCACCCTGCCAGCCTCATCCGGCAGCCCTGCACACCCTGCCAGCCTCAGCCGACAGCAGGCGGCTCTGGGATCAGCCAGCTTTCCGCCTCTGCGGCGGAGGCATACTTCCCGAAAGCCTCCTTGCCCCGGATCAGCAGTCCTTCCAGATCAAGATCATCCTCAAAGCAGTAAAGCACCACCAGAATGTCCCGGGACTCCCCGGTGACCATGGCCCGGGTGGAGTCCGACATAGAGGAGCCGAAGATCCCATCGTCATCGGCCAGCACCAGCATGTTTTCCATGTCCAGGAACTTCTTGCCGATCCCGTTGTAGCCTTCCCCCGGCTCTGCCTTCCGGAGGGTGATCCCGCCCAGGATCTTCCCCAGATCGTAGGATCCCGCCGACAGCCCGCTTTCCACGGAAAGAAGGTTGTTCACATCCACCACCGAGTTGATGCGGTACAGTTCGTCGCCCCGGCGGATCCTGCGGATCAGCGCCTCAGAGGACACCCGGTAACGGCCCGGATCCCGGCCAAAGGCCTTGTAGGCGGCCCTGCTGCCACTTATGCCGGGAAATGCACTCCATTCCAGACCCTCGGTGCGGCTCCGGATCCGGGGAAGAACCTCCTGATCCATATGCTCCCAGAAGGCAGCATCAGATCCGCGCACCTCGGCTCGGAAGCGGATCAGCCCCAGACGGATGGCAGGAAAAACCGCCAGCAGGCGGCTGTCAATCTGCACCGGATATCTCATATCTTCCAGCCCTCCGCGTCTCAGTCAATACCATCTCTAGTCGCAGTCAATACAATCTCTAGCCTCAATCAATACCATCTCAAGTCGCAGTCAACACCATCTCAGGCCTTCACCGGCCCCAGTCCCTCCTCCCTCCCTTTTTTTACAGTCCTTATTTCCCTCCAACCCTCCCATATAACAGTCTTTTGCAGTCTTTAACGGTCTTGATCAGTCCTTAGCACCAGCCCGCCCGCATCCTCTTCACAGTCCTTGGCACCAGCACACCCTCCCCTCCCCCTTCAAAGGCCTTAATAACAGTCCTTAACTGGCCTTCAACCCCACCCCATCTTCCCTTTTGTAACCCTAAAAAGTCTTCATCAGCCCTTAACGACCCGAAGCCATAGCCTGAGCCCGGTCATGATCAGGTTCCGGTTCCGGTTCCGGATCCGGTTCCATCCCCATTCCCATTCCCGTCCCCGTCATCCACATCGATGCGCTCAATCTTGAAGATCACCGGCCTGGTGCCGTCATTGCAGCAGGCGATCATAACCCGGTCATCCTTGGTCCAGCCGTGCATGATGCTGCCGCCCTGCAGGGCCGTGTAGATATACCGGCTGATGGCATCCCAGGCTTCTGAGCAGAAGGGAACTCCTGCTGATCCGCAGTGGGCGGTGCCGGGAGACTGCAGACAGCCCTCGTCCTGCACACCGGACTTCACCAGTGTCCCGGCTCCGCAGTGCCAGAAATCATCCCGCTCACTGTTGCGGCAGAACAGAAACTCGTCCCCCACCCTGAAGCAGGGACACTTCCCGCTGTCAGGAACAGCACAGTATTCCGCCTGCAACTCAGGATAAAGCTTCTTGTCAATGACAGTGACCTTGCACCTGTATTCCATGCTCACTGCTCCCCCATCAGTTCACCAAACAACCCGGATCCGCCAGGCAGCCACTATCCCTCATGGATCACCCGAACCCTCAGACAGCATCTGCTGCCCTCATGAACCATCCAGCCACTCAGACACCGTCTGCCGCCACCATCGTGGATCACCCGGATCCTCAGGCATCACAAACTGCCCCCATCATGAACCATCCAGCCACTCAGACACCGTCAGCCGCCACCCTCATGGATCACCCAGATCCTCAGTCAGGCAGCACCACCGCCCCGCAGCAGATCATACCCCGGTTCCCAGTGGAGCATAAGCCGCCACCATCATCACTAAACCGCACCGCCGGATCCGCCACCGATCTGTGCGCTTTCCGGCCGATAAATGTCAGATGGGGAAATCTGGCAGACGGGGAGCCTGCCAAATAGGGAACCCCCCAGACAGGAACCACTCCGGGAGCCAGACACTCAGGCCAGTCTGGCAGTCCCCTGCCATGCCAGCCGGCAGGGAAACCAGCTGTCCAAGCAGCCCAGGCAGCCTGCTCCCTGCCGTTCCCTTACCGCATACAGCCGATCTATGCCGTTCCCTTACCGCTGCCACCAGTCCTTGCCGCCCGCTTCCCGCAGTTCCCGTACCACATGCAACCTGCTCCCTGCTTCCAGCAGTGCCCCTACTGCATGCCATCCGGCGTACACCATCAGGGACTCCAGTTCCGTGACCCGGTTCAAAGATCAGAGAATCCAATCCACTGTTCACTTGCAAAAACGACAGGAATGATCTATGTTATCACGCAAATCAAGTTGTTTTTGTCAGTCACATCGCATTTTCCTTATAAATCCCCAAATTCCGTTTCTGTTTTCTTCATCAACTTAACAACTACCGTCATTTAATGACACAGTTACAGGTGCTAAACCATGCGCATCCTTATTCTCACCCGGGGAGCCCCCGGCTCCGGCAAGACCACCTGGATCAGGGAGAACGGCCTTGAGCCCTACACCCTGTCCGCTGATCGGCTCAGGCTCATGTACTCCGCCCCGGAGCTTCTTCCCGAGGGCAAGCTGGACGTCTCCCAGAAGGTCAACAAGCAGGTGTTCCGCACATTGATGGACATGCTTGAGATCCGGATGGCCAACGGTGATCTCACCGTGGTGGACGCCTGCCACTCCCGGACCGCCGACTTTGATAAGTACAAGCTCCCGGTGAAAAACCACCGCTACCGCACCATTCTGGTGGACTTCTCCGACATCGGCCTGGAGGAGTGCCGCCGCCGGAACCAGATGCGGGATCCCATGAGCGTCATCCCGGAAAGTTCCCTGGAGCGGATGCACAGCCAGCTGGTCCAGAGCTCTGTGCCCAGCTGGATCCAGATCTTCAGCCATAAGGATCCCATCGTTCTCTGACCGCTTTCCCCGCCGCTCCCTGCCACCGGACAGTCAGAGAGCAGGATCGGCAGCACCCACGGATCAGAAAGGAAATGATCCAGCCTCCTGGCACCCCGGTCCCTGACGCTGCCGCCGACCAGGAACCACCAAACCCGGAAAGCATTCGGCACCGCGTGTCCCAGGCCCGCCTGACGCGGAAAGCACCCGGCACCGCCTGACCAGAACCTCCTGCCCGGAAAGCCCCGGCAGCGACGGCGCCAGGTCCGCCTGACACGGGAAACTCCTGGGACCAAACGCCCGGTCTCCTCCGCCCGTCATTCTGGCGGACTGATCCGGCACCGGTACAGAACTGCGCCACTGCCCGGCTCCGGTCTGGAAGCGTGCCACCACCAGGCACCGGCACGGAGGCATGAAAGCATGCCACAGCCCGGCACCGGCAGATCAGGGAAACTGACCGGGAAAAACCACAAACACCTCAGAACAGACACAGACCCAAAACAACGCAGACATGCACAACACCACTGCAGAACACCCAGAGCACAGGGAGGACACCATGAACACCACCAGAGCCGGCATCATCACCATTGAGCCCGAGGATCTCTCCTCCTACCGCCAGATCACCGTCATCGGGGATCTCCACGGCTGCTGCACCGTGCTTAAGGAAGCCCTGGGAGATGACGGTCTGCGGGATGACACCCTCTATATCTTTGTGGGGGACTACCTGGATCGGGGCATTGAGAACCGGGACGTGCTGGAGTTCCTCATCGCCAACTACACCCGGAAGAACTGCCGCTTTCTGGAGGGGAACCATGAGGCGTACCTCCGGAAATACGCCAATGACGAGGAATACCGCAGCAGCGAGTTCACCTACCGCACCCTGCCCCAGATCAGCATGATCCCCAAAAAGGATATCCGCCAGTTCTGCCGGCGCCTCAGGCAGTGTGCCTATTTCACCCACACCGGCCGCACCTTCCTGATCTGCCACGGTGGGATCTCCGCCATCCCGCCCCTGGGTCTGGCGGCCGTGTCCACCAGCACCCTGATCAACGGCTCAGGCCGCTACCAGGACTGCACTGCCACCGCCGCCTCCTGGGCAGCCCATGAAAGTCCGGACTTCATCCAGATCTACGGCCACCGCAGTGACGGCGTGTCCCCTGCCCGGCTCCACAGGAATGTGATCTGCCTGGAGGGCGGCGTCGAGTACGGCAAGTGCCTGCGCACAGCCCAGATCACCGCCGGGGGCATTGAGACCCGGGAATACCAGAATACGGTCTATGACAAGGTTATGGCCACCGGGATCCCGGATCTCATCCGGGAACTGAGGCGCAGCCCCTATATCCAGGAGAAGAACTTCGGGGACATCTCCTCCTTCAACTTCACGGACAAGGCCTTCCAGAAGGGGATCTGGGACGAGCAGACCGTCACCGCCCGGGGGCTCTTCCTGGACGTGACCAGTGCCGCCGTGGTGGCCCGGGGCTACCGGAAGTTCTTCAACATCGATGAGCGGGAGGAGACCCGGCTCCCCGCCCTGGCGCAGAGCCTGCAATTTCCCCTCAAAGTCTATGTGAAGGAGAACGGCTTTCTGGGGCTGGTGTCATCCTGGCACGGGGAGCTCTTTGTGACCACCAAGTCCAACCCCTGGGGAGAGCATGGCGGCTATCTCCGGGAGATCCTGGCGAACAGCTGCCCGGATCAGGAGGTTCTCCGGAAGTACCTGGAGGAGCGGAACCTGACCCTGGCCCTGGAATGCATCGATCCCAAGCGGGATCCCCATATCATCCGCTACGGAAAGCCGGAGGTGGTGCTGCTGGATCTCATCAAAAACCAGCTGGAATTCGCCCGGGAGAGCCAGGAGGAGCTGGAAAGCCTGGGACAGCGCCTGGGTCTCAGGGTCAAGAGCCGGCGGAAGGACATCGCCAGCGGGGAGGAGTTCCTGGCCTGGCACCAGGAGGTGACCCGGGAAAGCTTGGATCCCCGGTCCGAGCACATCGAGGGCTACGTCATTGAGGATGCGGCCGGCTACATGGTGAAGATCAAGCTGCCCTTCTACACCCAGTGGAAGATCCTGCGCTCCGTGGCCGATCTGGCCTTCAGCCAGACACCCCCGAAGCGCACCCTGGGCAAAAAGGCCGCCCGCTTCCACCAGTGGCTCACCGGCAAGGTCAGGAACGGCCTGGAGCGCACCAACATTATTGAACTCCGGGACATGTATGTCCGGGAAACCGGCGATCTCATGGACGACTGATCTGGCAGGATCATTCGGCACCCGATCCGGCGCCTGGGCAGACGCCGGAAGAGGGAAAACGGATGGCAGGAGACCGCCGATGAGAGAGAGACCGCAGCGGCAACAGGGGAAGCGGAAGCAAGGTCAGAGCCCCTTCGCCCGGCAGCTCCGGAGATCTGTCACCCGGGAGCAGGACCAAGACCGGGAGCAGGAGCAGGAGCAGGACCAGGACCGTAACCGTAACTCAGCCGGCGGGAAACCGCCACCGAGCTGGATGAACCGGAGATCCGGATGATCTGTCCCCCGGCGATCTGAACGGATGATCTGAACTAAAAATCTGAGAGAGAGAAGCTGAGCCATGGCAGACAGCAGCAGCGAAGCCCCCGGAAATGACAACGGTGAGACCGGCACCATGAATGGCAGATCCGGCACCGACAGCACCAACAAAACAGGCACCGGATCTGGCCGATCCGGTCTTACTACCGGTCAGGGCCTGGCCGTCGGGGGCATGGCCCTCATAGCCATGACACTACTGTACCATCCAGTGAAGTCCCGGCTCAGGATCCTCCAGGATCGGCATCTGCGGCTGCCGGTGCAGCCCTGCCGGGGTGCGGTGCTCTACTGTGATCTGGCCCTGGGCTATATGGAGCACTCGGGGATCTACGTGGGCCGGGAGCCGGGGGGCGGCAGGAGATGCATTGTAGAGCTGTCCCGGATCAACGGTGAGTGCCAGATCCGCTATGTGACCCCCGAGGAGTTCACCAGCGCCGGCACCGCCGAGGATATCTGGGTGTCCTGTCACGGATCCAATGCCGCAGGATCCCCGGAGGTCGCGGACTTTGCCCGGAGCATGGTGGGCCGGAACCTGGGCCGGTACCGCCTGTTCAGCAACAACTGCCACAACTTCACCGCCTGGTGCCTGACCGGGGGAACCAGCCAGGGGGAAAGGGATTTCCGCACCTGGGCGGACACTGCCGGCAGCCCCGGCACCCCCGGCGAGATCCCCAGCCACCGGCACAACCCCTTCCTCATGACCCTGAAGCGCCACACTGAAAGGAAGCTGAACGCCGACAACTGGCGGATCTGGAAATACCAGGAGGAGACCTCATCCACGCCCGGAAGAGCCCCGGATCTCCCCGTGGCACCCCGGGACGCCTGATCCTCGCCCCGCCCGGGGCAGGTGTCCAGCGGAGACAGCCCTGCAGAAGTCACAAAGAAAGTCATGCCCTGTCCCAGGGTTTCTGCCTTATGGGAGTGCGGTTCCTTATGGCAGAACGGCTAAGGCATTTATTGCCTGCTCAGGGATCTGATCGCGGAGCAATTCCAGGATCTGTGCACAGCCCTGAGCGGCTACAATTTTCAACCTTTCCCTAAAAATCACACCAGTTTTAAGGGAAACACCATAAAATTAAGGGCAAATAACCTTAAGTTCGACCCAGACTTAAGTGAACCGGCGCAATTTTAAGAGCATATACCCTTAACACAGCCAGGTTTGCCAGTGGAAACACTGAGACCGGAGGCACCCAGGCCCAGCCGTTCTTTTGACAAGCACAGAAAGAACGAGTACCAGAAATTTGACCGTGCCCGTTCCGCTCTGCAATTTTTAATGCTTAAGCGTCGTTGGCAGTTGTCGCTGCATAGCGGTGAGCTGACATGACTGGGCTACCCGGAGCATGACCGGAACTCCGTGATCATTAGGATGCAGGTGAAACGGCCTCACCGTCGTCTGCCATGATCTCGCATCTTTTGTTCCAGAAGGCGATGCCGTACTTCCTGATGCTGTAGCCCTCCTGTCTTACGCTGAAGTCATACTGCATGCTGTTTATCTGAGTAATAGCCTCCTGGCAGTCCTTTTTCATGGTGGCGATCCGGCCTTCTGTGCTCTTCTTTAACTCCAGGATCACTGCCGCCATGTCCGATTCCCGTTTAAGAATGATGTCTGAATAGCCACAGCCGCTTTCCGTGTTAGACGTCAGCGTCAGATCGGATCCGCACACTGTTCCCAGGACACCTGACAGGAAACCGTGATAGTAGCTTTCATAATGGGCAGTGTCCCTTATCCCCACAAAGGTCATCAGCATTTTGCCGATGATCTTCCTGCTCTGGTTTACATCGCCCCGGAACAGTGCGTCTGTTAAGGCCTGGGCCTGCTCCACCCAGACAGGGTTGTGTCTGCTGTAAATATTCTTTGCCTTCTGGGCAAAGCACTTCCTTATCTCCTCATTGGGGATCCGCACTGCGATTTTGTCCTCTTCGGTGCTGAAGTCCGGGTCAATGGTGAGATAGCCGGTGTGGAACATCAGCAGGGCAAAGGTGTCGAAGTCATTGCCTTTGTTGCTGATGTCCGGATAGGTGGTGTATTCGCTGGCGTCTATCGCCTCTGTTTTGCCGTCCAGAAGGTTCTGGAGTTTTTCATGAACACCAGAACTGGGACTTCTCAGGCAAAGATTGATGAGGTCGTTTCCGCTAGTGTTGGCCCAGTAGCACTGCGGCTTAAAGGTGTGGGGATTGTTTGTTACTGCCAGTGCATCTTTCATGAAATGCAGCACACTCCATGGACACATCATCTGGCGGCCGCTGATATTGTAGCCGTCATACCACCGGGCCACATCCTCATAGCGGTCTGCCATGCCGTACTTTGCCAGAAGCGTCCTGACCTCTTCCGTGGTAAAGCCGATGACATCCGAATATTCAGCGTCCCTGAGACCATAGCAGATAAAGTTGTTGGCGTCAGTGAAGATACTCTGGTAACTGATCCTGAGGCATCCGGTGACAATGGCTCTGTAGATGTTGGAGTTGCCCTTCAGGGCTGAGGCGTGGATCCCCCGGATGATGTTAAGCATCTCATCGTAGTAGCCGTGTAATTTGGCTTTCTGCAGGGGTACGTCGTACTCATCTATGAGGAGAAAAACCTGCCGATGGTAAACGCTATACAGCAATGCAGAGAGCTTTTTAAGAAAGCCGTATATCATGAAGGTTCCTTCGTAAGACAGGGAACCATCTGAAGCAAACAGCGGGCTTAGGCTTTCCTCCAGATTAATCATTTTTCGGATGAAAGCCGTTGAGTGTGCTGGGATGGATTTATTGTTCGTCAGGAAACTGAACTTATTGGCTTGCTCAATCAAGATGCTGACAAGTTTGATAATAGCATTCGGGAAATCGGTGTCTTCCACCCCCTTGAAGGATATGCTGATCACCGGATACCGTCCCATGTGTTCATCGCAGAATTGTTTATCATTGAACACTGTCAGTTCTCGGAACAGTTCCTCAGGTCTGCTCCGATCTTCCGGGTTTTCATAGTTCATTTCCAGGAAGTTCTGAAGCATGCTCAGGGTGAGGCTTTTGCCAAACCTGCGGGGCCGGGTCAGAAGAGTTACCTTGGGACTCTTAGTTACCAGATTATTGAGAAATCCGGTCTTGTCCACATAAACAGCTTTTTGGCTGATGGTGACGGCAAAATCCTCATCACCCAGGAAAAGAAAGGGTGGCTTTATATCGGTCATACTGGTTTTATGCTCCTTTGCTGCTCTCCGGCTTTCCGGAAGAAAACTGTTGTTTCTTGACATCCCGAAACTATGAACAGTGTATCAAAATCTTTGGCCTTTTTTGCACCATAAGTCAAGCAGTCCGCACACGGAGCATTAGCCAGTAAGCAAACTCCCTGCCGGCAGCGGTTGCCGATCAGCACATGCCCCGCAGGAGCGCCTGCCGGGAGAGAGACCCCCCGAAGTAAGCATCAGCAGATCACCGCTGGCAAATCCGGTCTTTTCAACCAGAGAGGCCCTCAAAACCGGAACTGAACTGTGGTAGTATCGGAGAGGTGCGGACACACTCTCAGGCGGACTCCCCCTCAGACGGGCGCCATCTCAGGCGGATTCCCCCACCCCTCTGACGGGCACCCTCTCAGACTATGGCTCGCTGATCCCTCAGGAAGGAGATAGGAAGCACCCGCCCCCGCCAGCACCCACGGAAGGACAGATCCGCGGAACCTGCAGGCGTCTGCGATCTTCCGCATCTGGCGCTTCCGGAAGGTAACCGGATCCGCGGCCCGTCCTCTCCGGGATCGGCAGATCTGCCAAAGAGAACATAACCCCCAGCACCACCACCGAAAACAGAAAGACCGAGGATCCCGTATGCCAGAAAGCGCCGTCAAACTGCTGAACTCACCCTACGGCGTTGCGGCCTTTGGAACCTTCAGACGCCACAACCGTGCCTTCGTAGACAAAAGCGGGATGATCCAGGATCTGGATGATGACCGCATGACACCGTACCCGGTGCTTCTGCGTCCCCGGCGCTTTGGCAAAAGCACCTTTCTGCAGATGCTCAAGTGCTTCTACGACATATCCTATGCGGACAGATACGAGGAGCTGTTTGCAGGTACAGCCATTTACAGCAAGCACCTGCCAAGCCACAACACCTATCATGTGGTGAATTTCGATTTTTCCGGAGTGTCCGGAGATGACAAGAGCACGCTGATCGGGAGCTTTGTGATCGCCCAGAAAAGTGGAACCACTAATTTCAGGATGCGTTATCCGGATTTTGTCTTCGAACCTAGTGAGAATGCCCAAAAGACGCCTTCCGGCTTTATCAAATCCTTTTTTGAGGCGTATGCCCTCTACCCGGCCCGCAGATCACTTTATCTGATGATTGACGAATATGATAATTGCGCCAACAGCATTCTCTCCCAGGATCCGGGACTGTTCAGGGAGATCGCCAGCGCCGGAGGCTTTCTGAAGGATTTTTATGCAGCGGTCAAGGAAGCCGCAGCAGATGAGGACTGTGTGGCCAAAACCTTTATCACCGGTGTGTCATCGATATCCCTGGACTCCCTTACCTCCGGATTCAACATTGCCCTGAATGTCTCAGCAGACGCCTGCTTCAATACATACGCCGGCTTTACGGAAAGCGAGTTGGAAAAACTCATTCCTGAACTGGTTGACATCAAGAGCCTGGGAGTCACGGTGGCTGAAGTGATTGCCCGGATGAAACCGGTCTATGACGGCTACTGCTTCAGCAGAGGGATCACCCAGACCGTGTACAACTCCTCCATGTGCCTGTATTACCTGACGAAAGTCCAGGAAACAGGGGCGTTTCTGGATCCCGCAGATTACATGGATCCGGCCTCAGATCACGACGGCTCCAAACTGCAGCAGCTTTTCGGCATTGCAGAAGAGGATCTTGCGGAAATAGTAACCGACACCTATCTGACCGGCGGCACCTTCCCAGTGAAGAAACTTGCTGAAAACATCAATCTGAACAAGTCTGAGAAATACGACTATGTCCAGCTCCTGTCCATGCTGTGCCATCTCGGCTATCTCACCATCGATCCAAAACAGTCAGATCACAGCATACTCTATCTCAAGATCCCCAACCTCTTCATGGCCAAACTCTTTGCCCAGTGCACCGTAGCCCTGCGCTTAAAGCCCAGCAGTCTCTTCAGGGATCAGCCCCTGGACATCTCCTCCCTGGTTGAGGTCAAAGACGATATCTCCTCCTTTGCCCGGTCCTGCACTGAATTTTTAAGCAGCATCTTCACCAACCAGGTGCTTTCCCACATGAGTGAAATGGCACTGAACCTGGTGCTCCATGCGAAACTTGACACACAGTTCGGGGTGTTTGCCGAAATGCAGAAATCCCTCCGGGTTGTGGGGGAGGGTGAAAAATATGCCGATCTGGTGATCACCGTCAATGACGGCACCGAAAACGCATGCATTTACCTGATTGAACTGAAATACACCGCCAAAAGCGACGCCACGGAAGGGAAGATCATGTCCCTCAGGGAGAAAGCTGCCGGTCAGCTGGAGATGTACCGGAAGGCACTGGAATTCCAGGGAAAGCAGATCAAGGCCTATGCCATGATCTTTGCCGGATCTGAATGTGTGTACTGCGGATAAAGCGGCATGTTCCAGATCCCGTTGGAAAAAATCCCCCGGGCGGGCAGCCACCCACCCAGCCCCCGGAAGTACGGGAGCCGTCCCTCTTTCTTGGCTGGCAGGTCTCTGTTCTAGCCTAAGATGCTACCCAGCCGCGGCCTGAACTTCAGACTCTGACCCAGACCAAGACCTTTCCTCATCCTCACCACCTTCCCTGTCCTCTTCGGTGGCTTCAACGGCACCTTCACTGCCTTCATCCTGAGTATTCCTGGGAGATGAGTCATCCCCGTTCTCCGG
>FLNX01003640.1_pt1 | contig 27944 bp, 22 predicted proteins | sample 1140341 | NCBI WGS metagenome assembly FLNX01 (sample SAMEA3878208, study PRJEB12797) | bioreactor metagenome | biome: Moose rumen | place: Sweden | collected 2011-10 | reverse complement strand
TAAAGTTTAAAGTTTAAAGTTTAAAGTTTAAAGTTTAAAGTTTAAAGTTTAAAGTTTAGAGCTCGAAAAAAGAAAGAAATATAAACAATGCGACTACTGCCTTTTAAACATGTAAAAGTGACGGAAGGACTTTACGTCCGAGTGTCGAAACACTTCTACTACACAGACTTCGGTGTGCGCGATTCGGGCGAGATGCGCTACTACGGCCGCCGATACATCTCTCCAGCCACTCCCGGCACGGGCTTCTTCGAGCACGAGAGCGAGAGCCACAGCTACCATCAGTTCGTCAAGCAATACACGCGACTCGAGAAGCCGTCCTACTGGCGCTACCTGTTTGGGCGCGAGCCAAGCTACAAGCGCGAACGTGTGTCGGCCAACCAGGCACTGACAGTCTGCGAGGGGGGACGCAAACGCGAGATTCTCGACTGCTACGTCAACGCACTTGCCGTAGGCGAGAATGCGGAACGCATCGAGCGTGTGGTGCGTGGCGTCAAGGACAAGATGGGTCACAAGAGCAACAAGTTCATGGTGAGTGTCATCAGCCACTACAAGACCAGGCTGAGCCATCTGGGCAACGACATGACGTCGGTCGAGTTCCACCTGAAGAACCACTACAGTCCCGAGACGCTCGAGGCCTACCGCCGTGTCGTCGAGGCCTTCGTCAAGGTGGCGGCCTGCCGCCGCATCTGGCATCAGAACTTCCGAGGCCGAGGCAGCTACAGGCAGGTCTTCTTCGACCTGGGCATCTTCGACTTCATACGCTCCGATACGTTCCTGCCGGTTATGCGCGACTCGCAGGATGTGCACTACTACCTGCTGCCCGACAGCATCATTGTGGCACGCAGCTCCACCGACTTCGACCTGCTGCCCATCAAGGACATGACCATCGTCAGCCAGGAGCTGGCCATCGAGGAGACGGTGGAGAACCTCAGCAGCCAGCTGGGCGACGCCGCCAGCATGATACGTATTCCAGAGCTCAACCTGACCTACTATTTCAACCACGTGCGCCCCATCGTCGAGTTTGTGCACGCCATCGACATGATGAAAGAGACATTGTGAAAAAGTCCCAGCGCCATACCTACCGCTACAATCCGCACACCCTCCGCTACGAGAAGGTGTTCGTCACGTTGCGCGAACGCGTACGCCGCATCTCGTTCAGCGTGCTCTTCGGTGTGGTGCTCGGTGTGGCGATAGTCTTCGTCGGTCTGCAGTTCATGGACTCGCCCAAGGAGCTCTCCGCACAGCGCGAGCTGGCCAAATACAAACGCCAGACGCGTCGTCTCTCCGACCGTGTCGAGCGTGCCGAGAAGGTCATCGCCGACATCGAGGAGCGCGACAACGTGCTCTACCGCACCATCTTCGAGTCGGAACCTATTGGCGACGACGTGCGCCGTAGCGGCATCGGCGGCGTGGAACGCTATGCCGACATGGAGGATCTCGACGACGGTGGTCTGCTCAAAGAGACCAGCATGAAGGTCGACGACCTGACGAAGCGCGTCTACGTCGAGTCGCGCTCGCTCGACGAGCTCTACGAGATGGCCCGCACCAAGAACGAACGCATGTCCGCCATGCCCGCCATCATGCCCGTCGCCAAACAGCAGGCCCGTGTCGTCAGCGGCTACGGCATGCGTTTCCACCCCATCCTCAAGCACTACCGTCTGCATTCCGGCATGGACATCACCGCGCGCCAGGGTACACCGATATACGCCACCGGCGACGGTGTGGTGCGCGTGTCGGGACGCAACATACAGGGCTATGGCGGCTACGGCGTGGTGGTGGTCATCGACCACGGCTTCGGCTTCCAGACGCTCTATGCACATATGCAAGCCACCAAAGTGAGGGTGGGACAGAAAGTGAAACGTGGCGAACAGATAGGCACCGTCGGCAGCACCGGCCTCTCCACAGGGTCGCACCTGCACTACGAGGTGATGCTGGGCGGCAAGAAGGTGGACCCCGTCTACTACTTCTATGGCGACTTGACGCCCGACGAATACGAGGAGGTCATCGAGGCCGCCAGCCAGGTGAACCAAAGCATGAGTTGACATCGGGACATGAAGGTGACTATCGACGATAATGCCGGATACTGCTTCGGGGTGGTCAAGGCCATCGGCGCCGCCGAAGAGGTGCTGCGCCGCGACGGACGTCTCTACTGTCTGGGCGACATAGTGCACAACAGTGCCGAGGTGGAGCGTCTCAAGAACAAGGGGCTGGTGGTCATCGACCACAGCCGTCTGGCCGACCTGTCGGGCTGCAGGGTCCTTATCCGTGCCCACGGCGAGCCCCCGCAGACCTATCGCACGGCACAGCGCCTCGGTATAGACCTCGTCGACGCCACGTGCCCCATAGTGCTTGCACTGCAGGGACTTCTGCGGCGCGGCTACGACGCGATGCGCGCCGTCGGTGGACAGGTGGTCATCTTCGGCAAACCCGGTCATGCCGAGGTGGTGGGGCTCAACGGCCAGACCGAGGGCACGGCCATCGTCGTCAGCCATCCCGGCGACATCGCCGAGATAGACTTCGGACGTCCCGTCAGGCTCTATTCGCAGACCACGAAAAGCCGCGACGAATATCGCACCCTCATCGCCAACATCGAAGCCCGGAACCCCGTCGACTTCGTGGCTTTCGACACGGTGTGCAACCGTGTGGCCAACCGCGCCCGCCAGCTGGAGACCTTTGCACAGAGCGTCGACGTGCTGCTCTTTGTGGCAGGCGCCGACAGCAGCAACGGGCATTACCTGTACGAATACTGCCGCAGGGTGCAGCCCGCGACACACCTCATCGGCGGCCCCGACGAGGTGGACATGCAATGGCTGGCAGGCGCCTCGACGGTGGGCATCAGCGGCGCCACCTCGACACCGCGCTGGCTGATGGAAGAGGTGAAGAATGCGTTAACGAATTAACACATTAACGAATCAACGAATTAACGAAATTGCAACTAGACAGGCTTATACTGACCAACTTCAAGAACTGCCGCGAAGCCGACATCGAGCTTTGCGGCAACGTCAACTGTTTTGTCGGCAACAACGGCGCCGGCAAGACCAACCTGCTCGATGCCGTCTACTACCTCTCGTTCTGCAAGAGCTACTTCAACCCCGTCGACAGCCAGAACATACTTGTCGGCGAGGACTTCTTCGCCATACACGGGCACTTTGGCGACGATGTTGTCAGCTGCATACAGCGCCGTGGTCAGAACAAACAGATGAGGTGGAACAAGAAGACCTACAAGACCCTCGCGGAACATATCGGCAAGCTGCCCCTCGTGATGATAACACCCTCCGACTCGATGCTCATCACCGGCGGCAGCGAGTTGCGACGCAAGTTTGTCGACGGCGTCATAGCACAGGTCGACCGCCTCTACCTCGACCACCTGATACAGTATTCCCGGGCCCTCGACCAGCGCAACCGACTGCTGAAGCAGATGTGGGACGACCGCCTGTGGGACGAGGGGATGCTGCAGGTCTGGGACGAGCAGCTCTGCCGTCACGGCGCATACATCTATTCCGCTCGCGGACGCTTCGTCGACGACTTCGTCGCCTACTTCGGCGAATACTACCGATGGATAGCCGGTGTCGACGAGGATGCCCGCATCGCCTACCAGCGCGACGCACGTCCGCTCGAGCTGCAGCTGGCCGAGAGCCGCAACGCCGACCGCTATGCGTTGCATACCACCTGTGGCCCACACAAGGACGACATAACCCTCTCGCTCGGCGACGCGATGCCCGTCAAGCGCTTCGGCTCGCAAGGTCAGCAGAAGAGCTTCGCTCTGGCTCTCAAGCTGGCACAGTTCCAATACCTGCTTGCCGCTACCGGACAGCACCCCACGTTGCTGCTCGACGACATCTTCGACAAGCTCGACATGCTCCGCATCGGTCAGCTGATTGCCCTTGTCGGCAGCGACCGTTTCGGACAGGTGCTGCTCACCGACACACAGGCCGGACGCGTGCAGGCCATCTTCGACCGCCTGCCCGACCTCGAACATCGTATCTTCAACGTGGAGAAAGGAGTGGTGACCAATGCAAGAGGATAGGACGCTGGAATACTACATGCAACGCTTCATGCAACGCTATGAGCTTGGCGAGGTGGCGTCGCAGATGAAGGTGGAACGCGTCTACCGCGCTTTGGTGGGCGACCTCATTGCCCGCCTCACCACCAGCATCGTCTTCTCGCATGGCACGCTGCGCGTGCGTGTGCTGGCAGCCGCACTGCGGTGCGAACTCGGCATGCGCCGCGAACAGCTGCGACAAAGGATGAACGACGAATTGGGTTACGACATGGTGAAAAAAATCGTTGTGGCATGAGACAGTTGTGGCAGGCTTTGATGATGGTGCGCCGCTGCGACCGCGGCTCGTTCTGGCGTCGGCTCTTCTATGTCGCCATGCAGAGCGTGCTCCCGCTGCTCAACCTGTACGTCCTCAAACTGTTCATCGACACGGTGCAGGCGTGTGTACAGTGCCGTGCCTACGACAGCACCGTCCTGCTGTTGCTGCTGGCCATGTGCGTCGTGGCCCTGCTTGGCAGGGTGGTCTCGGCGCTGAATGCCGTGGTCGGCGACGTGCTCTCGCAACGTCTCATCGACTATATGAGCGACGTCGTGCAGCGGCAGGCAGCCACCGTCGACCTGTCCGCCTACGACATGCCCGAGTACCACGACATACTGCACCGTGCACAGCAGGAGTCGACGTCGCGACCGTTGCAGATAATGAACAGCTTCATGTCGCTGTTCGGCGCCGTCATCTCCATTGTTGGCGTTACGATAATGCTTGCCGGAGCCTCGTGGTGGGTGGTGCCGGTCATGGTGGTGGCGGTGGTGCCGTCGTTTCTGGTGCGGCTCTACAAGGCACGCAGCATCTACACCTTCCGCCGCACGAACACCCAGCTCTACCGTCGCACCGGCTACTACGGCTCGCTGCTGACGGGACGTGGGGCTGCCGCCGAGATGCGGGCCTTCCGTCTGGCGCCGCTGTTTCGGCGCCGTTTCGTCGAGGTGCGCCACATCCTCTCGTCGCGTCTGCTCGCCATCTCGCGTCGTCTGGGTGCGATGGACGTGGCCTGCTCGCTGGTCGAGATTGCTGCCATGTTTGTCGTCGTATGGCTGCTGGCTTCAAAAACCATCGTCGGCGCCATCACCATAGGCTCGTTTGTGATGCTCTTCGAGGCGTTCCGTCGCGGACAGGGGTTCCTGTCGTCGCTGGTGGGTGCCATATCGTCGCTCTACGACAACAGGCTCTTCGTCAGCAACCTCTTCGAGTTCCTCGACCTGCGTCCCGTCATACTGCCGCCCGACGATCCCCTGCCGGTACCCGACGTGATAGGCTGCATCGAGTTCCGCGACGTGACGTTCCGCTATCCCGACATGGATCGCGATGTGCTGTGCGGCTACAGCCTGACGGCACGCCGTGGCGAGATATGCCGCATCGAGGGCCGCAACGGATATGGAAAGTCCACCCTCGTCAAGCTGCTGCTGCGACTCTACGACCCGCAGCAGGGTGCCGTGCTCGTCGACGGCATCGACATACGCCGCTTCGACCCCGTCGCGTGGCGTCGTCGCGTGGCCGTCCTCTTCCAGGATTTTGTGCGCTACGCCTGCACCGCCGAGGAGAACATGACCTTCGGCAACGCCGCCGTCAAACCCCACACGCCGCTCGTCGACTTCGTCGACAGGCTGCCCCACGGCAACCAGACCCTCCTGGGGCGTGTCTTCGACGGAGGCAGCGAACTCAGCATGGGACAGTGGCAGCGCATCGCCTTGGAGCGGGCCTTGTCGTCGGACGCACCCGTCATGATACTCGACGAGCCTACGGCATGGTTGGACACCGCCACACGCCGACTCTTCGCCGAGGCGCTCGACAAATCCGTCAAAGACCGTATAGTTATAATCATAAACCATCAATGAGAATGCGTGACACAATATAACACATTCAAACATTTGTCTTGACTCCCTGACTTCTTGACTCCTGAAAATACAACACAATCATTTATACTATGAATTATACCATAGAACCCATCGATGCCAAGAGTTATGTTGGCAACATGATTTACCTCTACGGCGACGATGCCGCCGTGCGTGCACTGCCGCTAAACCGCAAAGAAATCGAGGTGGTGCGTGCCCGTCGTGAGAAAGAACGCGACTTTGTGCTGGTCTTCGACAGACTGCCATATCATCTCTATTTTGTCTCGTTCGACAGCGAGAGGCAGTCCGGCGACTGTCAGGAGCGGCTGCGCTGTGCCGCCGCCAAGGTGGTGCGCATGCTCACTGCCGAGGCCGATGCCGCGCTCGCCCTGACCGGCGGCGGCACCCTGCCCGAAGAGGTGGCCGCCTTTGCCGAAGGCATCACACTGTCCGACTACAGCTTCGACCGCTATACCGGTCGCGAGCGTCACCACATCACCACCCTCGTCATCGACGCACTCTACCTCAAGCCCGGCGAGCTCGAGACGTCGCAGCGTCTGTGGAACCGCATCTTCTGGTGTCGCGAATGGGTCAACCTGCCGGTACAGGACCTCTCGGCGCCACAGTTTGCCGACGAGCTGGCCTCGATAGCAGCCGACCTCGACGGCGTCACCTGTACGGTGATGAACCGCAGACAGATAGAGAGCCTGCGTATGGGTGGCCTGCTGGCTGTCAATCGCGGGTCGGTGGACGAACCACGCTTTGTCGTGTTGGAGTATAAGGGCTCCGACGACGCACCTGTTTGCCTGGTGGGCAAGGGTGTGATGTTCGACACCGGCGGCCTTAACATCAAGCCGGGTGACTATATGAGCGAGATGAAGAGCGACATGGCCGGTGCCGCCACTATGGCTTCGGTGCTCTTTGCCGCCGCCGACAACCACCTGCCTGTGCACGTCGTGGCCCTGCTACCCATGACCGACAACCGCCCCGGCGGCAACGCTTATGCTCCCGACGACATCGTCACCATGTACGACGGCACCACCGTCGAGGTGGTCAACACCGACGCCGAAGGGCGTCTGATACTGGCCGACGCCATCGCCTATGCTGCCCGCAACTGCAATCCCCGTCTCATCATCACCGCTGCCACCCTGACGGGTGCCGCCGTGCGTGCCATCTCCACCTTCGGCATCGCCGCCATGCAACAGAATGCCAGCGACCCTATGCGCATGTTGACACTCCTTGGCGAGATGGTCTACGAGCGCCTTGTGCAGTTCCCCATGTGGCGCGAATACGACGAGATGATAAAGAGCGATTTTGCCGACCTGCGCAACAGTACCGCTTCGCCACAAGCAGGCACTATCACCGCCGGCAAATTCCTGGCCCATTTTGCCGGCGACGTGCCTTTTGTGCACCTCGACATTGCCGGCGTCGCCTACTTCACCAAACCACAGCAGTACTACCAAGTGGGTGCTTCGGGCTATGGCATACGCCTCCTCTACGCTTTCTTGCAGATGCAATCACCAGTCACTGATAACTAATCAAGCAAAAACATTAAACTTTTCAATATGAGCAACAACAAAGACCAGAAGATACGTCTTGCCATCACACACGGCGACCTTAACGGTGTGGGATATGAAGTTATTCTCAAGACTTTTGCCGACCAGAGGATGTTCGACTTCTGCATCCCGGTGCTTTATGGCTCGTCGAAGGTGGCCTCGTACCACAAGAAACTCCTCACCTCGGTGCAGCAGGAGTTCCAGTTCAACACTATCCGCGACGCTGCCGACGCCCTGCCGGGCAGGTACAACATCATCAACCTCACCCAGGACGAGATTAAAATCGACCTGGGCAAGAGCACCGAGATTGCCGGCGCCCTCAGCCGCGAGAGTCTGGGCAGGGCCTGTGCCGACCTCAAAGACGGCAAGGTCGACGTTCTGGTTACGGCACCCATCAACAAACGCAACATACAGGCACCCGACTTTGACTTCCCCGGCCACACCGAATATCTCTCGCACCAGTTCGGCTCGTCGAGCCTGATGCTTATGGTGTGCGACCGCATCCGTATCGGTATTGTCACGAACCATTTGGCTCTCAAGGATGTGCCCGCCGCACTGACACACGACCTACTGACCGAGAAGCTTACGCTGCTCAACCAGAGTCTTAAACAGGATTTCGGAATAACGACGCCCAAGATTGCCGTCCTGGCTCTCGACCCGCACGCGGGCGACAACGGCGTCATAGGCGACTTCGACCAGCGTGTCATACGTCCCGTTATCGACGAGGCCCAGGCTAGAGGCATACTGGCCTATGGCCCCTTCCCGTCCGACGGCTTCTTCGGCAGCTCGGAGTTCAACAAGTTCGACGGTGTGCTTGCCCTCTACCACGACCAGGGGCTTATCCCGTTCAAGCTTATGTCGTTCACCGAAGGTGTCAACTACACCGCCGGCCTGCCGTATGTCCGCACATCGCCTGCCCACGGCACGGGTTACGACATCGCCGGACACGACTGTGCTTCGGAACAGTCGTTCCGCTCGGCGGTCTATCTTGCCTGCAACATTCTCCGCAAACGTCGCGAATATGCCGAACTCACTGCCGACCCGCTGAAATGAAAAAACTGATTCTCATCGACGGCATGGCCGCCGTATATCGTGGCTACTATGCCCTCAACCGTAACCCGCGCATCAACTCGCACGGACTCAACACATCGGCCATACTGGGCTTCACCATGAGTCTCTATGACCTGCTGCGTTCCACGAGGCCGACGCATATCGCCGTGGCCTTCGACATGCAGAAGCCCACTTTCCGCCACGAGATGTACGCCGACTATAAGGCCGGTCGCGACGCTATGCCCGAAGAGATTCAGCAAGGTCTGCCGTGGATACGTTCTATCATCGAGGCGTTCCGCATACCTATCCTGACGTGCGAGGGCTTTGAGGCCGACGACGTCATAGGCACCATCGCGCATGCCGCCGAGCTGGACGGCTTCGACGAGGTGGTGATGGTTACGCCCGACAAAGACTTTGCGCAGCTCGTCACCGACCATGTGCATATCTATCGCTATGGACGCGGCGGCAACCCCGACACCATCATGGGACCCGACGAGGTGAAGGAGCGTTTCGGGGTGGAGGACTGCCGTCAGGTTGTCGACTTGCTGGGCCTTTGGGGCGATGCGTCCGACAACATACCGGGAATAGCGGGGGTGGGGGAGAAGACCGCCAAGAAGCTCATCGCCCAGTTCGGCTCCATCGAGCAGATGATAGCCCATGCCGACGATATCAAGAACGAACGTCTTCGCACGATGGTGATCGACGGCGCCGAGCAGGCCATCTTCTCGAAGAAACTGGCCACCATACGTCTCGATGCTCCTGTCGCTTTCGACGAAGAGGCCCTGCGGAATGTAGAACCGGACTATGCCCGGCTGCGCCAGTTGTGCGACGAGCTGGAGTTCCGCCAGCTTGCACGCCGCATATTCACCGACCTCTCTGTTGCCCAGCCCGACAAGGCTATGCAGTGGAACGGTCGGGGCAGCACCCCACCTGCCGACATCATGGATGCTCCTGGTGGACAGCTGTCGATGTTCGCCATGCAGGGTAGAGACGACGGTACCGAAGCCGTCGATGAGCCCGCTCCGGCTCCTTTCACTGCCTTGCCGCTCACCGACGATGTGTTGAGGATGCTCGGCGACCGCGACGTGTCTATCGTCACCGCAGGTCCCCTCGTGGTGCTGGCCGCTGACGCCGACAGTGTGTGGAGCGCCAATATCGGCGACGTCGACATAGCCCTGCTGACGGCTGTCGTCGCCAACCCCACGACATGCAAGATATGCTACGACCTCAAAGCCCTCAAATACTATCTCGTCGAACTTGGTGCCCCGTCGGAGTACCCTAAGGGCAACATCTTCGATGTGCAGCTGGTGCACTATCTGCTCGACGCCGAGATGCGCCATTCGCTTGAGTTTGTCTGTTCGCAGATGCTTGCTTTCGAGCCGCACACACCGCAGGAACAGGCTTCGGCACTGTGGCAGCTCTATCCTTTGATGGCTGCACGTCTGGCCGACGCCTCGCTCAAAGGGCTCTACAGCACTGTCGAGCTGCCACTGGTGGATGTGCTCTACGACATGGAGTGCAGCGGTGTCCGTATCGATACCGATGCCCTTACGGCCTACGCTGCCCGTCTGACCGACGAGCAGCACGCCATACAGCAACGTATCTACGAGTTGGCCGGCACCGAGTTCAACATAGCCTCGACACGCCAGTTGGGCGAGGTGCTCTACGAACGGCTCAAGGTCACCGACCGTCCTCCACGCACAGCCACCAAACAGTATTCTACCGCCGAAGATGTTTTGGTAAAACTTGCTGACCGACATGCCATTATACCACTCATCCTCGAGTATCGCTCTATATCCAAACTGGTGGGTACCTATCTCGACTCGTTCCCCAGACTGATTAGTCCTGTCAGCGGACGCCTGCACACGGTCTACAACCAGACGGTTACAGCCACCGGACGCCTCTCGTCGTCAAACCCTAACCTGCAGAACATACCTATCCGCACCGAACGCGGCCGCGAGATACGACGTGCCTTTGTGCCGGCCGACGACGACCATCTGATACTGGCTGCCGACTACTCGCAAATCGAACTGCGTATCATCGCATCGCTCGCCAAGGACCGCCATATGCTCGATGCGTTCAAGGGCGGTTTCGACATCCATGCCGCCACAGCCGCCAAGATCTACCATACCGACATCGGCCAGGTCTCCAAAGACCAACGCCGCAACGCCAAAAGCGTCAACTTCGGTATCGTGTACGGCATCTCCGCCTTCGGCCTCGCCGAACAGCTGTCTATACCGCGCAAGGAGGCAGCCGACCTCATCGACGAATATTTCACACAGTATCCCGACATTGCCGCCTTTATAGAAGAGAGCAAACGCTTCGCACGCGAGCATGGCTATGCACAGACCTTGCTCGGACGTCGCCGTTACCTGCCGGACATCAACTCGCGCAATGCTGCCGCCAGATCGTTTGCCGAACGCAACGCTGTCAATATGCCCATCCAGGGCACTTCGGCCGACATGATCAAGCTGGCCATGGTGCATATCCACGACGAGTTGCTGCACCGCAAGCTTCGCACACGCATGACGCTGCAGGTGCACGACGAGCTGGTGTTCGACCTCTATCGTGCCGAAGAGGCCGAGGTGCGCGACCTTGTCGAACATCACATGAAAAACGCACTACCTCTCGACGGCATCGACATAGAAGTGGGTATCGGTGTCGGTGACAACTGGCTGGAAGCGCATTAGGCATGCAGTATGCGTTAGTACACTTTCATTAAACCATTAAACGCTAAACTCACGCCACCGACTCTAAACTCTAAACACTAAACTCTAAACCAGAATACAACGATATGCACCTACGTATTCTCACACTGATTATCTTGCTGGCTTTTGCCTTGCCAATGGCAGCACAGCAGCCTTGGAACTTCGTGACTGTCGAAGAGGCTTGTCGCGACGATGCTTTCCTCATATTGCCCCCCGACAGTTTGCGTGCCGCTGTGCTCAAAGCCTCGGGAGGCAAGGCCGATTTCAACGTGTCGTACCACATATCAGGCCCCTACAAGTCGTTTGGCCGTCGCACGGTGCGTTTCCAGAACGGCGACGCCGACTTCCGCATACCTGTTGGACTTGCCGAGGAGCTGTTGCCCTACCTGGTGTCGCACAGCTACTGGCGGTCGCGCTACGAGACGTGGTCGTCGTGGACGTTTATCGACATGACGCAGGTCACCTCGCTCATCGAAGTCGACACCACCGACCGCCGCTATGGCGACTACAGTCCGCTGCTGTGGCGTGGCTATACGTTTGTGCCGTCGGAAGAATGGCCTGTCAGCTTCAAGGTGACGACCAACACGGGCACCGCACAGACGCTCACCCTGCGTGCTGTGGAACGGCTTGCAAAATGGGGCGCTTTCTGCACCTATAGCCAATGGCTTGTTCACGACAAGAGCGTACGCGAACAACGTCGCCGCGAGAATGACCGTGCCGACAGCCTTCAGCGTCAACTCGACTCGCTTGCGGGCATCGGCGACTGGGCAAGCCGCCATGCCGACAGCCTGCTGACGGCCATGCAGAACGACTCGTTGGCAGCCGTAGCCGAACAGAACCGTGTCGAGGTGGAGCGTGCCAAGGCCCGCATGAACCGCGACGAGATATTTCTCATGAACATCAAGCCGGCCCGTAGCGACTATATGTTTGGCTTGGAGTATAATTTCTACAACTGTTTCAACAAGACTGTCACCAAGATCGAGATTACCGTTGTCCCCTACAACGATCGCGGACGGATACAGGAGGACAAGTTCCACCGTTCGGTGCGCACCGTCCGCTGCATGGGGCCCATACGCCCCGGCTCGCCGGCACCATATCTTTTCGACGAGCTTTTCTGGGACGACCGTGGCCGCATCAGGTATATGCGTACCACCAGCATCGTCTTCTATTTCACCGACGGCACCGTACGTTCCTACGATGGCTACAATCAGGTGATGAGTCATGTGCTGAAGTAGCGGGGGGCTTGTCGCACGAAAACAAAGAGCTGCGGGTTTTTCTTAAAACCCACAGCTCTTCTGTTTTTTTGGGGGGTGCGTACACGAGTGGTACGCCCATAGGGTGTTTATTTCTTCACAATCTTCTCGGTGTAGATACCCTGGGCGGTGGTGACGCGCACCATGTACATGCCGTCGGCGATGGCGCCGAGGTCGATGTGGCTGGCGGTACCGGTCATCACGGTGCGTCCGGCCATATCCATCACCTCGACCTTCTGCAGGCCTTCGGCGCTGACGTTAAGCATACGGCTGACGGGGTTGGGGTAGATGGCCACGTTGGCTTGCGCTGCGTCGATGCCGGTGACGGTGCCGGCAGTGACTATCTTTATCTCGTCGAGGATGATGGCATAGCCGCCTTCGGTGTTATAGTGGCGGAAAGCCACCTTGAAGGTGCCGCTGACGCTGGAGGGTATGTTGGCCACGCGCTGCGAGAAGCTGGTGGTCTGTGCGCCAAGGGTCTCCTCGTAGATCATTGTCTCGGCACCGTTCTCGTCGATGATGTAGACGGCGTAGTGGTCGGTGGGATAATCCTCGACATAGGTCATCACCTTCCAGCAAAGGTCGTAGCTGCCTTCGTCGGGCATGGTGAGGGTGGGGCTGTAGAGCCAGTTGTCGGGGGCGATGTCGATAATCCAGATGCCGTAGTAGCTCACTGCCGACAGGGAATACACCTGGCCGTCGACGCCGCTGCCTGCGCAGGCGAACCATCCGCTCTCAACCTCGCCGTCGCTGCGGCTGGTCCAGCAGTGCAGACCGTCGCTGAAGTCGGGTGTGTAGGGCAGGGGGAAGTTGTCGCAGAAGAACACCTCGACGTCCATGCTCTCGGTGGTGGTGCCTACGCTGTTGGTGGCCGACACTTCGACGGTGTGGGTGCCGACGGTGGTGAAGGTGTAGGTCAGCTCGGCGCCTGTCACGCTCTGCACGGTGCCGTCGACGCTCCAAGTGAAGGTGTCGGCCATGGTGCTGATGGCGGTGAAGGTGGCAGGGATGCCGGTGCCGACGCTGGCATTGCCGGTCAGCATGACGGCGGGCTCGCTCAGCACGTCGATGCTGAGGCTGTCGATGTAGAGATAGTAGGCGTAGTTGCCATAGTAGTCGATGGCCACATACTTGGTGCCTGCGGGCAGGGGGAACTTGGCCTCCATCCACTCGCCGACGGCAGGCAGGCTGCTCATGTCGTAGATGGTGGTGAAACTGCTGATATTGCTGTTGGTTGTGGAAGCCATCACGCGGAACAGGTCGCCGCTGTTGTAGGCGTAGTACATGAACGACAGCATGTAGTCGCTGCCTGCGGGCAGGTCGATCTCGGGGCTGATGAGATACTGGTTGTAGTCGTCGGCACTGTTGTAGCTGCTGAAGCTGAAGCTGAACAGACCTTCGTAGTACTCCTCGGAGGTGATGCCGAATTCATCGTCGTTGGCGGGATCCATGCTGACGGTCAGCCAGCAGGGGATGGGCGTCTCGAAGTCGAGGATGTAGGGGAAGTTGTCGATGGTATTGCATTCGATGACGTCGACGTCGAGGGTGGCCACGGTGGTGCCCTCGGTGTTGGTGGCCGACACTTCGACGGTCACCGTGCCACCGGTCTCCCACACGGCATATAAGGTGTTGCCGGAGGCGCTGGTGTAGTCGGCGGTGACGTTCCAGCTGTAGCTGTCGGCGTTGGGGCTGACGGCCGTGAAGACGGCGGTGTCGCCGGTGCGGACAACGGAAGGACCTTCGATGGTGACCATGGGCGGCAGGTCGATGTGGGTGTCGCTGACAACGCGGATCATCCATGTGTAGTTGGCGCCAAGGTTGCCGACGAGGTCCCAGTCGACGCCGTCGATGGAGGCCCACTTGCCGTTGTCGTAGTCGTTGGGCGACACGGCGGAGGCAGGATAGGGCAGGTCGGCGTTGTAGAACCACACGAACAGGTCGTGACCCTGCGTGATGGACAGCGGGGTGGCGAGGGTTATGGTCTTCCAGCTCATGGTGTCGGACGCCACGGCAGTGATGCTCTGCGTCAGCAGCGGCGTTGCGCCAAGGCTGTCCTGGCAGATGTTCATCGAATAGGTGCCGATGCCGTTGGAGGCGTCGCCGATAAAGAGCTGCACGCTCTCGATGGTGTTGCGGCCCACAAGGGCTGCGGCTTCCATCTTGATGCCCCAATAGACGCCGTTGCCGCCGGTGCCGATGCCGGTGACGTACGTCTCGTTGCCGCAATAGCTCATGGTGTCGCCCCACAGGGGATTGCCGCTTGTCTTTGCCGACGCTTTGGTGGCGCGGAGGTGGTTCTTGACTATCTCCTTGGTCGTGAGCCCGCGACTGGTGGAGAGCTGCGCAAAGCCGCTGGTCATCAGCAGGAGGGCTGCTGTCAGTGTCAATATTTTTTTCATCATTGTTGTGTTTTTGTGTTCGTTGTTATTATTTTGCACTGCTGATAAAGGGGTACTTGTAGTCGCTGGCTGGGTTGAAGGTCTCTTTGACGGCCTGCGGGCTGACCCAGCGCAACAGGTTCAGGTAGGAGCCGGCCTTGTCGTTGGTGCCGCTGGCGCGGGCACCGCCAAAGGGCTGCTGTCCGACGACGGCGCCGGTGGGCTTGTCGTTGAAGTAGATGTTGCCTGCGGCGTTCTTCAGCAGGTCGTAGCCTGAACGCAAGGCCTTGCGGTCGTTGGCGAAGATGGCACCTGTCAGGGCGTAGGGCGAGGTGCTGTCGCACAGCTGGCAGGTCTTCTCGTAGTCGCGGTCCTCGTAGACGTAGATGGTGATGATGGGTCCGAAGATTTCTTCGCACATGCTCTTGTAGTCGGGTTTCTTGGCCAGGATGACGGTGGGCTCGATGTACCAGCCGGTCTTTTTGTCGCACTTGCCGCCGAAGACCACCTCGGCGTCTTTGCTGCGCTTGGCGTGGTCGATATAAGCCTTGCAGTTGTCGAACGAAGCCTCGTCGATGACGGCGTTGACGAACGCCGAGAAGTCGCGCACGTCGCCCATCTTGATTTCTTTCAACATGCGTCCGATAATCTTCTCCACCTTGGGCCACATCGAGGTGGGCACGTAGGCGCGGCTGGCTGCGGAGCATTTCTGTCCCTGGAACTCGAAGGCGCCACGCACGATGGCTGTAGCCACCTGGTCGGGGTCGGCGCTCTTGTGCACCATGATGAAGTCTTTGCCGCCCGTCTCGCCCACAATCTTGGGATAGCTCTTATAGTGGTCGATGTTCTGTCCGATGGCTTTCCAGAATCCCTTGAAGGTGGCGGTGCTGCCGGTGAAGTGGACACCGGCCAGGTTCTCGTCGGCGAAGGCCACCTTGCCGATCAGGGCGCCGCTGCCGGGCAGGAAGTTGACCACGCCGTCGGGCAGGCCGGCCTCTTTGTAGATCTTCATAAGCAGGTAGTTGCTCAGCATGGCCGTCGTCGACGGTTTCCAGATGCACACGTTGCCCATCAACACGGGGCTCATGCACAGGTTGCTGGCGATGCTTGTGAAGTTGAACGGCGTGATGGCGAAGACGAAACCTTCCAGCGGACGGTAGGTGACATAGTTGAGCGTGCCCTTGTCGCTGCACGGCTGGTCGCTGTAGATCTGGCTGGCATAGAACGTGTTGTAGCGCAGGAAGTCGACCAGCTCGCAGGCGCTGTCGATCTCGGCCTGCATCGTCGTCTTGCCCTGGCCCAACATGGTTGCGGCGTTGATGAGGTAGCGGTACTTGCCGCTGACGAGGGTGGCAATCTTCATCATGACGCTGGCACGGTCGATCCACGGCGTCTCGGCCCATTCTTTCTGGGCCTTCATGGCGGCGGCGATGGCGGCCTTCACCTCTTTTTCGCCCACCTTGTAGTAGCGGGCCAACACATGTTTGTTCTCCGTCGGCATCACTATCTCGCCCATGTCTTTCGTCTTCACCTCTTTGCCGCCGATGATGGCGGGTATCTCGGTGACGGTGGCATAGAGCTCGTCGAGGGCCTTGCGGATCTCTTTTCTCTCTTCGCTGCCGGGAGCGTAGCCTTTCACAGGCTCGTTGTCCGGCTTCGGAAACATGAAAATGCTGTTGTTCATAGGGATATAATAAATAATTGGTTTATAACTCTAAACTCTAAACTCTAAACTCTAAACTCTAAACGTTCTTCAGCCACTGGTCGAACCAGTCGATGAAGTTGCGGTGCCACAGCAGGCTGTTCTGCGGTTTCAGCACCCAGTGTGTCTCGTCGGGGAAGTAGAGGTAGCGGCTGGGGATGTGGCGCATCTGGGCGGCGTTGTAGGCAGCCATGCCCTCGCTTGCCACGATGCGGAAGTCGAACTCGGAGTGGATGACGCAGATGGGGGTGTTCCACTTGTCGACAAACAGGTGTGGCGAGTTGGCGTAGCTCTTCTTGACCACGGGGTTGTTCCAGTCCCAGTAGGGGCCGCCGAGGTCCCAGTTGTCGAACCACATCTCCTCGGTCTCGAGATACTGCTGCTCGAAGTTGAACATGCCGTTGTGAGCCAGGAAGGCCTTGAAGCGGCGGCCTTCGTCGTAGCCGTTCACGTCGTGGTTGTGTCCGGCAAGCCAGTAGATGCTGTAGCCTCCGAACGAGGCGCCGCAGGCGCCGATGCGCTCGCGGTCGATCTGCGGTATGTTGGCCGCCGCCCAGTCGGTGGCTGTCATATAGTCCTGCATGCACAGTCCGCCATAGTCCTTGGAAATCTCCTCGAGCCACTCCATGCCGAAGCCCGGACAGCCGCGACGGTTGGGTGCGATGACGAAGTAGCCGGCACCGCTCATCACCTCGAAGTTCCAACGGGTGCTCCAGAACTGGCTCACCATGCTCTGCGGGCCGCCTTCGCAGAAGAGCAGGGCAGGGTAGGTCTTGTCGGGGCTGTAGTCGTAGGGGTAGATGATCCAGGTGAGCATCTCCTGTCCGTCGACGGTCTTTATCCACTCCTCGCGCACGTCGCCCATCCTGACCTGCGACAGCACATCGTCGTTGAACGTGCTTATCTTGGTGCCTTCGGCGGCGGTGTCGGTAAGGTTGTAGGCGTAGAGGGTGGCGGGGTACTGCATGCTGACTTGCGTGGCCACTATCTTGTCGCCGGCCAGCTGTATGCCGTTCACGTCGTGGTAGCCGTGGGAGATTTGGCGTATGGCTTTCGTCTCGCGGTCGAAGGTGAAGATCTCGTTCATGCCGCGGTACATGACGACGGCGTACAGGTCGCGGTCGCCCACGCCCCACACGATGTTCATCACACCGTAGTCGAAGTCCTCGGTCAGGTCGGTAGTCTGTCCGCTTTCGACGTCTATCACCATCAGGCGCAGCTTGTCGCTCTCGTAGCCGTCGCGTTCCATGCTCTCCCATGCCACCATCTTGCCGTCGTGGCTGAAGACGGGGTTCTGGTCGTAGCCCATGATGCCTTCGCTGAGGTTGCGTGTCTCGCCGGTGGCGATGTCGTAGAGGTAGATGTCGCTGTTGGTCGAGTGGGCATAGTCGTAGCCGGTCTTCTTGCGGCAGGTGTATACTATCTGCCTGCCGTCGGGGCTGTAGTTGAACTGCTCCGTGCCGCCCCAAGGACGCATCGGGCACTCGTAGTCGCCGTCCACAATGTCCACCGCCTTGTCCATGTCGGCCTTGCCGTTATGCAGGGCGACGAGGTAGATCTGCGGTATCTCGTCGACCCACTGGTCCCAATGGCGGTACATCAAGTCTTCGTTGATGCGGCCGGTGGTCTTGTTGAGACCCTTGTAGAGCTTGTCGAGGTGTTCGGGACGCTCGACGGGTATGGTGCTGATGTACACCAGCGAGCTCTTGTCGGGAGCCAGCTTGAATCCCTCGAAGCCGCGTTCGTTCTCGGCCACCACAGTCTCGTGCTTGGTGTTGAGGTTCATGGAGATAATCTGGTTGCCGCGACAGTACATGACGGTGTTGTCGTCGACCCACACGGGGTTGAACTCGCTTGCGGCGGTGGCTGTCAGGCGCTGTTCGCCGGTGCCGTCGGTGGCCATGCAGTAGAGGTCGGCGTTGTTCTTGTTCTGCTCCATGTCGGTGTAACGCACAGTGTAGAGCACCTTGCTGCCGTCGGGGCTGACGGCATACTCGCTCATCACGCCAAGGCTCCACATCACCTCGGGTGTGAAGCGGCCGTCCTGGACCGTCACGTCGGGCTTGCCTACGACATTGGACTCTTGTTTAGGTTGGCAGGCTGCAAAAAACAGGGCTCCTGCCGTCAAAACCAATAATGTCTTTCTCATCTAGTTGAAGGTTTTAATATTTAGTTTTCAAACCATTTATATCTCTTTCAGCTCTTCTTTTGTCGTCACGGGGGTGCGCACGTCGACGCCGTAGAAGTTGAAGCCCGAATGGCCGGGCTCGACGATGTCGATATATTCTGTGTAGAGGCTGACAGGCTCGAAGGTGAGACTGTAGTTGAGCATGTCGTAGCCGCCGCGGTTGTGTGCGAAATGCGACTCTTCGGGATAGATGGCTATGCCTTCGGCACGCACCAGCTTGTACCTGTTGTGTGTCGCGCAGTCCTCAAGGTAGATGTCGCCGCTGACGTAGATGCCACGGTCGTTGAGCGGACGATGGTCGGGAGTGCGGTCGCGGTACTGGAAGTATATCTTCACGCCGTCGCGGTCGATGTCCACTTTCTCTATGCTGACCAACTCGGCGTAGGGGTTGCAGCTCGCATAGTATGGGTATTCCACCGTGCGCGGTATGCGCGGCTTTATCGGGTCGGGGGTGCGCGGGTCGCCCGGCGCCGCCTGTTTCTCGGCCTTCGGCTGCCTCACACGTTCGTGCTCGAAGTCGCTGCTTGCGGCGTAGCACTTCATCGAGGCGTCGAAGGCAAAGGTGATGCCCCCCATAGGTGCGCCGCTGACGTGTGTCGCACGGTTGCGCAAACGGTACTGCCGATACAGCGGTGCCGCCGAAGTGCCGCTCAGCGACACGTTGTTGTAGGCCACCTTGGTGCCTTCGCGTCCATCGCTGATGGTGGCATCGGGACGCCCGAACTCGTTCACTATGTCGTAGTAGCTCCGTCCGACATAGATGTCTTCAAGGTCGGCATCGGCCGACACATATCGGCTGCTCCAGCATCCGGCAAGCAGCAACGGCAACAATGCCAGCAGCGACGTCTTTCTCATAGCTAGTGACATTTATTATTCATCCATGAATTTACCGTTGTCGAAACGGCCTTCGAGTGTGGTGCCGTCGGGGGCGGTGTATCTGCCGCGCCCGTCGAACTGGTCGTTGCGCCACGTGCCTTCGTAGCGTCCGCCGTCCTTGTAGACGCACGTACCCTGTCCCTCGCGTTTGTCGTTGACCCAGTTGCCTGTGTATGTGGTGCCGTCCTCGAAGGTGATGGTGCCCTGTCCCGTCATGTGCCCCATGACGAAGGAGCCCTCGTAGCGGTCGCCGTTCGACCACACTTTGATGCCCTGTCCGTGCGGTGCCCCGTTCACGAACGGTCCGTCGTAGCGTGTGCCGTCGGGCCACTGCAGGTAGCCTGTGCCATTGCCCATGCCCGTCCAGTCGCCTTCCATCACATTGCCGTTCGGAAAACGGAACGTGCCGTGACCCTTGATGCTGTTCTTCTTCCACTGGCCGGAGTAGACGATGCCGGTCGACCAATAATAGGTGCCTTCGCCTTCTTGGCTGCCTTTGACCCACTGTCCGTCGTAGCGGTCGCCGTTGGGCCACACCATCAGCCCTTTGCCGTTGATTTTGCCTTTGCCGTCGCGCTGTCCGGTGTAGACACGTCCGTCGTCGTAGGTCGTCGTCTCCACCACCTGGGCCGTCGCGGCACCAGCCAGCATGATGCCTAATACAAGAATAACACTCTTTTTCATGGTTGTATTGACTTTAAGGTTTTAAGGTTAAGGTTAACGTTAAGGTTAAGGTTTAGGTTAAGGTTAACGTTATGTTTATTACACCCACTCTTGATTCTCGAAGTGCTGTTTTTTGATGAAGATGCCCAGCTTGTAGAAGTTGAACTGCCTCAGCGAGATGCCGATGCCGCTGACGAAGTGCGACTCCATCGGACTGCGCAGCATACGGAACAGCTGGTACACTACCTTGTGCATGCCCAGGGTGCGTATCCTCCCGTAGGTGCGCAGCAGGTTCACCGTCTGGCAGAAGCGCTGGTCTTCCCACATGATGTTGTATATGGCTACCATGTGTCCCACCTCCTCCACCATCGTGTGCAGGAACTCGGCGTTGTCCTTCACCCGTCCGCACGTGACAGGGTTGTCGATGTGTGTGACGGGTATCTCGGCCTGTTCCAGGCGATAGCCCAGCAACAGGTCCTCATGTCCGTATTTTAGCAGGCGTTTGTCGAACTTGATGTTCTCCAGCACGTCGCGTCTGATGGCGAAGTTGTTGGTCATGAAAGTACGGTAGGGGTGCTTGCTGCGTTCCCCTGCACCGAGGCTTTCGGTCTGTTTGCCATAGAGGTAGTGCAGGCGGTGCTCATTGTCGTTGCCGCGCTCGTCGTAGATGCGTCCGCCGACGACAACCTGCGGGTTGCTCTCCAGAGCCCGGGCATACTTCTGCAGGAACTTGTTGTCCTCCACCAGCGAATCGTCGTCGAGGAACAGCAGATACTCGCCCGTGGTGTATTTCAGGAACAGGCTGCGTATGCGTGTGTTCCCCACGTTCTCGGCCAGCTTGACGTACTGTCCGAAATCCTCGAGCCCCTTGTTCTGGTTGATGTAGTAGCCCGACGAATGGTCGTCGATGCAGACTATCTCGACGTCCACCTTGTTGCTTTTGGCCTGGTTGGCAAGCCGTCGGGCGAGGGGGTAGGCGTAGTAGTTGTGTATCGGTATGCAGATGGATATCATTGCGTTGCTTTTCTTTGTATTAAAGGGATATTACAGATTTCAATTTTCAACTTTCGATTTCCAATTGATGGTCAGGTTGTCGTAGGCCAGCTCGACATTTGGGGGCAGGGTGGGGGACACTGCGCTGTGGAGCCCCATCTCGTGGCTTATGTGTGTCAGGTAGGCGTGGCGTGGTGCCACCTGTTCTATCACCTGCAGGGCTTCGGGCAGCGAGTAGTGCGAGAAGTGGTGCTCCTGCCGCAAGGCGTTGAGCACCAGCACATCCAGCCCACGCAGCTTGCCGAGCTCCTCGGGGGCTATATGGTTGGCGTCGGTGATATACGCCAGTGCCCCTATGCGGTAGCCGAGTACAGGCAGGTCTTTGTGCATGGCGTGTATAGGCACCACCGCGATGCCGCCGGCCACCTCGAAAGGTGTGTCGCCGACGGTATGCAGTTCGGCTTCGGGCAACCCCGGGAACTCGTGCGGCGCGAAGATGTAGTGGTAGTCGCGTTCGATGGCGTGGCGTGCCTCGCCGTTGAGATAGATGTCCATCTTGCGTCGCTGTACGTAGTTGAACGAGCGTATGTCGTCCAGTCCGCCCACATGGTCACGGTGGGCATGGGTGATGAGTATGGCGTCGAGGTGGTCGACGCCGTTTCGCAGCATCTGTGCACGGAAATCGGGCCCTATGTCGAAGAGTATGTTGACAGGCCTCGCCGGACGAGAGGTGACGTCGCCTTGGCTCTGTCCGGTGAGCGGGCTCCCGCCCCCTTCGTCAGGCTCAACCTGCAGCAGTGCCGAGGTGCGCAGACGGCAGTCGTGCACGTCGGACGAAGTGCAGACGCCGCAACGGCAGGCAATGACGGGGATGCCCTGCGAGGTACCGGTGCCAAGGAAGGTCAGTTTCATCCGTTCTCCCTGCTAGTCAACTTAAACCCTACACCATGCACGTTGACAATCTCCACCGACGGGTCAGCCTTCAGGTATTTGCGCAGCTTGGTGATGTATACGTCCATCGAGCGGGCGGCAAAGTAGCTGTCGTCCTTCCATATCTTCTGCAACGTCGTGTTGCGGTCGACCAGCTGTCCGTAGTTGATGGCGAAGATGCGTAGCAGGTCGCACTCCTTCGCCGTCAGGCGCTGTATGTTGTCGCCGCACACAAGCGTCTGGTGAATATAGTCGAATTCAAAGTTACCGAAGCGGAACACATTCTTGTCGGGACGGTCCACGTTGAACGACCGTCGCATAGTGGCCCCCAGACGTGCAAGCAGCTCTTCCATGCTGAACGGCTTGGTGATATAGTCGTCGGCACCCACCTCGAACCCCTTCAGCTTGTCGGCTTCCAGGTTCTTGGCCGTCAGGAAGATAATGGGCACCTTCTTGTCGATTCGCCGTATATCCTTCGCCACAGCGAAGCCGTCCTTCAAGGGCATCATCACGTCCAGGATGCAAGCGTCCACATCCTCGCTGTCGAACAGATGCATGGCCTCATTGCCGTCTTTTGCCCACACTACGGTGTAACCCTTTTGGGTCAAGTAGGCCTTGAGGATAGTCCCCAGGTTGGGGTCGTCTTCCGCTACCAAAAGTTTAATTCCGAGGTTCATATCTGCTAATTTAATTGTTTAATCGTTTAATTGTTTAATCGTTGTCGACAACAGTTCAACAATTAAACAATTCAACAGTTCAACAGTTTTGTATGACAATAACAAAAAAAATTGCTTTATATTGTGTAAAGTGTTAAATTTTTTTTGTTAATTAACCAGATGGAGGGGAGGGGGGGGCTACTCTCCGGCCGCCTTGAGCACCGACTGTATATATCCCTCGCGCCAGCGGCCGTGCGATGCAAAAATGTCGTCGGTCGGACGGCTGAGGCTTTCGACAAGCAGATGGGTGTTGTCCTGATGCTCTATGCTTTCCAGGGCTTCGGCTATGTGCTGCCAGTCGTGGCCGGAATAGAGCAGGGGTATGAAGTTGGCCAGGTCGAAGTTGCGCAGCACCATGTTGTCGATGCCTTCGGTCTCTATGCGGCTGTGTGCACGTGCCAGCTTTATCTCGCCCACCTCCTGCAGCACTTGTATATATTTCTCGTAGAGCACATACTCGTTGAGCAGGAACGCCACCTCGATGTCGCTCAGCCCTTCCCACATCTTGACAGGCAACGGGCGTGCCACAAAGCGTCCCAGCATGAAACTGCCCGCCGTCAGCCCCGACAAGCCCTGCTTGCAGCATGCCGGTTGCACACGGTGGAAGAAGTCGATCTTGTTGTCGGTGGAGAGCAGGTTGAACAGTCGGCTCTGGTCGTTGTGGTCGCCCATGCGGCTCTGCAGCACACCGCCCACATAGTCGTCGGGACGTGTCTGGTACCAGCTGTTCACTATGTCGGAGGCTTTCTTGGGCTTGTCCTGCAGGTCGCAGCGTATCAGGCGTGCCAGTTTGTTGATGTCGGTTATGTGCATCGCCTGCTGCGAGCCTACGATGCGTTGGTATTGCAGGTACGCCACCTTCATCTGCTCGAAGAACTCCTTCTCGTCGTCGCTCAACTCGACGGGTGCGCCTTGCAGATACTTGGTGAACCGTGCCGGCCGGAAGTCGGCCTGTCCGCGGTAGAGCGTCTGTCTGCGCGAGCTCAGCGTTATCAGTTCGTCCTCGGCAATGGTGATCCCTTCGCTGTTGACGATGGCCCCGTGCTCGATGCGTACGCCGTACGCGCCGAGGTCCATGAATGCCGGTATGCCGTAGCCACGGCAGGCCGTGACCACATGTATGGCCGCCGGCATCATCGACAGTATGGCGTCGACCTCGTTGAGGGTGATGGTGTCCTCGGGCACGAAATGTTGCTGGCAGAGGCATACGTTCTGCCCCTTGGCCTTCCAGTGGCGGGCACGCGCCACCGAGAAACACAGCCGCGCCGAGATGGCGGTGCGCGGAAGCACCGACAGGCCGTGGGCGAAGAACTGCAGCTTGGCCAACGAGCGGTCGTCGATCGAGGCCGACACTATCTGGCGCAGGTGGTATGGCTTGATGACGTCCATCACGGCTGCGTCGTCGATGATGCCGTCGTTGCGCATCTCGGTCGCCGAGATGAGTGCCGCACGGCCCGTCAGCTCCGAGGCGTTCAGCTGTAGCACCGAGAAAAGGCTCAACTGTCGCGGACGTGTCTCGACGGCGAACTCGATGGTGACAGGCGTCTTGTAGCGGTTTTCCAGCTTTTTCAGCAACGGGTCGAAATGGTATACGGCGGGGAACTCGCGGCGTATCTCGTTGCGGTCTAGGTAGGCGCGGTCCTCGGTGGTGACGTCGCCCGTCATGATTTCCTCGCCGAAGATGTTGCGGTAGCTCTCTATCTGCTTGCCCACGCCGGTGCGCGAATGGCGGCTGTAGAGCACACCCGGGTAGCTCTCGTTGTTGCCGATGGTCCAAACCATGCGTTGCAGTATGAAGCTCGGGAAGGCCTGCTTGCCCTGCATGAAGGTGAGGATGAGGTCCGAATTCTCCTCGTAGAAACGTCGCACATACAGAGCCAGCTGCAGCGCCTGGTAGTGTGCGTCGTCGAGCAGACGCCCGTCGACCTGCTTTATACGCTCCTCCAGCTGGGCGATACGCTCCATCTGCGCCTCGTGGCTCAGGCTCACGTCGCTGCGCCCGTAGCGGTGCTCTATGCCCAGCATCTCGCTGATGGTGTGCAACGTGCTGAGGTACACCCGGCCTGCCATAGTGCCGTCGTACATCGTACGCAGGGCATTGTAGGCGGTGCATGTCACACCGATGTTGAGCAGCGTGGGCATGAGCCCCGGTATGTACTGCGGCATGGCACAGCGTATGGCGAACACCAGCGGATTGTGGCTGTCGCCCAGACGGCACCGCGTCATCACCTCGAGGTCGCCAATGGCCTGTTCGAGCAGCACCGGCATGCGTTCCGGCTGGCGGAAGGCACTGGCGGTGAGGATGCAGAAATCGGGCACAGGGTAGTTGTTGTGCGTGAGCTCCATCAGCATACGTCCCTTGTAGCTGATTTCCTCGTCGGTGAAAGTACCTGTGCTGAGCGTGGTGATGAGTTCGGTCGACCCTTCCAGCGGGTGACTGTCGACATACTCGACGCACTGCCTGCGGAAGTCGTCGCGGTGCTGTTCAAGCCCGGCCGGGGCTGTGCCTGTCGCGCGCTCGTCGAGCAGCATCTCGAGGTAGTGGCGCTGCTCGGCACCGTGCAGCTTCAGCATGCAGTACATGTCGTACCACCGTGGCGGGAACTCGTGTTCCTGCCCGCCAGCCTCGCCCTCGACGCGGTATATCACCGTGCCGGGCTTGTTGCCCTCAAGGCGGTTCTGCGGGTCTTCGCTGTCGTGGTTGAAGATTTCCCGCCCTTCGCGGGCATAGAGCTGCACCATGTGGTAGTTGGGGTAGCTCGCTCGGATGCGTAGACTCTTGACAGTCATTTCAATCACTCACAAGGTTGTCGGACGAGGCTCCCGACATGATGGCCTCGAACATCTCTTCGGGCGTGAGGCCGAGGAACTGTATGGTCTTGCGCGTGTCGCCTGCCAGCGGGTGTTCGGGGTAAGCGTCGACGAAGTGGGTATATACTGCACGTGCCGAGTCGTAGTTCTCAACACACTCGTAGGCATAGCCTTTGAGGAACCAGCATCCGGCCACATCGTCGTAGTCGGGATGCAGTTTTATGATGCTGTCGAGCAGGGCGACAGCGGCGTCGCTCTGTCCGAGGGTGATCTCGAGGTCGGCAGCACGTTGCATATACATCGGCGTGAGGCTGTCGCCAGGAAACTGGGTGTAGAACCGGCGGTAACGTCCGATCATGTCCGACAGCACGCTGTCGACACCGTCTATCTCGGCGAAGGTCAGGTCGATAGTCTGCTCCTGCTCCTCGATGTCTTTTATCATCTCTTCACGGTCGGCCTTGTGTCCGCATGCGGCCATCGTGGCGATGGCCATAAGGCAAAGGATTGTCTTTTTCATGGTTTTTCTCTTGTGTAGGTTTTCTTATTTTCTGTGTGTCGTCTTCATACGGTAGCGTGTGTGCACCTTGCCCGAGGCTATGTCGTTCAGCTTGCGCTTGAGCATGGTGCGTCGAAGGCTGCTCAGACGGTCGGTGAACACCTTGCCGTCAAGGTGGTCCACTTCGTGCTGCACGACGCGGGCGTAGAGGCCTTCTGCCGTGTCGGTGTGCTCGTTCCAGTCGGTGTCGTAGTAGCGTACCACGACGCTCTCGGGACGCAGCACATCTTCGTGTATGTCGGGCACCGACAGGCAGCCTTCGTTGAAGAACTTTTTCTCGCCCCGAAACTCGAGTATCTCGGGGTTGATGAGCGTATGTTCCTCGGTAGGGTCGCCGTAGGTGTCGGTCTTCTCGTCGTAGGGACGGAAGCCGATGACGACCACACGTATCGAGAGGTCTATCTGCGGGGCAGCCAGCCCCACGCCGTCGGCGGCGTACATGGTCTCGTACATGTTGGACACCAGCTCCTTGAGGTTCGGATAGCCCTGGTCTATCGGTTGCGCCGCTTTGCGCAATATCGGGTGGCCGTAGCCAACGATGGGTAGTATCATGGTTTAAAGTTTAAAGTTTAAAGTTTAAAGTTTAGTGTTTAGAGTTTAGAGTTTCAATTTCCAACCGTCCTCATGTAGTCCTGCAGCATGATGGTGGCGGCAACACGGTCGACAGTGCCCTTGTCGCGACGGTCTTTCTTGCGCAGTCCGCTGTCTATCATGCTGCGGAAGGCCATCTTCGACGTGAAACGTTCGTCGATGCGGGCCACCTCGCGGTCGGGGAACTCACGTTGCAGCATGGCGACGAAAGGCTCTATGAGCGCTGCCGACTCCGACGGGGTGCCGTCCATACGCTTTGCGTCGCCAACAACGAACAGGTCTACCTCCTCGCGTGCGCAATACTCTTTTATATATTGCATCACGTGGGGTGTCTCGACTGTCGCGAGGGCGGTGGCAATAATACGAACGGGGTCGGTCACTGCCAACCCCGTCCGTTTCTTTCCATAGTCTATGGCCATTATGCGACCCATCACACTTTTTTTGTGGCCCCTCTCGGGTTCGAACCAAGGACCCGCTGATTATGAGTCAGCTGCTCTAACCAACTGAGCTAAGGGGCCATGAAGACCGACGTTGTCCGATCGGCTTCAAAATCGGGTGCAAAAGTACTACTTTTTCTCGACATGACAAAATTTTTTTTTCATCATGCATAATATCAGCCATTTTTTACGTCTGGTGCGGCGGCTCGCTCTGGTACGCAGGCATCCCTGCCTGCGCTTTTGACGCCTGGTGCAGCGCCTCGCTCTGGTACGCAGGCATCCCTGCCTGCGCTTTTGCCGCCTGGTGCAGCGCCTCGCCCTGGTGCGCAGGCATCCCTGCCTGCGCCTCTTCCAGCGGCCCGGTCACCGTCACGCCACCCACATATTCCGTCGCACTCCACTCGCCGCGCTGGTCCTGCACCATGCCGAAGAGCTGCACCTCGCGGCCAGCCATCGCGTCGGGCAGCACCACGCTGACGCTCTTCGCCTTGCGGTACACCGGCGCCGCCAGGTAGCCCGTGCCCGTGGCGGGACAGTAGGCGTAGAGGTGCACCATGTCGTACGCCGCGCCGCCGCCACGCCCGAAGCGCACCGTCACCACGTTGTCCGCCGTACGCTCCGGCGCCTCGAACGCCACGCCGCGCGC
>FLNX01001152.1_pt1 | contig 27952 bp, 25 predicted proteins | sample 1140341 | NCBI WGS metagenome assembly FLNX01 (sample SAMEA3878208, study PRJEB12797) | bioreactor metagenome | biome: Moose rumen | place: Sweden | collected 2011-10 | reverse complement strand
AGCTGAGCCGCGGATGACAGGAATTTCATCGCCAGGGAAGTCGTAGGAAGACAGCAGCTCGCGCACTTCCATCTCCACCAGCTCCAGCAGCTCCTCGTCATCAACCATGTCGCACTTGTTCAGGAACACGATGATGTAGGGCACACCCACCTGGCGGGCCAGCAGGATGTGCTCACGGGTCTGGGGCATGGGACCGTCAGTTGCGGCCACCACCAGAATTGCACCGTCCATCTGGGCAGCACCGGTGATCATGTTCTTCACATAGTCAGCGTGGCCCGGGCAGTCAACGTGGGCATAGTGACGGGTCGCAGTGTCATACTCCACATGGGAGGTGTTGATGGTAATACCGCGTGCCTTTTCCTCAGGAGCGTTGTCAATCTGATCAAAGGCCTTGGCCTCGCCGCCGAACTTCTTTGCCAGCACATTGGTGATGGCTGCAGTCAGGGTGGTCTTGCCATGGTCCACGTGGCCGATGGTGCCTACGTTGACGTGGGTCTTTGTACGTTCAAATTTTTCCTTTGCCATAATAGCTTTTTCCTCAAATACAAACCTAAAGCTGTACCCGGCCTGGGCACAGCCGGATTTTCAGTTACTTGCTCTGACGGGACTCAATAACCGTCTCGGCAATGTTGTTGGGAGTCTCAGCATACTTGCCGAACTCCATCACGTGGGTAGCGCGGCCCTGGGTCTGGGAACGGAGATCGGTTGCATAGCCGAACATCTCAGCCAGAGGGACAAGAGCGTTGATGATCTTGCCGCCGGAGCTGTTGTCCTCCATGCCCTCCACAATGCCGCGGCGGCGGTTCAGGTCGCCGATGACATCGCCCATGTACTCCTCAGGGGTCTCAACCTCGACCTTCATGATGGGTTCCAGCAGAACTGGATTGCCCTTCTTGAAGGCTCCCTTGAAGGCCATGGAGGCAGCGGTCTTGAATGCCAGTTCGGAGGAGTCAACCTCGTGGTAGGAACCGTCATAGACCACAACCTTGACATCCACCACAGGATATCCTGCCAGAACGCCGCTGGCCACCTGCTCACGGCAACCCTTGTCGATGGCGGGAATGAACTCCTTGGGAATGACACCGCCGACAATCTCGCTGGCGAACTCGTAACCCTTGCCGGGCTCCAGAGGCTCAAGCCTGAGCCAGCAATGACCGTACTGGCCATGGCCGCCGGACTGACGGACGAACTTGCCTTCGCACTCCACAGTGCTGCGGATAGTCTCGCGGTAAGCCACCTGGGGCTTGCCCACATTGCAGTCAACCTTGAACTCGCGTCTCATGCGGTCGACGATGATGTCCAGGTGCAACTCGCCCATGCCGGCGATGATGGTCTGACCGGACTCCTCATCGGTGTGGACGCGGAAGGAAGGATCTTCCTGGGCCAGACGGTTCAGAGCCAGGGACATCTTCTCCTGGTCTGCCTTGGTCTTGGGCTCCACGGCCACGGAGATAACCGGATCCGGGAAGTCCATCCTCTCAAGGATGATAGGGCTGTTCTCGGCGCACAGGGTGTCACCGGTGGTGGCATCCTTCAGGCCGATGGCTGCGGCGATATCGCCGGCCAGGATCTCGGTGATCTCCTGACGCTTGTTGGCATGCATCTGCACGATACGGCCGAAACGCTCACGCTTCTGCTTCACGGGATTGAACACAAAGTCGCCCTGGTGCACAACGCCGGAGTAGCAGCGGATGAAGGTCAGGTTGCCCACGAAGGGATCGGTGGCAATCTTGAAGGCCAGAGCGGCAAAAGGCTCATTGTCGTCAGCCTTGCGGGTGTCAGGCTCGCCCTTCATGTTCTCGCCCTTCACATCAGGCACATCCACCGGTGAAGGCAGATAGTCGATGACAGCGTCGAGCATGGCCTGGACGCCCTTGTTCTTGAAAGCGGAGCCGCAGGTCACAGGGACGATCTCATTGTTCAGCACGCGCTTGCGCAGGGCCTTGCGGATCTCGTCCTCAGACAGTTCCTCACCGTTGAAGAACTTCTCCATGAGGGCCTCATCGGCCTCGGCGGCAGCCTCCACCAGGATCTGACGGTACTCATCAGCCTTCTCCTGGAGCTCTGCGGGGATATCCACATAGTCAAAGGTGACGCCCTGGTTTTCCTCGTGCCAGTTGATGGCCTTCATCTTGACCAGGTCAACCACGCCCTTGAAGTTGTCCTCGGCGCCCACAGGGATCTGCAGGGGAACGGGAACTGCATGAAGCTTGGTCTTGATCTGCTCCACAGCGCGGAAGAAGTTGGCGCCGGTGCGGTCCATCTTGTTCACGAAGGCAATGCGGGGCACATGGTACTTGTTGGCCTGGCGCCACACAGTCTCGGACTGGGGCTGAACGCCGCCGACAGCACAGTAAACCATGACAGCGCCGTCCAGGACACGCATGGAGCGCTCCACCTCAATGGTGAAGTCCACGTGTCCCGGGGTGTCGATGATGTTGATCCGGTGCTTGTCGTACTGGTGGGACATGCCGTCCCAGAAACAGGTGGTAGCGGCGGAGGTGATGGTTATGCCACGCTCCTGCTCCTGGGCCATCCAGTCCATGGTGGCAGCGCCGTCATGAACCTCACCGATCTTGTGGTTGACACCTGTGTAGAACAGGATGCGCTCAGTCGTGGTGGTCTTGCCGGCGTCAATGTGCGCTGAAATACCGATGTTGCGGTACAGCGATATGGGGGTTTCACGAGCCATAAAATTCCTCGAAGCTCACCGCGCGGCAGATGTCCGCGCGGCCTGAATGGATAACAGGGATTACCAGCGGTAATGTGCGAACGCCTTGTTGGCCTCAGCCATACGATGGACGTCCTCACGCTTTCTCACTGCACTGCCCTTGTTGTCGGATGCGTCCAGCAGCTCGCCGGCCAGACGCTGAGCCATGGACTTCTCACCGCGCTTGCGTGCAGCCTCAACCAGCCAGCGCATGGCCAGGGCGTTGCGGCGGGAGGGACGAACCTCCACCGGCACCTGATAGGTGGAACCGCCCACACGGCGGGACTTGACCTCAACGGAGGGGCGGATGTGATCCAGGGCTTCCTCAAAAATAACCAGATGATCCTTGCCGCTCTTGGATGCAATGATATCCAGAGCGCCGTAAACGATGCTTTCGGAGACAGACTTCTTGCCATCTACCATGACCACGTTGATGAACTTGGCCAGCAGTTCTGATCCGAACTTGGGATCAGGAAGGATTTTGCGCTGACCGACTTCGCGACGTCTCGGCATTTTTATAATTCCTTATTTTGACTTCAGGTTTTACCCAAAACTTTTAAAACAATTGGCGCTGTGCGCGTTTGGCCTTACTGACGGAGAGACGTCATTAAGCCTTGGGGCGCTTGACACCGTACTTGGAGCGGGCCTGCTTGCGGTCCTTGACACCGGCGCAGTCCAGGGATCCGCGGATGGTGTGGTAACGCACACCGGGGAGATCCTTGACACGGCCGCCGCGGATCAGCACCACTGAGTGCTCCTGCAGGTTGTGGCCTTCGCCTCCAATGTAGGATGTCACCTCAAAACCATTGGTAAGACGGACACGGCACACTTTACGCATGGCTGAGTTCGGCTTCTTAGGTGTTGTCGTGTATACGCGGGTGCACACGCCACGTCTCTGGGGGCAGCCGGCAAGCGCAGGAACTGCTGACTTGATGACCTTCCTCACCCGGGGCTTGCGAACCAGCTGGTTGATGGTTGCCATATATGGAACAAACTCCTAAACACTAGAAAAAAATAATAAAAAACCTTCCCTTAAGACAAAGGGCACTGCATATTACAATTAAGCGTGACCTGTGTCAAGCATTGGGCATGATCCCCTGGCAAAGCCGTCCCGGCACATCCTGCTGTGTCCGGGGAAGGGGTATGTGGCCATGTCCCGGCGCTGCCACCATGCCCTGAAAGCGCAGTGGATCCCCGGCCACCGGTGGAATGCTCCCGAGAAAAGCGAGGGGCCCCCGGCGGCAGCACCGCCGGAGACCCCGTCAGATCATCAGATGAAGGCAGTCCTCTGTGATCACAAGACGGACTGCATGGGTGCGCTAGCGCCCGCGGCCCTTTTTGCCGGATCCGCCCGGGGTGCCAGCTTCAGCCTTGCCGCCGGCAGCCGGGCGCAAGACGATCCGGCGCACCGATTCGCCGCCGGCAAAGGAGCGGCTCTCAAACAGGTTCACCACCACCCTGTCGGCTTTGTGGTATTTGGGCTGGGGACTGTTGGCATAGACATCCTCCATCCTGCCGGTGGGATACATATAGAGCCACTTCTCATGGAGGGGTCCGTCACCCTTGAGATACCAGGTGCCCTGGTTCCAGGGACCGGTGGCCGGGATCATCCGGTACTTCACCCCGTCAATGGTGAGGGTGTTCAGATCATAGGTGAAACTGCCCCGGGTCTTGCCGTCGGTGCCGATCCAGTCCTTCTGCATGATCTCAAAGCGGAAGTTGCCGTGGGGTGCAAAAAGACGGACCTCATTCCGGGAGATGGGATTGTCCAGGACGAACTCCGTGTCCACCCTCTCGGCACGGTAAACCGCAGCGGAGCAGAAATCGTCATCCCGGGTGATGAGCAGGATCCGGCGGAAGGGCCGGAAGGCCTCCAGATCTTCATTGCAGTAGTTGTCCTGCTTGCAGTCGCTCTGGTAGAGAGGCGTGTCCACTCCCAGCAGATCTGTCGAGGCTCCCACAGCCATGGCCATCAGCAGCCTCCCGGTAGGGGCGGCTTTCCGGTCAGGGGTGATGTTGTAAATGGGACCCAGAGCCCAGGAGTTGGCCACGAGATAGTAGAACTTCATGGGCTCCCCGGCCCAGGTGATGGAGTTGTAGTCCCAGTTCAGCAGTGGAAAGGAGCGGGCGGGCAGATCAGCGTTGTTGCTCACGTAGGAGGTGTCGTTTTTTCCGTGGAGATGTTTGGGAATGTCCTGAATATAGTGCTGCCCGCGGCCGTTGGCCAGAACATAATAGTCAATCATGCTCTGGATCGCGGGCTGCCGGGGGCAGAAGTTGTCATAGATCTCCTTCTGCCGTCCGTCAGGAATGGCGGCCTGGTAACTGGAGGTGATCTGGCTGAAGAGTTCCTGGACGCTGTTCCCGGATCCCTCATCAGCCAGGGCGCTGCCGGATCCTGCGGCCAGAGCCGTAAGGAGTGCCAGGGCTGCCCGGGGGAAAGAAAAACTGTTTGCTGTCATCATCATCTCCTCCATCACTTGCCGCTGCTTTCCAGGACAATCCGCTCACATCCGGCCAGGGCATTGCGCACGAAGAGGACGAAGCGCCCCTGGCTGATGGTGCAGCCGTCCTGCTCAGCACAGGACAGATCCCCGGTGGTGCCGTCATAGTCACCCTCGGGCAGTGCCAGGATCTCATCCTCGCCATTGCGGAACACCAGGCGCTGGTAGGCGTGGTAAACACCCCTGAGGGTCCGGCCACCATAATTCAGGACGCCGATCACCTCGCCATAGGTGCCCTCCGGAGCCTTGTCATCCTGGTAGAGCCGGGCCAGTTCGCTGTCATGGCCATGAGCCGTGCCCTGGCTGTCCACCACACCATTCTCAAAGCGCAGGAAGATCTTGCCGGCAGGATCTGCAAAGGTCATTTCAAGGAGATCCACCCCGTCAAACACATCCCGACCATTGATGAAGCCCTCGGTGAACAGCCGGATTTCCGCCGACTCAATCCGGTCCAGGGGGCAGAAATTGTACATGTACTTTTCCGCCAGAACGATGGGCTCGGGATCGCAGCTGTCACGCCCGGCGGCCTTATGAAAGACATAGGCGTAAGGCACCGGTATGCATCTGTCGGGACCTTCGCAGTAGTCCTGACCAAACTCCTCGGGCAGAGTTACCAGGTACTGATCGCCGCTTGCGCGGTCCTGGAAAACCGGAGCTGCCTTGAAGGAAGTAGGAGTCCGGACCAGATCCAACCTCTGGCCGTCCAGGGAGAAGTCCACGGTGCCGCCGTTCCCGGAGTCCAGGGACCGCACATTCAGCACTGATCCCCGGTGATCCAGGAAGTTCTCGTAAACGCCGGAAGAGTGATACCAGGCGCTCTGGTTGGCGTGCATGGTGATCATAGCGTCCTGCAGGGGATCCCCACAGAAAGAAAGCCGGCGGGGCACCATGCGGTCCTGACAGCGCTCGTCCCGGACCGTAACAATCCCGTCGCCGGTGTAACTGAAACTGATGAACTTGTGCTCCGAGGCGCCGAAGAAGAAGAGCATCTGATCATTCCAAGCCGCTTCCGTGGGCTCGCCGGTGGACGCCTCCCCGAAGCGGTTCTTCAGTTCCTCCACATTCTCCCTGCCGCCCAGGATATCCTCAAGGCTGTAGGACGCAAGGGACGCGGCATCCGGGTACACCGCCGGCTCACCGGAGACGCACATCTCCACCGGAAACTTGAAGGCCGTAAGCAGGAGATCCCGGTCTCCGGCAGCCACTGCCTTGGCAAAAGTCTTATAAGGCCAATGTTCGTCAGCCTCCTCCGCCAGGACCGGAGACACTCCGGCGGCCAGCAGGCCGAGGCAGAGGGAACTGGCAGAAAGATATCTGAGTTTTGTCATTACCCACACCCGTTGCTTGTTCATCTTATCAGCTGGCAGGGCCCAGTCCCCCAGTCCCCCTGATGCCAGGGGGCTCCCGGCAGATCGGTGCCGCCAGATCCCGGCTAATTTACCACAGCAGAGGGAGGTAACTCCACAGAGGCCGGCAAGGATCCGGCCGAAACATGACCCCTGCGCCATGTCCGGCCTCCGTGCCAGAACCGCACCTGCACCCGTCACAGTCTTTCAGCCGCCCGCTCCACCGTCTGTACCCGTTCCGTCCCATCAGCGTCCATCGCCCGTCCCCACACGTTCCGTCCCCTCAGCATTCCACTCCGTCTCCGGCGCGGCACGTTGCCCTCAGGGGCAAATCATCCTGCCATCCCGAGGGGGACGGCGCCCCCGCCCGGGACGCCTAGACCGGGTACAGACGATCCCAGATCTGAAGTCGCCGGCACCGTCAGGGAATGACCGGCGTTTTTTGTTTGCCTGCTGTTTTTTGCTAAAATGATCCCAGTCACATTATCTCCCAGCCATCTCCCTGGGAGCAGCAGGATTAGGAACCGAAAAATGAAACTTGCAAAAAGCATTGTCCCCCTGATGCTGGCGGCCGTCCTGGCCTCCGGATGCACATCCACCGGGGGCAGCTACGGCGCCGGCGAGCCGGATGAAGGACAGCTGTCAGCCTTCAGCGCCATCGAGCATCCCTCCAAGTGGTACCGGGATCTCTTCGACGATGCGCCGGCATCCATGCAGCAGGAATACTCCATCCTGGTGGCCCGCAGCTACATCAGGGAGCAGAACTACGAGAAGGCGGCCCTGTGGCTCAAGTTCGCCAAGGAGCACGCCCTGACACCCCTCCAGGAGTCCAAGGTGCACCTGGCCACCGCATACCTGCATTACAGCCGCCAGATGTACCAGAAGGCACTGGAGGAGCTCACCCTGGTCCGGGAGCTGTCCCTGTCCCGGCTGGAGAGTGCCAATTATTACGTGATCCGGGGCAACACCCTGCGGAAGCTGGGCAACCGGGTTGAGGCCTACCGCAGTTATGTGGCCCTGAACCAGTACATCTCCGAAAACGACACCGCCACCATGACCAAGAACCAGCAGTCCATTGTGACCCTGCTGATGGAAATGACCGACGGGCAGCTGGAGGCCATCCGCAAGTCCGGCTTCAGCGAGCTGGATCAGGGCTACCTGGATTTTGCCGCCAACCGCATGGCAGGCGCCGCCAGGATGGCGGAGCTGGACGAGGACTGGCTGGAGAAATACCCGGATCACCCGGCCCGGGTCCTCATCGGCACCCGGATCGCCGCCCCAGGAGCCGGCCGCAGCCCGGTGAAGTTTGACTCCTATGCGGACATCAGCCACATTGCCGTGATCATGCCCTTCTCAGGGAAGCTGGCCACCTACGGCGACGCCTTCCGCCAGGGCATTGTCATGGCCCAGCGGGAAAAGGGGCTTACCAGCAGCATCCGCTACTATGACTCCAACTCCGGTGACGTGACCGCGGTGTACAACACCGCTGTGGAAGACGGCGCCGGCTTTGTCATCGGCCCCCTGACCAAGGAGAATGTCAGCAAGATCATGGCCGCCGGCGTCCGGGTCCCCACCCTGGCCATCAACACCTTTGACCGCTTCTCCACGGACAATGCCTACTTCTACGCCCTGACCCCGGAGCACGAAGGCGCCCAGGCAGCCCGGAAGATCCGCCGGGACGGCCGGCAGATGCCCCTGCTCCTGGTGCCTGACACCGACAAGGGCACCCGGATCATCAACGGGTTTGTCCGGAAATGGGCGGAACTCACCGGCTCCTCCGGGGATGTGGTGGTGAAGCGCTTCCGCAACAAGCAGGACGCCAACCTGGCCATTGAGCAGGGCATGTCCTACAGCGGCATTGACGCGGTGTACATCTGCGGCTCCGCCATTGAGACCTCCCTGATCAAGACCCAGATTGAGGGCAGCTTCCCGGGAGACCGGGGTTACTACATCACCTCCAACTCCAACCCGGGCAACCTGAAAGCCTCGGTGACCCGGAAGATGACCGGCATGAACCTGGGGGACATGCCCTGGCTGCTGGAGGACTACGCCCTCAAGAGCGATATCAGCGACAGCCTGGACTCCTCCAACATCAACGTGCTGACCTTCTTCGCCCTGGGCTACGACTCCGTGACCCTGGCTCCGGAGCTTTCCTCCATGGCAGGATCCCACAGATCCATTGACGGTCTCACCGGCACCATCACCGTCAGCGAGGACGGCAAGGTGCTGAATGACTTCAGCTGGGTGGTGATTGAGTAAAGGGCAGTCTTGCAGCGGCCGGATTCCACCGGCAGGGAGCATACAGGAATGACACAGGGAGATCAGTTCCGCGACTCGATCCACCAGGCGGTGGACTACGTGTCCGATCTTCTGGGGGAGAGCGTCAGCACCGCCGCTGCCACGATCATATCCTGCCTGCAGCTGGGCAGCCGGGTGATCACCTGCGCCACCTATGGCAGCATCACCCCCTGCGAGTACTTCGTCCAGGAGCTCAACAAGATCTTCATCCAGCGCACCGGGGGGATCTCCGTGTACTCCCTGAACAGCGACTCCCGGAACCTGGGGCTGCTGCGCCAGGGGGATCCGGGGAACATCTTCAGCGCCCAGTTCGACCTGGTGGGGAGCCCCGAAGATCTGCTGCTCCTGGTGCCAGGCAGTTTCCCGGGACAGCAGGATCCCTCGGAGACTGCCATTCTCCGGCTGATGGAGAAGGCCCGGGAGAAGCAGTGCATGATCATCTGCATCAGCTGCAGCAGCCGGGACAGCTTCATCACCGAGCGCTTGGGACCCGGGGATCTGACCATCAGCCTGGGGGATCTGACCGATCCCGACACGGCGGTGCTGGCCCTGATGTACGTATTTCAGATCATGCTCAAAAGCGGCCGCCAGGGATGATCCCCTGAGAGTTTCCCGGGCACACGCTGTGCCCGGATCCCTATCCTTCAGCGCCGGCCCCCAACCGGCGCAACAGATCAACCAGACAAGGAACAGAACAACCATGAACAGAATCTGCATGACCGCAGCCGCCGCGCTGCTGGCCGCCTCCACGCTTTCCGGATGCACCGCCGTGCTCATTGCCGGCGCCGCCGGTGCCGGAGCAGCCTCTGTGGTGGGTGAACGCCGCACCATGGGCACCATGATCGATGACAGCGCTATTGAGTCCGTGGCCAAGGACGAGATCAAGAGCCTGGACGAGATCGGCTACCGCAGCAGCAACATCGGCACCACCTCCGTGGACGGTATTCTCCTGGTCCACGGCCAGACCAGATCCCAGGCTATCATGAAGGATCTGGAAAAGACCTGCATGAAGATCAAGGGCGTCCGGAAGGTGCACAATGCCCTGGTGACTGGAGAGAACGTGGGGGTCGGACAGTCCAGCAAGGACAGCTGGATCACCACCAAGCTCAAGACCAAGCTCATCGGCGAGTCCGGGATCAACACCAACAGCTTCAAGGTAGTCACCGAAAACAGCGTGGTCTACCTTATGGGCGTGGTCACCCGTGAGGAGGGTGAGCGGGCTGCCCAGGTGGCCGCCGCCACCGACGGGGTCAGCCGGGTGGTGAAGCTCTACCGCTACATCGGCGCCGAGACCGGAGACACCCAGGACCAGCAGGCCGTCTCCACGGAGATTGAGACCCTGCCCGCCCCTTCCGGTGACAGCCTGACCTCCGACACCATCGAGGTCACTGATCTCTGATCCCACCCCGCCCCGCACGGGATGAGTGCGAGAGACGGCCCCAGGCGGCGGACATGTTCCGCCGCTTTCTTTTTGGGCCGGCGGCCGCTCGCCCGATCTTGCCGCCAGCCCGGGGGAGACGGCGCGAGTCAATACCCGGAGAACCCCAAGTCTGACAAGGACTGCCTCATCCTCCATCCGGCCCGGAAATTCCCCTCTGCGCCCCTGCCCGATCCCGCATCATGCCGAGAGGCACCATTAACCGCCAGCCGGATCAATCCCACAGGCCATCACAACCCGCCAGCCATGCTCATCCGTCAGGCCGCCTGACCCACCTGCCCTGCACATCCCCCACACCCGACTCCACCTCCCGCAAGATCCGGCTGGCAATTCAGCGGGGCTTCCCGGGCGGCCGCCACTGATCAGAGAAACCTCGTCCGCCTCTGACACAGTTCCCCGGACTCAGCCGGAGATCAACGTCATCCGGTACCCGGTGTCAGAAGTTTTCTGACGCCCCCGGGGATGCGGACCGGAAAGGCGGGAATATGTTGTGTGACGCTAAGGGTGGCGAGATGCGAATATGCTAGCTGACGCTGAGGGCGGGGAGGCTGGCAGTGGGTCGGAAGTCAGCGGGGAACGAAGGCGGGAAGATGCCGGGCATGAGAAAAGGGAGCCGAAGCTCCCCCAGACTAAACAATCAGAGCGCTTTCTGCGATCAGAAATTGCTCAGGATGTCATTGACAGTGTTCTTGGCATCACCAAAGCACATGCAGGTGTTGTCCTTGAAGAACAGCGGGTTCTGCACACCGGCGTAGCCGGCATTCATGCTGCGCTTGAACACCACCACATTCCGGGCCTTCCAGACCTCCAGCACCGGCATGCCGTAGATGGGGCTGCTAGTGTTCTCGGCGGCGGCAGGGTTGACGGTGTCGTTGGCACCGATAACCAGGACGGTGTCTGTGTTCTCGAAGTCATCGTTGATCTCGTCCATCTCCAGCACGATGTCATAGGGGACCTTGGCCTCAGCCAGAAGGACATTCATGTGTCCAGGCAGACGGCCGGCCACCGGATGGATGCCGAAACGCACGGTGATCCCCATGTCCCGGAGCTTCTGAGTCAGGGCAGCCACCGGATACTGGGCCTGGGCCACGGCCATGCCGTATCCCGGGGTGATGATCACGGAGCTGGAGTTCTTCAGCATCTCAGCCACATCAGCAGCCTTCACCTCGTGGATCTCGCCCTCAGGCTGATCATCAGCAGACTGCACAGTGTTGCCAAAGCCGCCGGCGATGACCGAGATGAAGGATCTGTTCATGGCACGGCACATGATGTAGGACAGGATGGCACCAGAGGAGCCCACCAGGGAGCCGGTGACAATCAGCAGATCGTTGCTGAGCATGAAGCCCGCAGCGGCTGCGGCCCATCCGGAGTAGGAGTTCAGCATGGAGATGACCACGGGCATGTCGGCACCGCCGATGGACATGACCAGATGCACGCCGAAGACAAAGGCGATGACGGTCATCAGCACCAGGGGCAGGAAGCCCAGTCCGCAGGAACCCAGGCACAGGAACCAGATGAACAGGCCGGTGCACACCACCAGGGCCAGCAGGTTCCAGTAATGCTTGAAGGGCAGTTCCAGAGCCTTGGAGGCGATGATCCCCCTGAGCTTGCCAAAGGCGATGATGGATCCGGTGAAGGTCACGGCGCCAATGAAGACGCCCAGGAAGATCTCAACCAGTTCAACAATGATCTTGCTGCGGCTCTCAGGAGCGGAGGCAGGAGCAGGGCTCTGGGCAGCCGGTGCAGGAACGTTCACAGAGGCGGAAACCCCGGGAAGGATCACGCCCTGGCCGTTCATGCCGGAGTTCAGGAGCAGGTTGGCGTTGCTGTTCTGGACAGTGCCGGGAAGAGCGGAAGCCTGGACAGTCTGGGTCACGGGAGCCGGGGCCTCAGGAGCCTCTGCGGGCATGTTGATGTAGGTGCAGAAGCCCACCAGGACAGCTGCCAGACCCACAAAGCTGTGGAGCATGGCGATGAGCTCGGGCATGCCGGTCATCTCAACCTTGAGGGCCAGACGGATGCCGATGACAGCGCCGATGACCATAGCCAGTGCAATCAGGGCAAAGCCCATGCCGTTGAAGGCCGGGCCGAAGATGGTGGCCACCAGGGCAATGATCATGCCCACAATGCCGGACAGGTTGCCCGCCTTGGCGGTCTCCTGCTTTGACAGACCGGCCAGTGCCAGAATGAACAGTATGGCCGCCACTATGTAGGCGGCAGTAACGATACCTTGTGACAACATTTAAAGTCTGTCTCCTATTATCCCTTTCTGAACATCTTCAGCATGCGCTGGGTCACGGTGAAGCCGCCGAAGATGTTGATGGATGCGATGGTTATCGCAATGAATGAAATGATCCCCACAGCCAGGCCGCCGCCGAAGATCTGGAGAATGGAACCCACCACAATAATGCCGGAGATGGCGTTGGTCACGGACATCAGGGGAGTGTGCAGCGCATGGGTGACGTTCCAGACCACGTAGTAGCCCACCACGCAGGCCAGGGCGAACACGGTGAAATGGGACAGGAACTCCGCCGGGCAGAAGTGGGCCACCACGGCAAACAGCAGGGCGAACACCGCAGCCAGGCCGTACTTGAAGGCCCTGGTCTCCCGGGCGGGTGCCTGGGCAGGAGCCTCGGGAGCCTTGGCCTCAGGGGCCTTGGCGGCCGGGGCGGCGGACACGCTGATCTTGGGAGGCGGGAAGGTGACCTCGCCGTCGCGGATCACGGTCATGTTCCGGAGAATGACATCATCAAAGTTGATGTTGATGTTGCCATCCTTCTCAGGGCACAGGAGCTTGCTCAGGTTCACCAGGTTGGTAGAGTACAGCTGGGATGACTGGGTGGGCAGGCGGGAGGCCAGATCGGTGTAGCCGATCATCTTCACGCCGTTGGCAGTGGTCACAATCTTGCCAGCCTCAGTGCCCTCACAGTTGCCGCCGGTGGCAGCGGCCAGATCCACAATCACCGAGCCGTTCTTCATGGATGCCACCATGTCGGCGGTGATCAGGCGGGGAGCCTTCTTGCCCGGGATGGCGGCGGTGGTGATGATGATGTCCACCTCACGGCACTGCTGGGCAAACAGCTCCATCTCCGCCTTGATGAACTCATCGCTCATGGTCTTGGCATAGCCGTCAGAGGAGGAACCATCCTCCTTGTCCTTGAAGTTCAGCTTCAGGAACTCGCCACCCATGGACTCAATCTGCTCTGCCACCTCAGGACGGGTGTCAAAGGCGCGGACCACAGCGCCCAGGGAGTGGGCGGTGCCGATGGCAGCAAGGCCGGCGACACCGGCGCCGATGACCAGGACCTTGGCCGGGGGAACCTTGCCGGCGGCGGTGATCTGACCGGTGAAGAACCGTCCGAAGGCATGGGCTGCCTCAATCACGGCCCGGTAACCGGAGATGTTGGCCATGGAGGACAGTGCGTCCATGGACTGGGCCCGGGAGATGCGGGGCACCATGTCCATGGCCAGGACATTGATCTTCCGGGTGCTGAGGGTCTCCACCAGCGCAGGGTTCTGGCCCGGCATGATGTAACTCACCACGGTGGCGCCGTCCTTGAGGCTGGTGATCTCCTTGGCAGTGGGGGCGTTCACCTTGTAAATCAGAGGGGCGCTCCAGACTTCGGCAGCCTTGGCAATCCTGGCTCCGGCCTCTTCATAGGCCTTGTCGGGAAAGTTGGCCCTTTCACCGGCACCAGACTCCACGGCGACTTCGAAGCCGAGCTTGAGCAGCTGGGTCACTGTGGCAGGAGTTGCGGCAACCCGGGCCTCACCTGCCTGACCTTCTCTCGGTATTCCAATTAACATTCTTTTAATCCCAATAGCATTCCGCTACAAAAATTAACCAGCACGGCCAGGGCCGCGCACATGAAAGCACCCCGGAACAGGGGCACAAAAACCCGTGCCATTTTAACAAAAAACCTCATCATCACCAAAAAAACGTGACACGGGTAAAAAAAAGCCGCCGGCAAAACAGGAGGATCTCCAGAGAACTTACGGAAACTCATGGGGGCTCCGGGGACCGCCGGCTTGTCAGAGACTGGCTACCGGAGCATCACAGTTCTTGGGGCAGAACGGGCTACAGGGGATGGATGAGATGTGAGATGAGATGAGATGACATGGCACCGGCGGCTGCAGGCATGCACAGATCAGAGGACGGACGATGGCAACAGGACGGGAGCCTAGACACCGGGCCCTCTGCCCGGCAGGGAAGGCGGCAGCCAGGGGATGCCGGGTGTCCGGCTCCGGTGCCCTCCCGGGATCCCGCAGATCACTCTAACGGGATCCGGTCCTACTTCCGCTCCAGCATCATCCCCGCCTTGGCGACGACTCCGCCCTGGAACTTGAAGGGAATGGCCACCGTGGCCACACCATTGTTGTGCTGCACGGCAAAGTGGAGATGGGGACCTGTGGTATAGCCGGTGTTGCCGGATCGGGCGATAAGATCCCCTGCCCTGACCTTCTGCCCCAGTTTCACCACCTGGGACTCATGCTGCAGGTGGACATAGACGGTCATGGTGCCGTCGGCATGGCGCAGGCGGATGTAGTTGGCCTTGCCATGGGCGGCGGGATCCAGCCCCGCCTGGGTGAAGTGCATCTTCATGTCCACCACGGTGCCGTCCCGGGCGGCATACACCGGAGTGCCCACAGGCATGGAGATATCCACCGCATAGCGGTTTTTGGGTCCCTTGTGGGAGAACTTCCCGCCCCCGGCCTGGGTCACCCGGAACCTGCCCTTGAAGGGGATCAGGAACTCGTCATGATCCAGCTGCTCCTTGTCGGTGGGGGTGCCGATGGAGAACTCCCGGGTCAGGGTGAACTTCCGGGATTCGTCCACGTCGTAGATGTGGCCCAGGCTCATCACCGTGTTCCCCTCCACCGTGAAGATCCGGTTGAAGGCAATGTCCGTGTCCACGGCGGATTCGTCGGAGACCTTCAGGATCACAGAGATGGGGGAATAGAGCCGGTTCTCGATGAGGACCTCCCGGGTCTGGGCGTCATAGGTCAGAAGGACGTCATCCTCATGATCCTCGTCATACTCCTCAATCTCACCCACATCATAGCCGCTTTCCAGCCCGTCGGTAGCGGTGTCGGTGTAATGGGTCACCCCCTTCTCGTCCACGAAGAAGTAGACCTTGGCGCCGGCTGCCGGCCCCAAGGCCAGCAGGAGCCCAAGACACACCCCGGGGAGGAAGCGGAGACTACTCAAGATCTTCGTCCCTGACCGGGCGGTTGCTTAGGTTGACCAGTTCCCGGCGATCCTTGACGATGCTGGTGTTCTCGGGGACCGTCACCCGGGGGCGCTCCTTAGGAGCGCTGTCCTCCCCGGGATGGCGGTAGGTGCCGTCACCAAACTGAGAGGAGTTGATCACCGTGGTGGTACCGCCCCCGGGACTGGTGACAATGGAGTCATCAGGCACTTCCTGGTAGTCCACCACCCCGGAGCTGTCCCCGTCCCCCACAGGCTCGGATCCGAAATGGGTCACCCCGTTGTCATCCACATACCAGTAGACCGCATCCCCGTAGCAGAGACCGCCCAGGCCAAGGCATGCGGCGGCAAGCAGAACCATCCCCACATGAGTTTTCATCATTTCCTCCAACAGAACACCGCAGTCACGCGCCTGACCGGGTCATCAGCAGCGCATCCTCCCGTCCGCCCCCGGGAAGACGGTAGTAGTCCCGGCGGCGCCCCACATCCCTGTAGCCCCACTTCCGGTACAGATGAAGGGCCGGGGCATTGGAGATCCTGACCTCCAGATGGGAGCAGGAGCAACCTGCCTCCTCAAGAATAGCACAGTAGGCACCCATGAGGGAGGATCCCACTCCCAGATTGCGGAAGGGCAGATCCACGCACAGATCCTCCAGTTCCGACTCCGGGGGCAGCAGGGAGTAGATCAGAAACCCTGCCAGCGTCCCGGCACCGTCAAAGGCACCGATGATCCGGGACCGGGAGTCACCGGCCAGGATCGGCGCCAGCAGTCCCCGGGACATGGGAGTCAGCTGACCCCGCTCCTCAATGCCGGCCACCAGCTCCAGGTGCTCCGCCCCCAGGGGGGAGACAGTCAGGTCTTCCAAGTCTCACCCCCGTCCCAGAAGACCGGATGCCAGAAGGGACCGCCACAGGGTCTTCTTCCCGGCGGTGCCATCCAAAGATGTGCCCGGGACCCCGCCCATGGCGGGATCGGTGACCAGAACCACGTCACCCGCCCCCGGGACCGTCCCGGGTGCCGCCTCCTGGCAGAAGGGCAGCAGCAAGAGGAGATCCGGCAGCCACCCCGGACGGGGCCCGGCCACATGAAGAAGCCGGCCGCCGGCACCCGGGGCGGCAGCACCAGGGACAGCAGGGGTTGCACGAGCCACAGAGGTTGCCGCCGGGGCACCAGGCACGGGCATGACTGCGGCAGGAGCATTCCCGGGGACAGCGGCGCTCCCGGAGGCGGCAATCCCCGGAACTGCAGCCTGGGACGCTGCCGCTGCTCCGGCACCGGAAGCGTCCGGGGCCTGCCGGGAGAGTTCCCACCGGCGCTCGCCCATCAGATAAAGCAGAACGTCAAGTTTGTCCATGGTCTCATCTCCTAACCGAAAAAGCACCAGGCGAAAAACACCGAGGCGGCGGCGGCCACTGCATCCGCCGTCAGGCCGCAGGCCACGGCGTGGCGCACCCGGGAGATCCCCACTGATCCGAAATACACTGCCATCACATAGAAGGTGGTCTCGGTGGATCCCTGCATCACCGATGCCAGCCTGCCCTGGAAGGAGTCGGCACCGAAGGTCTCCATCACGTCAATCATCATAGCCCGGGCGCCGGATCCGGAAAGGGGCTTCACCGCCGCCACCGGCAGGGCGTCCACAAAGCGCACATCACCGGCCACCAGGGACACCGCCCACCGGACGCCGTCCAGGATCATGTCCAGGGCGCCGGAGGCCCGGAACATGCCCACTGCCACAAGCATGGCCACCAGGAAGGGCAGGATCTCCAATGCGGTGGCAAAGCCCTCCCGGGCGCCCTGGATAAAAACCTCAAAGGGTTTGACACCCCGGATCAGGGCCCACAGCAGGATCCCGCCCACCAGCAGGAGCAGCACCAGGTTGGCCACCAGGGACGACTGCTCTGACAGTGCGGCACCCGCCCACATGCCCCAGGCTGCCACGCCCCCGGCCAGGGACAGGAGTGCCACACCCCACAGGAGCACAGGCAGGCGCAGCAAAGGGATCCGCTGCACCAGGGCTGTCACCAGAAAGCCCGCCACTGTGGAGGCGGTGGTGGCCAGTAGCATGGGCACAAAGACGTCCGCCGGAGCGGCGGCACCCATCTGGGCCCGGTACAGGAACACCGTCACCGGAAACAGGCACACGGAGGAGGTGTTCAGCACCAGGAACATGATCTGGGCGTTGGTGGCGGTGTCCGGGGTGGAGTTCAGGGACTGGAGATCCTTCATGGCCCGGATCCCCAGGGGGGTGGCGGCATTGTCCAGTCCCAGCATGTTGGCCGACAGGTTCATGGTCACCGAGCCCAGGGCCGGATGCCCCGGAGGGATCTCCGGCATGATCACCCGGAACAGAGGGGTCAGTAGCCCGGCGATCCGGGACATGATCCCCGACTCCTCCATGATCCGGCAGATCCCCAACCAAGCACACAGCAGGCCCGCCAGGCCGATGGCGATCTTCACCGCATTCTCCGCCGAGGAGAAGAAGGCGCCCATCAGCTCATTCACCGCCTCGGTCCGGCCCATGGCCAGTTGGATCACCGCCGCCAGCACCGACACCACCATGAGCAGTGCCCAGATCAGATTGAGCATAAGTCCCCCTTCCCCGCCCCGTGTGCCGGAGCTGCGTCCCGGCCCGGGGCGCCTGCCCCGGGATCCGGCTTATTTTAAGGCATAAAAAATCCCGCAACAAACGTGTCACGGGATCCCGGTCATAAAGGCCTTTCAGGAAGGCCCGGTGTTACGGACGGTTGCCCACGAACACCACCATGACCTTGTCACTGCCCTTCTCCCGCACAAAGGCGTAATAAGGGCTCTTGGGCTTGCTGATCTTCCGGTGCTTGCCGTCAGCAATGGCGGGATGGGCCAGCCGGAAGTGGTTGAGCTTGCTCCAGTGCTGGTACAGATCCCGGTACTCGGGCTTGTTCAGATCACCCCAGTTCATGTCCGATCTGAGAGCCTGATCCGGATAGCCGCCGTCAGCCATGATGGGACGGCCGGACTCGTCGCCATAGTAGATCTGAACCTGGCCGGGAAGCATCAGGAAGCTGTTGGCAGCGCGCTTCTGCAGGGTGAAGCTCTTGAAGTCCGACCAGAACATCTTGGTGTCATGGGAGGAAATGTAGCTCAGACCGTTGAAATGGGGATCCCCGGCAATCATCTTGGCATAGTTGGTGTAGGTGGGATCCGCATCTGCCATGCACTGGGCCAGCTCAAAGGACTTGCGCTGGTAGTCGAAGTTGATCAGGGAGTCAAAGCCGTTCTTGTAGTAGAGATCATCATGGGACAGACCGTGATCCCAGACCTCGCCCACCATGAACAGGGGCAGATCGTCCAGTTTCTCGGAGCTGTGCTCCCTCTTCCACTCCTTCAGGGCCTGGGCGGCGGAGTCGTGGAGTTTCTTCCAGGCCTGGGCCTGGACATGCTTCACTGTGTCGCAGCGCAGGGCGTCAATGCCGAAGTTCCGCACCCAGTAGGTGTGCCAGCTGACCAGGTAGTCCAGCACCGTGGCATTGGGCAGCTGCACCGCCCGGGTATCCTTCTTGTTCTTCAGGAACTTGGGCAGATCCACCGGGGTCTTGCCCTCGGTGATGAAGTCGGGCAGGCCGGCCACGCCCATGTTCTGATCATCGTTGCCGGGCTGCTGGTGATGAGGGAAGCCGGCGCGGATCCACTTGTTGCCCCACCAGTCCACCCAGTTCTTGCTGCTGTAGTCCATGAACTGGGAGTATCCCTGCCAGTTGGCCAGGTTCTTGGGCCGGTAGTCCGCCCAGCGGCTGGGGAGATCCCCGGTGTTCTTGGACACACTCTCCAGACCGAAGTCCTGGAGATCGGCCAGAGTGGCATAGCCCGGATGGTTCATGACCGTGTCCACAATCAGACGGATCCCCCGCTTGTGGCACTCCCGGACCAGGTTGCGCAGATCGTCATCGGTGCCATAGTTGGCGTCCAGGCGGGTGAAGTCCGCAGCCCAGTAGCCATGGTAGGCGAAGAAGGGGAAGGAGTGGCCCTGGTCGCCGCCGCCGATGTAGCCGTGGGACTGCTCCACCATGGGGGTGATCCAGATGGCGTTGATCCCCAGCTTCTGCAGGTAGTCCAGCTTCTGGATGATGCCCTTGAAGTCGCCGCCGTGGAAGGTGCCGATCTCGTCCTTGCCGTCCTTGAAGCGGCCGTAGGAGAAGTCATTGGACTTGTCCCCGTTGTTGAAGCGGTCGGTGAGCAGGAAATAAATCACCGCATTGTCCCAGCTGAAGGGCTTGATCCTCTTGCTCTCCTCAGTGGCCGGCTCCAGGAGCACAATGCCTTCGGAGGAGGCACCGGGAACCACCTTGACCTTGCCGCCGGCGACCTTCATGGTCTCACCGGTGTAGGCGTCCCGGAGCAGGGTGCCGTTGGGCCAGGTGCCGGCGACGTCAACGGTCACGGGGCCGCCCTTGTAGGTGATGCACTTGGCCTTGGGAACCTCACGCTTGACCTCAACCACGCCGGTGGTGGCCCGGATAGCCTTGACCGTGGGGGTCTTGGGATTGAACATGCTCAGGCTGAAGGTGTAGTTGCCCGGCAGCATGATGTTCATTTTGAAGGTCTTGTTCTGAGCGCAGCCGCTGACCTTGGTGGTCTTGCCGAACAGCAGCTTGCCGTCAGTCCCGGTGTCAGCCACATATGAGTTGGCGCAGGACTTCTTGCGGTCGGCGATCAGGATCTTGTGCTCGCCCTTGGAAAGCTCGGTGGTGGCCTCAAACATGTAGTTCAGGCTGGAGCTTCTCTTGAACTCAGCACTCTGGACCAGCTTGCCGTCAACATACAGGTACACCGGCTCGCTGAACTCATAGGCCGGGGCTGCGGAGGCGCTCACTGACAGCCCGACCGAGGCCAGGACAAGGGCAGCAACCTTGCTAAGTGTTTTCATATTGTCGCTTCCTCAAAACAAAGACATGGCAATTCTATAACAGCCAGGGAGAAAAAATCAGTGAGCACCATTGAAAAACAGCCCGCTTTTCCCCGGAACCCGGGGGTCTCCGCCCCGGTTTGGGTCCATGGGCGGACTTCCGGCTGCTACCGGTTCCGGACTGGTCCCGGGGCATTCCCGTGGCAATGCGCAGGACGGCTCCCGGACCATTCCCAGGGGGACGGCAGCGGTCAGATCCAGGATCATTCCCAAGGCAGCGGCGGCAGTCATGCGTCAGTCCGGAGCTCTCCGGTGAGCCTGGGCCGCCAAGGACGGCAGAGACTGACAGGAAAGGGAAAGTTGGCTATAATCCCCGCATCCTGTGCGATATGCGAAGGGCAAAATGAAAACACGCATCACCCATCTGATCTTTCCCCTGCTGCTGGCCTTCAGCGGCGTCCTGTCCGCCGGGGACACCCACTCCGCCCCCGGAATCCCGGTCAGGCCGGATCCGTCTCGGGCGGAGAAGGTCAAGATCATGGAAAGTTTCTTCACCAAGCGCGGCATGGCTCCCGCCGAGGCACGGCGCCAGGCCCTGGAGGCCGTCGCCGCCCAGGAGCTCAGGGAGCAGATGCAGGCTGAGGGGAAGATCACCGTCAGGCGGGTGAAGCCCGGTGAGCCTGCAGCCCCTGCCGCCGGCAGCACTGCCCCGGTCTCAGCGGCGGCGGCCACCCGGGGAGGTGACAGTTTCTACCAGAGCGTCGCCACCTCCTCCCGCCCGGTGGATCTGGTGGTGGTGCGCAAGTCCATGCACCAGATGGAGCTCATCAAGAACCGGAAGATCCTCCGGAAGTACTTTGTGGCCCTGGGCAAGACCCCCAAGGGACACAAGCAGCACCGGGGCGACAACCGCACCCCCGAAGGGAACTACATCCTGGACTACAAGAAGGCCAGCTCTGAATACTCCCTGTCCATCCACATCTCCTACCCCAACGACGATGATCGGCAGAAGGCCCGGTCCCGGGGTCTGGATCCCGGGGGCATGATCATGATCCACGGCCAGCCCAACCGCATCGGCAGATCAGCGGACGAGGATCAGGACGGGGAGCTGAACGTCAACAAGTTCCTGCAGCCCTCCAACTGGACCAACGGTTGCATCGCCCTGCTGAACAACGACATGGATGAGGTTTACCAGATGATTGTCCCGGGAACCCCCATCACCATCCTGCCGTAAGCCTTTCTTGACTGATCGCGTCCTGGGGATGCCGCCGGCGCCCTGCCCGGCAGCATCCAGGAAAGCCACCGCCTCCCTGGGCGGAGATGAACACCGGATCTGCCCCTGCCCTCAGGCACCCAGCCAGATCTCAGATCACCAGAGCCCGAAGCTTCACAGCCCCGGGCTCTGCCGTTTCATCTCCCTTGCACAGTCACACCGGAAACTCCCGGATCACAGGGAAGACGCAGGATCCGGACAAGAAAAAGACGTGGACACGGATCCGGTCAGACAATCCTGAGGGTGGCACCGGGCTTTCTGCCCCCGTCCTTCCCGCCATCTGTCTTGGCCTCACCGTCCGACTGCTCCCCGTCCTCAGGGGAGAAATCCTTCCCGTCAGCACTGTCCCCATCAGCGGCAGTCTCATCCACATCATCCTCATCATTCTCCCCCCGCACCAGGCTCAGGCTGGTTACGTCCGGCGCAGGCATGTCGCAGGGCAGCTGCACCGGAGACGGCCAGGAGGGTGACGACATAATCACCACCGCCCCCAGGGGCACATCCAGCTTTATAGGCTCGCCCCGGACCCGGATCCGGCAGCGGAGGAAGCTGTCGTCATAGGTCATGTCATCAGACACGGCCCCGGGACTGATGTTGAAGCAGATCAGCTGGGTGCGGGGATCCACAAAACTGCGGAGCCGGGGATCCAGTTCGAACTGGGGATGCATGGTGTCCACCTGGATGTAGATCTTGAAGCCGTTGTCCGCAAAATAGCGGTAGAAGGCGTCAAACATATACGGCTGCAGGGGAAGGGGCGGCTTAATGCTGTCCTTGGTCATAAGATCACAATGATCCCCGTTCGGGGATCACCTCCAGAAAAAGTATTGAAAAAAAAGGAAGAAGGGCTCTGTCATGAGGGCGGCAACGATCCCTCCTGTCACGGCGTCGCCTGGTCACAGGAGGCGACAGCCCATCCCGGGACCAGGGATCCGGCAGGAGTGGTCACTTGCCCTCGCCGGTGGCCAGGGCCCGCTGGTTGATCTCGTCGGCGGTCAGGGAACTCCGGAAAGACTCCCGGGAGAAAAGCATGGAGCAGTAGCGCTGCCAGAGCTTGGCATTGGAACCGGTGAGGGTGATGTTCATCATGGGCAGACGCCAGAGCAGGGGCGCCGCATAGCAGTCCATGATGGAGAACTCCTCTCCCAGGAAGTAGTCGGTGTTGCGCACGGCATCCGTGGAAGACAGGATGGTCTCCTTCAGATCCTTCTCCGCCTCGGGATCGGAGCCATTCTTCAGAATGCGGTTGGCCAGGCTGTACCAGTCCTGCTCCACCCGGTGGAGGAAGAGCCGTGTCTCGGCCCGGGCAATGGGGAACACCGGCAGCAGGGGCGGATGAGGATAGCGCTCATCCAGGTACTCCAGGATGATGCTGGGGGTGTAGATGACCAGACTGCGGTCCACCAGAGTGGGGATCTCACCGTAGGGGTTGTACTCCAGAAGCTGTTCGCAGGTTCTGCCGTCCTCCACCTCCACAGAATCGTAGATCACATTCTTCTCCGCCATAACAAAGCGGACCAGATGGCTGTAGATGCTGTTGGGATGTGAGTACAGGGCAATCGACGAATGCTTGTTAGAAGTGGCCATTGTTTCTCCCGATCAAACTGCGCCGCACCCGGAGCGGTCTGAAGGCCGCACCGGAGTTCCTGGCAGACACACCGGATCTCCGTACAGCGCCCAGGGCAATACCGGGAACGTAGTTTCCCCGTGCCCTGCCGCCGCCATCGGATCCCGTGTCCGCATGCTGTTTTTAAGTTAGCACTTTTGATCTTTTATTAGTGCAAATAGAGTCACAATTCACGAGATCGGAAAAGCCCGGCGCCAGGAGGTCCCGGAGAGCCATGCGCAAAAAACCCGGCATGAAGCCGGGTTCCCGCAACCGGAAAAGATCCGGATGCTTAACGCTTGGAGTACTGCGGACGCTTGCGTGCCTTGTGGAGACCGACCTTCTTGCGCTCAACGCAACGGGCGTCACGGGTGACAAAGCCAGCCTTGCGCAGTTCGCCGCGCAGGGAGTCATCATAGGCCATCAGGGCACGGGTGATCCCCAGGCGGATGGCACCGGCCTGGCCGGAGGCACCGCCGCCCTTGACGGTGATGTTGAAGTCAAGCTTGTCAGTCATGCCCACCAGTTCCAGAGGCTGACGGACAATCATTCTGGAGGTGGGACGACCAAAGTACTCGTCCAGGGAACGCTGGTTCACCTTGATCTCACCGGTGCCCATCTTGGCGAAGACACGGGCGGTGGAACTCTTGCGGCGGCCGGTTCCGTAATACTGATTTGCTACCATTTCAATGTCCTCCCATTAAATATCCAGTACCTTGGGCTGCTGAGCTACATGATTGTGCTCGGCGCCGGCGTACACTTTTAACTTTCTGAACATTGCGCGTCCGAGAGGGCCTCTGGGCAGCATGCCGCGAACGGCAGACTGGATGACCATCTCAGGCTTGGTGGCAATCATCACACTGAAAGGAAGGGACTTGATCCCGCCAGGATAACCGGAATGGGAATGGTACATCTTGTCATTGTACTTCTTGCCGGTCACGCTGACCTTGGCGGCATTGATGACAATGATGTAGTCGCCGGTGTCCATGAAAGGAGTGTATTCCGGCTTGTGCTTCCCACGCAGGCGAAAGGCGATCTCAGCGGCAAGACGACCAAGGGTCTTGCCCTCCGCATCCACAACATACCAGTCACGCTTGATGGTGTCCGGCTTTGCGACAAATGTTTTCATTATAAAAATACCCAAATGTGCGACTTTAAACAGGCAGCAGTCTGCCAATCCTCGGCGACTTGGCGGGATCCCTTCGAATCAGGCCTCGTCTGTTGTACGTAACAATACAACGTAAAAAAGTGGGTAGCGTGATTATACAGAAAATCAGGAGGATCGCAAAAACTATTTTCCCCGCCGGGCAAATCCTGCGGGGATCACAGAATAAGGATGGAGAAAGTGCCCTGCCCGGCCCCGGAAGCCATGGTCCCAAAGCCTTGCCCAGGGAGGCTGAGGCTTACTGGTGGATAGTGTCCTCGGCCACGGTGACGGACAGTTCCTGCATCTTTCCGTCCCGGAGCACCTGGATGTTGATGGCGGTGTTGGGGGGAGTCTCGGCGATGACATCCATGGCCATCTGGGCATTGGTGATCTTCTGGCCGTTGAGGCTGAGCATGATATCCCCGGACCGGACACCGCCCCGCTCGGCAGGACCTGCCGGGGCCACCTTCTGGACAATGAGCCCATAGTTGGGGCCCAGGTTCAGGAGGTTGGCAGTGACGGAGTCCACGTCCACGGTCTTGATCCCCAGGTATCCCCGGATCACCCGGCCCCGGTTCACCAGATCCACCATGATCCGCCGTGCAAGGGGATAGGGCACCGCAAAGGTGATGTTGCTGCTCTCAGTGCCGCTGGAGCTGGTGTAGGTGCCGGAATTGATCCCCACCAGTTCGCCCAGGGTATTGATCAGGGCGCCTCCGGAATTCCCCACTCCCACATAGGCGTCGGTCTGCAGCAGATCCTGGCGGCCGTTGGAGTTAGGACCCATGGTGCCCAGGCCCGAACGGCCCTTGGCGCTGATCACGCCCATGGTCACGGTCTGCCCCACATTGAAGGGATTGCCGATGGCCAGGACCACATCCCCCACCCGGGAGACCCGCCGATCATTCAGAGGGATCACCGGCAGGCTGTCGGCCTCGATCTTCAGCACCGAGAGATCCGTGAGCTGATCGCTACCCACCAGGGTGGCGTCGAAGATCCGGCCGTCCTGGAGGGCAATGATGATCTCGTCCGCCCCGCTGATCACATGGTAGTTGGTCAGGATGTAGCCGTGGGAGCTCATGATCACCCCGGATCCCAGACCGTCAGGCTGCATCACCGACTTGCCGGTGTCCCGGTCGGTGTGGCTGCGCTTGGTGTAGATGTTCACCACGGCGGGCGCGGCCCGGGCCACGGCGTCATGGTAGGAGGCCGGCGCAGTCAGGCGGCTGAGAATATAAGAAATGGAGAAGGCGCCGTTGGTTACCGAGGGGACGCACAGCACCATGATCAGGCTGACGGCCAGTCCCAGGGCGGCGGCCTTGGCAGTGTATTTGAGCCAGTTCATAAGACAAATCCCCTTCGGTGTGATGGCGTACTGTGACACTGGGATCGTAAACGGAACAGGGCGCCGGCTGCGTGACCCAGTTGGCAAAAAGCCCCGTTCCGGCGGGGAACGGGGCTTCTGGATCATCTTAATGCCGGTATGGCGCTAGCGGATGATAATGAACATGTTCATGTTGCCCCGGATCACGTTGAGTGCCTGGGTGCCCTTGCTCTTGGACAGGATCCGGTTGAGATCCTCAACGCTCTCCACCTTCTCCCGGTTCACGCCCACAATCACATCGCCCTTCTGCAGACCGTAACGGGCGGCATTGGACTTCTTGTCAATGGACACAATCTCTGCGCCCTGCACCTTGCCGGTGGCATTGGCCAGCTGGACACCCTCAAACATGGCGTTAACCTCCTTGCTGGAAGTCTCCACCGTGCGCTTGTCGGCGGTCTTCAGGGTGACCTTTTTGCTGATCTCCTTGCCGTCACGGATGATCCCCAAAGTCACAGTGCTGCCGGAGCCCACTGTGGCGATCCGGGCCCGGAGCTCGCTGAAGGAGGCGATCTTGTGGCCGTTCAGGGAGACGATGATGTCTCCAGCCTTGAGACCGGCCTCGTCAGCCGCCGAGCCCTCCATCACCTGGTTCACAAAAGCACCCTTGTTCTGGCTGGCGCCGAACTTCTCCGCCAGATCCGGAGTAAGCTCGCCGCCCATGATCCCCAGGAAGCCCCGGCGCACCTCGCCGAACTTGATCAACTGCTCGGTGATGCTCTTGACCATGTTGGAGGGGATGGCAAAGCCGATGCCCACATTGCCGCCGCTGGGGGCGATGATGGCGGTGTTGATGCCGATGAGGTTGCCCTTCAGATCAATGAGGGATCCGCCGCTGTTGCCCTGGTTGATGGCAGCATCCGTCTGAATGTAGTTTTCAAACTGGTTGCCGCCGCCGTCCACAGAGCGGCCCAGAGCGGAGATGATACCGTAGGTGACGGTGTGGCCCAGGCCGAAGGGATTGCCCACGGCAATGGCGTAGTCACCCACCCTGAGTTCATCGGAGTCTGCATAGGGAACCGCAGTGAGGTGGTCACCCTCGATTTTCAGCAGTGCCACGTCCGACTGGGGATCGGCGCCGATCTTCTTGGCATCAAACTGCCGGCCGTCATGGGTGGTGATGGTGATCTTCTTGGCATCGTCAACCACATGGTTGTTGGTGACAATGTAGCCTTCCTTGGCATCGACAATCACGCCGGAGCCAAGAGCCTTGAAGGGACGGCGGGCACTGTGGCCGCCGTCAAAGGGATTGAAGCCGAAGGGATCGCCGAAGAAGAAGGGAAAACTCTCAGGACCGCCGCCGGAAACTTCCTTGCTGCCCTCGACATTGATAGTGACAACAGCGGGAAGAACCTTTTCAATGATAGGGGCCAGGGACGGAACGCCGCCTGCCTGGACAGGGACAGCCGGTGTCTGGGTCTCTGCCAGGACATCGGCGGAAGTGAGCGCCAGGGCGCCTGCAAACAAAAGAACTGATGAAAGCCTGTTTAGCTTAAGCATTTAACTCTCCCTTTGAATAATGTGCTGAAGAACACATTTCTTGAGACTAAAGAAGAGTCAATTTGTTCCCCCGGATTTAAGCCTCGTAATCCTTGGGCTGCACCGACGGATGCTCAGTGGAAGGAGCGGACTTGGTTTTAAGCTTCTTCAGCACGTTCAGGGACTCCACTGAAGACAGGATCTTGGGATCGTTGATATTGTCCCGTACCAGGGAGGAACTGATCTCCTGGGACATGTCACCGAAATGCTGTAACAGTTTCTGGTAGTGATCATCAAACTGCTGGAAGAGGAAGGCCGTCTCGGACAGGTGATGCTTCATCTTGTTTCTGAGATCACCCAGTTCCCGCTTGGCCAGTTCCAGATCATGCTCCACATTGCTGTTGCGGCTGAAGAACAGACGGCCGAATAAGATGCCAAGAATGAAGATCAGGATGTCACAGACCACTATCACCCACATATGTCACCTCCCGAAAGATGAGTCCATAGGTAAATTCTAGCACAACAGCACCGGAGATCCGTAAAATAGGGGCCGCTTTGTTGATCTCTGCAAAAGAAAAGATCTCAGGGTGCTCGCACCGTCGGGGTGGAAGGCAAATGACGTGACAACAGCAGATCTTCAGGAAGGCGTCAGGAAAGCGTGGTCCTGAAATAAAAAAA